>Ga0302320_10002020_pt1 | contig 48461 bp, 39 predicted proteins | sample Bog_T0_3_FD_202130 | JGI IMG/M metagenome (GOLD analysis project Ga0302320, IMG submission 202130) | Peat permafrost microbial communities from Stordalen Mire near Abisko, Sweden - Bog_T0_3 | ecosystem: Environmental > Terrestrial > Soil > Wetlands > Peat | place: Sweden: Abisko, Stordalen Mire... | reverse complement strand
AGCCCTCGCCCGTTCCGTTGTAGACGCCGAAGAGCGCAAACGCGAACGATTGCGGCTTGGCGATTGGCTCGGCGCGATCCATATTTGTCCTCGGTGCAGCCGTCTTCGTCTCTATGCGTCGTGCGGCGCTATTTCGGCTTTTGCGAAACTCCCGAGGTGCTGATCGGCCTTATTCGTTGGGTGCGGCTCAGGCTGCGATGTGCACTCTGGCGACAGTGGAAAACTCCCCGCCGTCGCCGGGCTGCGTTGCTGCAACTGGGAGTTCGAACACGCCTGGCCAGCAATACGGCCGGTAGTGGGCGGGGTCCTTGGTATCTGGCTCGCTCCAAAGCACTCTCTGTGGGAGCTTCAAATGCATACTTCCGCTCGCTCGGACTGCCTTCACTGTTCGAGAACTACTAGACTAACTTCTCGAACCGCCGTGTACGGACCCGTTCGCACGGTGGTGTGGCAGGGGTCGGCAGGTGACTGCCGCCCCTATGCCGATCTTGTCGTCCACTCGTCCCCAACGTGATCTGGCCCACGGAGATTCCAAAGAAAGTCCCGCGGTGGGGAAGGCGCCCACAGGATGCTTTCTGTCGAGAAGAGCCTTCGGCCTCACCAAGTGCCGGCTAACCTGCTTCATTCGTGAACGCGCATAATCGTCTACGTTTCGTGGGTTGGGCATGCTCTTGAAGGTTCTGCAAGCAGGTAGGCCGAGCCGCCGTGCGTATGAGCATCCCGGCTGGGCCTGTTCTGAGGGATCGGGGAGTTTCGGGAAGGTTTTTTGGGCGTAGCTATGCCCGACGAGTGCGTTTGAGAGCGGTGGTTCAGTTGGCGGAGTTGTGTGTCGCCTTACCCGGCCGTAGCGCCCAGCGCGTGGGCCACCTTGTAGAACTCGCTCCGCCAGGGAAATGATTCGGGTAGATGCACTACGATGCGGCGCACCGAGGAGATGACGCGAGCGCCGAGTTTGAGCAGCCGTTCGCGCAGCGTCCAGACCTGGGCTCTTGCCATCGCTGTCAACTCGGCGGCCAGACGCACTTCCTGCATCAGCACATATGCGGCGGCTGTCATTAGCACGCGCAGTTGGTTGGCCCAGAAGCGGGTGCAACTGGTGCGGTCCACATCCAGAGCCTTCAGCTCCTTTATGCGATTCTCGATGTTGCCGCGCTGGCAATAGGCCTCTTCGTAGATCCATTGCGGACTCTGCTTCATGTTGGTCACCACGAAGCGCGGATTGTCGCGGGCCTCCTTGCCGTCGGCTTTGACCACCTCGGCCTTGATGACGACGCGTCGTTCGTGCTCCCAGGTACCGGCCGCATAGCGCGTCTCCAAGTAGACATGCTCGGTCGCGTCCGTCAGCCCACTCATCACTCGTGCCACTCCCAGAGCCTCTTCGGCCCTGCGGTTCAGTACCGCGTTCGATGCCATGGCCACCACGTACTCCACCTTGGGCTCGGCGTCCAAAAACTCGAACACCGCGGGCGAAGCAAAGCCGCCATCCAAACGCACGCGGATGCTCGCCTTGGGAAACGACGCACGCACCAGTTCGATCAGTCGCCGCAGCACACCCACCGCGCCCACTGCCGCGCCTACGTTGCCGGGGCGCAACACCGCGGCGCAAAGGTACTGATCGGCCTCGTTATCGAAGCTCACGAAGCCCATCATCGGCAGATAGCACCAGTTGTCGTAATGGGCATTAAAGAACGACAACTGCTGGACTCCATGCGTCGCCGCATCAGTCGGGGCCAAATCGATTGTGATCAAGCGGGCCTGTCCGCCCAGCCGCTTGCCATGCCGCGCGATCACGCTTTCGGCCAGCGTCATTCCCATGTGGTAAAGCTCGCGCGGACCCACTGCGTTCTCAAAACGCGACAGCGTCGGCTGAGATGCCAGGTCCCGCCCCTTGGTCGGATCGCGCCCTGCCAGCAACTTGTGAATCGGATCCCCGCCAATCCGCGCCACGTCGTTGGCGTCTTCATAACCGCAGGCCAAGCCATGAATGCGCTGCTTCATCAGTTCGATGACGGCATGCTCCACCTTTCCGGGCTGCCGCCGATCATCAAGATACTCCGTCATCGCTTCGATCAGCCCATCGCCATAACGCCGATTGGCCGCCGACAGCAAGACCGCTCCTCCATCGCTGGACCCATGCGTTTGGTCAAATTGCATCACAACCGGCCGCAAATCAAAACCGGAAAACAAACAACACTGTGTCGCGATAGAATCGTTCAAGCGAAAGCCTTTCTAGGTGCCTCAAACACTGTCTAGTCAACATGTTTGTAGCATAGATGGCTTTCGCTACTTCGGATTTCATGAATTATCCGGGCTAGCGTATTGTTGGCGATTTCTAAATTGGCAAACTCTTGGGTTGCACCTGAATCGGGCAAACCGGAAATTACCGAAAACCGTGCAGTTTTGGAAAAATCCTGCGCCTCATTTTTGAGCGAGCCTCTTTCGGTGAGCGCGCGCCAAAAACATCGGAGACGTACCTGCCTTCTTAAGCCTCGCTGATGTACGTCCCTGAAATGTCAACGCCCTTGATTTGCTCAATCACTCCCAGCATGTCCCAGTTCTGCCATGCCTCCACGAACACCGAGTCGGCAATTCGCATAATTGAAATACCAGTGAAATGCACGGTCTCGCCGGTTGGAGTGATGCCCAATCCACCTCCCGTGTGCCTGCAAGCGCATCGCCAACGGACACAGATCTTGTCCCCCTCAGCAATCGTGTCCTCGACACTGATATGGGTCTCTGAGAATGTGGCCGTCATCCGGTCAAAGAGCGAATAGAAGGCGTCGCGACCGACCGTCGTGCTTTCGCCATCATGGACAATAGCGTCATGCGCCATCATCTCGGCGATAGCCTCCCGCCGACCTTGATTCCAGACTTGTTCAAACCAGGACTTCCCGAGTTCGCGTTCCGATTCCGTCATGGCAGCGCCTCCTTGCGTATCCATCGTACCCCAAGGGAATTGCCACAACTTGAAATACCCGCAGTTCGGCACACGCTTGAATTTTCGGCAATTTGTCTCCTGCCGAAACATCATAAATATCTCTGGAAAACTGCGCTCTACGTCGGACACGGGGCAACTATCTCAATCACCGTTTTTCAAGAGTTATCCCTTCAATACGCGTTATCCCACTGTCAACCGGCCGATCGGGGCCCATTATCCGGTGGGCTCATAAGAGACGCTTCAATGCCGATCGCCATGTTCTTCGCGAACCATGATCTAACTAGGCACCACGGCCCGCATTCCGATATCAGTTCCCCCACAATAAATCCAATGCATCCCCGGCCCATCATGGACTCTTGTCGCCACTCCCGTTAGAACACCTGCGGTATGCGGCGGGACCACACACGGACGGGCAAATTTGGTTAGTGAATTGTCTTTTCGTAGTAGCGCACCGTCTTTGTTCCCCCGTGAATGGCGGCTTGCCCGACTTCCTTAAAGCCCATCGCCAAATGAAATCCATTAGACGCCGGGTTTGGGGGTTCGATATTTACCTCACAGACCACACGCCCCTGCCCAGCATGCTGTGCCATAACAAAGAGACCCTCGCCAAGTACATCCGCATCGGGCAGATGGTTCAGTCTTCAAATGAAGAGATTACAACTCTCCACGCCATAGACGAGCGAGGATTTGGCTCGGCGAATTAGACTCGTGTTGGTCGGGATTTCCTGAGGAGTTCTAAAAGGTCAGGATTAGCGCTCAGGCCTCTCACTTTCAGAACATTCCATTTTGGGTGAGCTTCGCCTTCTTTTCGTATGTTTTCGCACCATGCGAGAATCTACAACTTTTGGAATCAACCCATAAAATGGCCGGTTGGCCATTTTATGCTCGTCTCGACAACAAAGAATTGCGAGGGACAGAGAAGCATGCGCATTGGCATCACGTGTTATCCAACCTACGGCGGCTCAGGAGTCGTTGCCACCGAGTTGGGGATCGAACTCGCCGCGCTGGGCCACGAGGTGCACTTCATCTCCTACTCGCAGCCGTTTCGGCTGAGCGGGCGCGACCAAGGCATCTTTTATCATGAAGTGCCGGTGTCGAGTTACCCGCTCTTCGAGTTCCCTCCTTACGATCTAGCCCTGGCCTCGCGCATGGCCGAAGTGGCCGAGTTCAACGGACTCGACCTGCTGCACGTCCACTATGCCATTCCCCACTCGGTAAGCGCCCTGCTGGCCCGCCAGATGCTGGCCGTCCGCGGACGCCGGCTTCCCTTCGTCACCACGCTACACGGGACCGATATTACGCTTGTAGGCTTGGATCGCAGCTACCTGCCCATTACCCGTTACGCCATCCAGGAGAGCGATGGCGTAACCAGTATTTCGCAATATCTCAGGGACAAGACACTGCAGGATTTCGACGTGACCCGGCCAATTGAGGTGGTTCCGAACTTTGTGAACTGCGACGTCTACACCCCGATCCAGGATGAAGCAGCCCGGGCCGAGGCGCGGCGTAGGCTGGCCCAGCCCGGCGAGGCCATCCTGATGCACCTCTCCAACTTCAGGCCAGTCAAGCGCGTTGGGGATGTGGTGAAGGTGTTTGCGCAGGTTGAACATGAAATTCCCGCTCGGCTCGTGCTGGTCGGCGACGGCCCGGAACGTTCCGCCGCCGAGTGGCTGGCGCGTGACTTGCACATCCATGAAAAGATTCATTTCCTGGGCAAGCAGGAGAGCGTGAACGAGCTTTTGCCGCTAGCCGACCTGCTCTTGATGCCGAGCGAACTGGAGTCCTTTGGATTGGCTGCTTTGGAGGCCATGGCCTGCAAGGTACCCACCATTGCGACCCGCGTGGGCGGCGTCCCGGAACTGATCGACGATGGAGTCACCGGACTCCTGTACGCGGTGGGCGATGTGGACGCCATGGCCGCAGGGGCATTGGTGTTGCTCCACGACAAGCCGCGCCTGGAAGCCATGCGGCTTGCGGGGCGAAAGATGGCGCAAACGCGCTTCTGCGCCTCGCTGGTCGTGCCGCAATACGTGCGCTACTACGAACAGGTCATCGCCAGCCGGTAGAATTGGGATGGTGCCAAAGACAGGCCCGTTAACTGGAAAGATTCACCATCCTCTGCGCTTGCATACTTATTCATCTTCGTTGTATATTTATTCAAGCGCGGCCGCATACAGCGAGCCGCGCTTTCGATTTGTTCGGAGATTTGCCGTAGCCGCGAGCGCTGCCCAATGAAGTTTCAAAGACACAATGCGATCCGGGATCTGTTGGCCAATTCCCTGGTGCCCAACCAGGACGAGTTGCGCCGCAAACTGCGCCGCCGCGGGTTTGCGGTGACCCAGGCAACACTTTCCCGCGATATTCACGAGTTGCGCCTCTCCAAGGGCCCAACGGGGTACTTCCTGCCCAACGGAAACGGGAGTAACGGGACAGCGCCGGCCGAGGAAAACGGCCCGCCCACGGTGGCGGAGATGATCGAGAGCTTCGGAGTACGCGCCCGCCAGGCAATGAACCAGGTGGTGGTGGTCACGGTGATGGGGGGGGCGCAGCCTGTGGCGGCAGCCCTCGATCGGGAAGCATGGCCGGAGGTCGTGGGGACGATCGCCGGAGACGACACTGTTTTGGTGATCTGCCCGGATGTTCGCCGGGCCAGCGAAGTCGAAGGCCGGCTGAGGACCATTCTCGAATCATGAGCGCATCCGTCCAAACCGCGGTGGTCGGGGTCACCGGCTACGCAGGCGCCGAGTTGGCGCGGCTGCTCCTGCACCACCCACGCCTGAAGCTGGCTCCCCCGGTCTTTGCCGGCCGTGTCGACGCGAAAGACGAGGCGCGCGGCGGCATCCCGCTCACGGAAATTCACCCTCAACTGGGTGGATCCTCTTTCGGCGATCTGCGCATGGACAACTTCTCCTGGGAGTTGCTGGCCGAACGCGGTGTCGAAGTGTTGTTCCTGGCTACGCCCCATGAGCAGTCCCGCAGTTGGGTCCCGGAAGCCCTGACGCGCGGGCTGCGCGTCATCGATTTAAGCGGAGCCTGGCGGCTCGAGCAGACAGCCAATCGTGCTGTCTATGGGTTTGACGATGAAGGCACAAAGGCAGCGATGGCCACGCAAGCCCAGGCCGTATACGGCATGCCGGAGTTGCACCGGGCTCAAATTGCCGGGGCGCGGCTGGTGGCAAATCCCGGATGCTATGCCACATCGGTCATTCTTGCGTTGAAACCGCTGGTCGGCGCGGGGTTGGTTGATTTGGGTCGCGGCATCGTTGCGGATTCAAAAAGCGGCGTGAGCGGAGCCGGCAAAGCCCCAACCGCCAAGACCCACTTTATGTATGCGGCCGACAACCTCTCCGCCTATGGCGTTTTCTCGCATCGCCACACGGGTGAATTGCTGGAACAGATCGGCCTCGAAGGCAGTCAAATCGTCTTCACACCACATCTTCTGCCCATTCCAAGAGGAATTCTTTCCACAATTTACGTTCACTTCAACAGCGCGCAGACCGCGGAGAGCATCCTTGCAGTGTACCGTGCGTTTTTTGCCGGTAGCCCGATGGTGCGGCTCTATGAAAAAGTGCTGCCGCAGATTCAGTACTCCGTGCGAACTGGCTACGCGGACATTGGTTTTCAGGTTTCTCCCGATGGCCGCCGGGCAGTGATCGTCAGTTGTCTGGATAACTTGCTGAAAGGCGCATCGTCGCAGGCCGTTCAGAATCTGAACGTCATGCAGGGCTGGGGCGAAGCAGAGGGGCTCGAATGAAATACGTGGTCAAACTGGGGGGAGCGGGTCTCGAGTCGCCCCAACTTCTTGCCGGCTCCATGCGGGCCATCGCCGAACTGGTGCGCGATGGCAACCATGTGGCCGTGGTGCATGGCGGCGGGGTGCAACTCACCAAGACGCTCAAGGCCCTCGGCAAACAAAGCGAGTTTATCAACGGCCTACGCGTGACCGATGTGGAGACGCGGGATGTGGCCCTGATGGTGCTGGCCGGCAAAGTGAACAAAAGCTTGGTGGCCGCTTTGGGGTCGCTCGGTCAGCCCGCCGTGGGCCTGTGCGGCGGCGATGGCTTGTTGTTTCGCGCCCGCAAGAAACGCACCGCGCCCGACCTTGGATTTGTAGGCGAGATTGCGGCCAGCGATACCCGCTGGATTGAAGCCATCTGGCAGCTGAGTGGCGTGCCCGTCATCTCTTCAATGGCTCTCGGCTTCGATGGCGAATACTACAACATCAATGCCGATGAGATGGCGTCCGCATGCGCCATTGCCTGCCACGCCGATGCCCTCGTCTTCCTCACCGACGTCCCCGGCGTGAAAGGCGCCGATGGCCATGTCTTGCGCTGGCTTTCGATCGATCAAATCGCTGAAATGGCCAAAAGTGCCGTAATCTCCGGCGGCATGTTACCCAAGCTCACCGCCTGCCGCGAGGCGCTCTTGAACGGTGTAAAGCGCGTGCGGATTTTGCCCGCCGAAGCTGCCGGTTTCCTTCCCGACCTATGCAACTCGCGGGTGGCCGAGGGCACCGAAGTGATGGTGGCCTGATGTCCCTAACTGTAACGTGCCTTCAAACTGAATCTGTCATCTTAAGCGAAGCCGAAGGTTCTGAGGCTTCCGTGCTTGTCCCCTTCTTTGCATGGATGGACCCCACCGAGGAGAAATAACGTTGACCAAACTCGATCAAATTCGCGCCGCGGAAGCCAAGCTTCTGCTCTCCACGTACGAGCGCAATCCCATTCTCTTCGTCAGTGGCGAGGGAGTTCACATCGTTGACGAGAACGGTACGAAGTACCTCGACCTGCTCAGCGGCATCGGCGTCAATGCCCTTGGCTATAGCCATCCGGTGATTGAAGCGGCCATTGCCGACCAGAGCCGCAAGCTCATCCATACCTCCAACCTCTTCTTTCACGAAGGCCAGGCGGGGCTGGCATTGCGCCTCACCGAGCGCACCGGCATGGATCGCGTCTTCTTCTCCAACACCGGCACGGAAGCTTGGGAAGCCGCGATGAAGCTGGCCCGCGCTTACGCCGGTGTCAGGCGGAGCGAAGGCGCGCAGATCGGCACCAAGTTCCTAGCCCTGGAGCAGAGCTTCCACGGGCGCACCTACGGCTCGGTTTCGACCACGTACAAAGCGAAATATCGCGAGCCCTTCGGACCCGTCGTTCCCGGCATCGAATTCGTCCGCTTCAACGATGTCGCCGATCTGCGCGCAAGATTCTCCAACGAAGTCTGCGCCATCCTGGTCGAAGCCATTCAGGGCGAAGGCGGCATTCGTCCCTTGTCGCAGGAGTTCTTTGCGGAAGCTCGCGCCCTTGCCAGTTCCACTGGCGCATTGCTCATCGTGGATGAAATTCAAGCCGGCATGGGCCGCACCGGCAAGTGGTGCGCCTACCAGCACTACGGCATTCAGCCGGACATTACCACGCTCGCCAAACCCATCGCCGGCGGCATTCCGCTGGGCGCCATGCTCTGCACGGAGGAAGTGGCGCGCGCCATCCATCCAGGCATGCACGGCACGACCTTTGGCGGTGGACCGTTGGCCTGCGCCGTGGCCATTGCCGTCACCGATTACATCGAGAAAGAAGGCCTGCTCGCTCACGCCACCGAAGTCGGCGACTACTTCCAGCAGCAGCTCCGCTCCTTGGCGAAACACCATGCAGCCATCATCGATGTGCGCGGCAAGGGCCTGATGCTGGCCGCGGAACTCGATTCGGCCGATCTCGCCAAGCTCACCGTGGCCGAGATGCTCAAGCGCCACATCCTGATCAACTGCACAAGCGACACTGTATTGCGCTTCCTGCCCCCTTATATTCTGGAACGGGCTCACGTGGACACCGCGATTGCGGCGCTCGACGAAATCTTCACCGAACATGCGCGGGGCGCAGCTGCATCGCAATCCTCCCACGCCACAGGAGAGCAAACCCATGTCTAGCAGAACCATTGTGGAAAGCCCGATCGCCGCGCTGCCCATTCAAAAAGATCCGGACGTTCTTGCCGCCGCGGCCCGTCTCGCCGGCGAAGACATGTGCTCCATCGCCGACCTGACCAGCGCCGAAGTGCGCGCTATCCTCAAGCTGGGCCACGACGTGAAGCGCAATCCGCGCGAGTATCGGCACGCTCTTGACGCCAAGCAGATGGTGCTCATGTTTGAGAAAGCCAGCCTCCGCACGCGCCTCAGCTTTGAGACTGGCATCAACACGCTGGGCGGCAACGCCATCTTCTTCGACCAGACCAACTCGCCTCTCGGTGAGCGCGAGTCGATTGCCGACGTTGCCCGCAATGTCGAGCGCTGGGTAGACGTGATCGTGCTGCGTACCTATGCGCATGACACCATCACGGAGATGGCCGCCAACTCGCGCGTCCCGGTCATCAACGCACTTTCCGACTTCGAGCATCCCTGCCAGGCGCTCGCCGACTTCATGACTTTGGACGAGCACTTTGGCCATGTCGCCGGTCTCAACTTCACTTATGTTGGCGATGGCAATAATGTCTGCCACTCGCTGATGCTCACCGGCGTGCAGTTAGGCGTCAATGTCACCGTGGCTACGCCGCGCGGCTACTCGCCCGACATTGAGATCGTCACCCTCGCTCGCGACATTGCCCAGGCCAACGGCTGCGAGGTCCGCTTGCTGCAGGATCCGCAAGTTGCCGCCGAAGGCGCGCACGCCATCTACACCGATGTGTGCGTCAGCATGGGCATGGAGCATGAGTCCAGCAAGCGCGCCCCCATCTTCCGTCCGTTCCAGGTAAACGAAGCACTTATGCAGAAAGCGCTGCCCACGGCAGTCTTCATGCACTGCCTGCCCGCACGCCGAAACGCCGAAGTTACCGATGCGGTGCTTGACGGCTCCCAATCCATCGTCTTCGACCAGGCCGAAAACCGCATGCACGCGCAGAAGGCTCTGCTTCTGCTCCTGCTCGGCGGCCTTGCTAACACTGCGAGCTTTCAGTAGCACTGTCATCCTGAGTGAGGCGCAGCGGAATCGAAAGACCCGCGGTTGCCCTTCGCCTTGTGCTCATTGTCGCTGCCCAACCCGAAAACAGCTGAAAGCTCAGAGTAAAAAGCTAGCGGCTCTCCGAGGTTCCCAAGCATGTCTGTCATTCTCGAATCCCTTCCCGTCGGCCAAAAAGTCGGCATTGCCTTCTCCGGCGGGCTCGACACTTCTGCCGCCCTCCACTGGATGAAGCAGAAGGGCGCCATCCCGTACGCCTACACGGCCAACCTCGGCCAACCCGACGAAACCGACTACGACGAGATCCCGCGCAAGGCCCTCGAATACGGCGCAGAAAAAGCTCGCCTCATTGATTGCCGCGGCCCTCTCGTCCGCGAAGGTATCGCCGCTTTACAGGCTGGTGCGTTTCACATCAGTACCGGGGGCGTCTACTACTTCAACACCACTCCGCTCGGCCGCGCAGTCACCGGCACCATGCTTGTTGCCGCCATGAAAGAGGACGACGTCCACATCTGGGGCGACGGCTCGACCTTTAAAGGCAACGACATCGAGCGCTTCTATCGCTACGGCCTGCTCGTCAATCCCGACCTCAAGGTCTACAAGCCCTGGCTCGACGCTGCTTTCATCGACGAACTCGGTGGCCGCGCCGAGATGTCCGCCTTCATGCAACAGGCCGGTTTTGCGTACAAGATGTCCGCCGAAAAGGCCTACTCCACCGACTCCAACATCCTTGGCGCGACGCACGAAGCTAAAGATCTGGAGCACCTTTCTACTTCGATCAAGATCGTCGATCCCATCATGGGCAAGGCCTCCTGGCGCGACGATGTTGCGATCAAGGCGGAACAGGTCGTCGTTCGCTTCGAAGAAGGCTTCCCTGTCGCGCTCAATGGCCACCACTTCGGCGACCCCGTCGAGCTTCTTCTCGAAGCCAACCGCATCGGTGGCCGCCACGGGCTGGGCATGTCCGATCAAATTGAGAACAGAATCATCGAGGCCAAATCCCGCGGCATCTACGAGGCGCCCGGCCTTGCCCTGCTGTTCATCGTTTACGAGCGCCTGATCACCGGCATTCACAACGAAGACACCATCGAGCAGTATCGCGACAACGGCCGCAAACTCGGCCGCCTGCTCTACCAGGGTCGCTGGTTTGATTCGCAGGCCATCATGCTCCGCGAATCCGCCCAGCGCTGGGTCGCCAAACCCATTACGGGCGAAGTGACTCTCGAATTGCGGCGTGGCAACGACTACTCCATCCTCAACACCGAGTCGCCCAACCTCACCTTCCATCCCGAGCGCCTCAGCATGGAAAAGACTGAGTCCACATTCTCCCCGCGCGACCGCATTGGCCAACTCACCATGCGCAATCTCGACATCACCGACACGCGCGAAAAGCTCATCACCTATGCCGCGGCCGGCCTCCTCACCCTCAGCAAGGGCAGCGAGATGCCCAAGCTGAACAGCACCACGGAAAAGGAATAGGCAATAAGCCTCTGAACTGCCGGCTTTGTAACAGGGCAAAACTTTACAGGCTGCGGAAAAACTCGTCCGGCGGTAGGTCGGGGATTCATCCCCGACACAAAGCCCTGGGCTTTAGCCCCTGAAGGAACGCCAAAGGAATCGAACCAAGGAAATGTCGAACGAACAACAATCCGGAAAAATGTGGTCAGGGCGCTTTCGCGAGCCGCTCGATGCCGACTTCGAACGCTGGCAGCGATCCATCATCTTTGACTGGCGGCTTCTTCCTCAAGAAGTCGCCGCCAGCAAGGCCCATGCCTCCGCGTTAATCGCGGCGAACATCCTTACGAGGGACGAAGGCGCAGCTATCCGCGGTGCGCTCGATTCCATCGCCGCCGATCACGCGTCGGAAGCGGGCCAAACCCTCGTGAGGAATCACACCGTCGCCGAAGACATTCATCATTTCGTCGAGCTCTCTCTCGTCGAACGCGTTGGCTCTCTCGGCCTCAAGCTGCACACCGGCCGCAGCCGCAACGAGCAAATTGCCACCGACCTGCGCCTCTACGTGCGCGATCAGATCACTGCAACCGTAGCCTCGCTCGCCGCGTGGGCCAGCGCGCTCGTAGCAGTTGCGCAGAAGTCCGGCGAAGCCGTGATGCCCAGCTACACGCACCTGCAAAGAGCGGAACCCGTGCTTGTCGCGCACTGGCTGCTTGCCTACGTGCAAATGATTTTGCGCGATGCCGACCGCCTGCGCGACTGTGCCGCGCGGCTCAACTACTGCCCGCTCGGCTCCGGCGCAATCGCTGGCGCAACTCTGGCGCTCGACCGAGCCATCGCTGCCCAAGAGCTCCGCTTTACGGCCCCCACGGCCAACTCCATGGACGCCACCAGCGACCGCGACTTCGTTCTCGAATACCTGCAGGCGCTCACGCTTGTCGGCTTGCATCTCAGCCGCTTTGCGGAGGAAATCACCCTCTTTGCCACGGCTGAATTCAACTTCGTGATCCTCCCGGAGGCCTTTTCCACCGGCTCCAGCGCGATGCCCCAGAAAAAGAATCCCGACCTTAGCGAACTCATTCGCGCCAAGGTGGGCCGCATCCACGGCGCGGGGGAGGCCGTCACGCTCATCCTCAAGGGCCTGCCGCTGGCCTACAATAAAGACATGCAGGAGACCCAGGAGCCGGCATTTTCCGTTGAGTTTGTGCCCGCCATGATTCAACTCGTCGCGCGCTTTACATCTGCGCTCCAGTTCAATCGCGAGCGTATGACAGAAGCTGCCCACACGGGATATCTGAACGCGATGGCCGCAGCGACCTACCTCGTCCACAAAGGCGTTCCATTCCGCACCGCGCACGAGAAGATCGGCAACGCGGTGCGTTTTGCTCTTGAAAAAGGTGTAGAGCTCGGCGACCTTTCGCTCGAAGAACTAAGAGCCTTTGGGCCGGAATTCGACGCGGACTTCTTTACTGCCGTTTCCTTGGCGGACACGCTGGACTGCCACGACGTCGTGGGCGGGACTGCGCGAGCCCGTGTGCGCCAAGCTCTTTCCGATGCGGCCGACCGCATCCATGCGCTCACCACGGAGGCCGTTCATGTTGGTGCGTAAGGCTCTCCTCCAGGACGCCTCCAACGTCTACGACCTGGTGAATTCGCTCTCCACCGACGGCACTCTGCTCAAGCGCGCCTTTGCGGAGATCTGCGAGAACATTCGCGACTTCACAGTGGCAGAATCCGATGGCGGCGTCTTTCTGGGCTGCGGCGCTCTGCACTTTTACGGTCCGCACCTGTGCGAAGTCCGTTCCATCGTCGTCAAACCAGAGGCCAAAGGCCAGGGCGCTGGCGGACGCATCCTCGGCTCACTCATCGAAGAAGCCGAGTTGCACGGTATCCAGTCCGTCTGCCTGTTTACGCGCATCCCTGACTTTTTCTTCAAGTACGGATTCCGCACCGTCGAAGATAAGTCGGAGTTGCCCGACAAGATTTTCAAGGACTGCCAGAACTGTCCACGCTTGCATCGCTGCGACGAAGTGGCCATGGTCCGCGGCCGCATCCCGCGCATGTCCATCCTAGGCCCGCGCGAAGAAGCGCGCCAGTTAGTGCGCCTTTCCGGCTAACAATCACTTATCTAGCTATTCACATGACGGCGCCACACGCCACCTGTTGTGGCGGCGCAGTTCCTGCCGCGATGTTACCTGTGTTTCTGACTAAGGAAGAGTAGAGCGAAGGCTTAGAGATTCGGCGACTTTGCCAAGTTTCCCGTCAAGGGTCCATATTTTGGCGCCCGGAGTTGCCAGACAGGAGGCAATCAAATGTGCGTCCGTCAAGCCAATCCCTGTCGCTGCAATTCCTCGAGCTTCGATCATGTGCCGAACATCCTCCAACCGCACCGGGCGGATGGAAATCAGCTGGTCGAGATACGCCAGCGTATTTTGGCGTTCCGGCAACGTGCCGAGCGCCAACTCCGCAATCAGGAATGGGTGAATGCAGAGTTGGTCATTGGCAATCAATGTTTCCAACTCTGCCTTGTAGGCGCCAGTACGAAACATGGCGATCCAAATTGAAGCGTCTGCCAGAATCACTGTTCGTCTACTCGCAATCTCCGTACGTCTTCAATGTTGGGTGCGGTCCCAGCCAGTGCCAGAAGCCTGCGACCGGCTTCTCGCGCAATCAACGACTTTAATGCGGCACGAATCAATGCCGCTCTTTCTGTCAAGCCGCTGTACTCTTCCGCTGTTCGTAGCAGATCGTCGTCGAGCGATACGGTTGCTCTCATATTCCCTCCACGCACCAATCGTAGCACCTATTCGTGCATTAATATGGTGCCTATTAGGTAATATTGCCGTGTCCCAAGATACAGCCGTTCTCTTCACGACGGAGTCTAGATCAACCAACTCGGACGATCCCCAGATTTTTTCGCATCTACGATCGCTCTCGACGCCTCTTGAATGGCATCCTTCTTCGTATCGAAGTAGCCAGCGATACAGTATCGGCAAGCACCATCAACCCTGGAATAACCTCAATATGCACGACGGCCGCTCTGCAGTTTCATCCCGTCGCGCCTCCTTCTTAGTCAGGTTTTCGCCTGTATCTGATGGGGCGCTCGAGTACCCTATCCTTGAAGCAGAGGATTAATAGTCTTCAGTCCTACGAAATGTTTTGTGTTGTCTGTGACGATAATGCAGCCGTTTGCCGCTGCCACCGCCGCCACGATCATGTCAAGTGCGCTTCTCGGTTTCCCGGCATTCTCGCCTTTCGCCATAATCTCGCCCCAGATAAGAGCGGCCTTTTCGTCAAATGGGAGGATTCGGCCTGCAAATAGGCTTTGTGGACCTTCGGGACCGGCGAACCAACGTTCCAAGTTCTGTCGTTTCCTCCCTGCTGGTTTTCGCAAGACGCCTTTCCATAGTTCGGCAATCGTCAATGTTGATATGAAGAGACTTTCATCCTTTTGCCTCCCAAACCAGGCGATCAAAGACTCCGAAGGCGTTGGCTTCGTCAAATTGTTGACGATGCAAGTGTCAAGCAAATAGCAGGTCATAGATCGATAGCCCGTCCCGTAGAATTGTCGCGGGCTAGAGCAAACCCTACAGAGCGCTGAACTTCCGAAGGGAATCGAGAGATGTCCTTGAGTGACGATCCAATCCAGAAGAGTGAGATCTGCTGTCCCCTGGTTTTGGAATCGATCTTGGGTTCTCGACGCCTCATCAATGGTCGGGATAGAAATCAGGCGCATCGACTGGGCCTATAACCTGCCAGAGTCAACGATTCCTGAAGCCCCCCCTAAAATGCCGGACGGTCGGATTTCCCGAGTCCGGTTTCAAACCTTGGCATTTCTTCCATGAGCCTTCCCTGGGTCCTGAATAAATGACCATCTGTGTGGCGGACTACACTAGCTAGAATCACTTATTCAGCGTCGCCGCGGCAATTGCGGCTTGACCATAACTCAAGCCGCCATCCCCGGGGCTGACGCGACGATGCGCGTAGACTTCGAATCCATCCGCTTCTAACCTGGCACGCAGCAATCGAGCGAGCCTCCGATTATGCAAGCAACCACCGCTCATCGCTACTTTCTCAAGTCCGGTCATCACGCGCGCGCGTTGGGCCGCGGCCACGAAACCTTCGGCTACTCCGCAATGGAAGCGAGCCGAAATCAGCGATTTGCTCGCTCCCCTCTGTAAGTCATCGAGTAATTCCCGCCAAAGCCGAACGGTCGATAGGATCGCCGGCTGTCCTTTGTCCCTATCTCCACCCCGTAGCTCGATTTCGTAACCGCGTAGATCATCCTGTTCATCCACGGCTACACCTTCAAGTTCGATAGCGGCCTGTGCCTCGTAATCCACAAAGCGGCGTTCAAGAATCAAGGCTGCCACTGCATCAAACAAGCGGCCCAGGCTTGATGTCTTCGGCGTGTTCAATCCCCTCTCCATCATCCGTTCCATCACCCGCGCCTCCTGCTCGGATGCGCCTGTTAACAATGCTGCTTTGTCCGCAGCGAAGCCCGCTGTGCGCAAACCCGCAAACGCCATCCGCCAAGGCTCTTTGACCGCGGTATCGCCGCCCGGCATCGGCACATATTCGAGATGGGCAAACCGATCAAACCCATCCGGCCGCGCGATCAGCACTTCCCCGCCCCAAATTGTCCCGTCTGTCCCATAGCCGGTGCCATCGAGCGCCAGCCCAATCGCCTCCGTCAGGCCATGCTCGGCCATGCATCCGGCCACATGCGCATGATGGTGCTGCAAGCCGATCAAGGGCAGACCACGCTCCTCCGCCCACCTCTTGGCCCATGCCGTCGAAAGATATCCCGGATGCAGGTCGTGGGCCACCACCTGCGGCTCAACTTCAAATGTCCGCATCAAGTGGTGGAGCGACTCCTCAAAGAACTCGAGCCCGGTAAAACTCTCCAAATCGCCGAGATGCTGGCTCTGATAGACATGACGCCTGCGCGCCAACGCCAGTACATTCTTGAGATGCCCTCCGACGGCAAGCAGCGGCACTGCATCGAATGGCAACTCCACGGCCAGCGGCACAAACCCGCGTGCGCGCCGAATCAACTGCGGTGCGCCATCGACAATCGCCGACACCGAATCGTCGCAGCGTTGCAGGATCTCGCGGTCGTGCATCAGGAAGGCGTCGGCAATCTCGCCAAGCCGCGCCAGCGCTTCACCGTTATCAATGGCAATCGGCTCCTCGCTCAGATTGGCGGAAGTCATGACCAGCGCACGCACCTGCCCGGATGCAAACAGCAAGTGCTGCAACGGCGCGTAGGGAAGAAAGATCCCGAGCCAAGGCACACCGGGCGCCACCGACCCTGCAACTCCTGCGTCCACTCTCTTGCGTGCCAGCACAATGGGCCGCGCATGCGTCTGCAAAAGATCTTCTTCCTGGTCAGTCAGCGTGCACAGAAGCCGTGCAGCCTCGAGATCTTTGATCATCACAGCCAGGGGTTTTCCGAAGCGATGCTTCCGCTCCCGCAGGCGCAGCACCCCTTCTTCGTTCGCCGCATCGACCGCCAGGTGAAATCCACCAATGCCTTTGATCGCGACAACCTCACCAGCAACCAACCGATCCACGGCAGCAGCGACGGGGTCCACACAGGGGACCTCACGCCCGTCCGGTGCGGCCAGCCAAACCCTTGGCCCGCATTGCCAACAGGCGTTTGGTTGTGCGTGGAACCTGCGGTTGGTCGGGTCGTCGTACTCGGCCTGGCAAGCGGCGCACATCTGGAACTTTGCCATCGATGTTTGCGGACGGTCGTACGGGATGCTGCGGGTAATGGTGTAGCGTGGACCGCAGTTGGTGCAATTCAGAAACGGATAGCGAAACCGTCGATCCTCCGGATCCAGCAACTCACGCAGGCAGTCCGCGCAGGTTGCCGCGTCGGCGGGAATTCCGGTACTCACCCGTCCCAGCACTTCGCTGGCAACGATGCGGAATCCGGCCTCCTGTTTTGCCGGAAAATCGTCGACGGCGATCGAATCGATCCGTGCCAGCGGCGGCGTCTCAGCGCGGAGCCGGATCACGAAAGCATGCACGCTCGAAACAGGCCCCTGCACCTCGATGCGCACCCCATCCGTATCGTTTCCGATCTGTCCAGTGAGTCCTTCTTCCCTCGCAAGACGATAGACAAAGGGACGAAATCCAACCCCCTGCACCACCCCGCGCACAACAACGCGCTGGCGCAAGATCTCTGCTCGCAGGGGGGATTCGGCAGGCTTCAACTCGTCACTCAAACAGACCTCATTTCGCTGTCAAGCATAGCGCATGGCAGGAGCCGTGATCGGATTTGCGCCCCAGGGCGTCTCGGCAGCCTGCAAGCCGTCTTGACGCGTCCGGCGCTCGCTCTTGTAGAGTGACCTTTCAGCCCGTGGTCGCGCTTCGCCGGGCGCCGATGCACCAGGACAAGAATCAACTGTGGGGATCGCGCAGAAAAAACATGAGCCATCCGATGAAATCCGAAGCCTCGCCTCATTCGTCGATTCTGGGCCTCGATGCCGGTGGCACCAAGACCGCTTGCGTAGAAGGACTGCCCGATGGACGCATCCTGCAGCGCATCGAGATCCCCACGCGAGCCGAGTTGCCCTTCGATCATGTCTTCCCGGAGATTGCAGCCGCTTTGGCCGCAGTGCGGCAGAACGCGATCGAAAGGGGCCGCGAGCCGATCGCACTCAGCGTGTCCATCGGCGGCCCCTTGAAGATCGAAGAAGGCTTTCTGATCGATCCTCCTCACCTGCCCGGCTGGCAAAACCTGCCCTTGAAGAACCGCCTCATGGAAGCCTTCCCTTCTCTGCCGGTGTTTGTGGAGCACGACGGCAACGCCGGCGCACTCGCCGAGTTTTACTTTGGCGTGGGCAAGGGCCGCACCAATCTGGAGCACCTCATCTTCCTCACCTTTGGAACCGGGATTGGCGCGGGGTTCATCGTAAATGGCCGCATCCTGCGCGGAGCCACCGATACGGCCGGAGAAGTGGGGCACTGGCGGCTGGCCGAAGATGGCCCGCTGGGCTTCGGCAAGCGCGGCTCCTGGGAGTCCTTTGGCTCCGGCGCCGGACTCATCGAACTAGCGGCGCAAATGTTCCCCGCCCGCTGGAACCGCGCAATTCCCATCGCATCCTTGGTGACTGCCATGCTGGAAAACGACAGCGAGGCCCTGCATGTGGCCGAGGTCGCAGGAACCTGGATGGGACGCGGCATTGCCTTGCTCATCGACGCGCTAAATCCGCAGATCGTTGTCTTGGGATCGCTGGGGATTGTGCTGGGCGAACGCATCTTCGCCCCGGTGCGCAGAGTGATTGCCGCCGAAGCCTTGCCGCAGGCAGCGGCCGCCTGCGAAATACTGCCTGCGGCCTTGGGCAAGCAGATCGGGGACGTGGCTTCCTTGATGGCAGCGCTCACCAGTCCTTCCCTGCGCAAGATGCTCAATGGTGAATGAATCAAAACGCGATCAGCCCAACCCACGTAAGGGAGTTCGACGCATGCCTGACAAGTTTGAGGGAATCAATCGGCGGGATTTTCTGGTCCAAGGCGCGGCATCGTTGAGTCTTCTTGCTACGGCTCCGGCTTTGGCCGTACAGGCCGCCGGTGCGGCGAGCAAGCCAGGCAATGTCCTTCACATCATCGGCCACTCGCATATCGATGCGGCCTGGCTATGGCCTTGGCGCGACGGAGCCGACACCGTGCTCACCACCTTCCGCAGCGCCTTGGAGCGCATGAAAGAGTTCCCGGAGTTCTGCTACTCCCACTCGTCCTCGGCGCATTATCGCTGGGTGCAGGGTGCTGATCCGGCCATGCTGGGCGAGATCAAAGACCGCATCCGCGAAGGCCGCTGGGAGGTGGTCGGCGGATGGCCCGTTGAGCCGGACTGCAACATTCCCGCCACGGAGAGCTTCATTCGCCATTCGCTTTATGGCAAGGCATTCTGCAAACGCGCGCTCGGAACCGACGTGAAGATCGGCTTCAATCCGGATTCCTTCGGCCACGCCGCCGGCCTGCCCACGATTCTCAAGCGCGCCGGCTACGGCTATTACGTCTTCCAGCGGCCCCAGGAGCACGAGATGAAGCTCCCGCTTGTCTTCTGGTGGGAAGGTCCTGACGGTTCCCGCGTGCTGGTGAACCGCATCTGGCACGACTACGACGCGGACGCGGATTCAATCCGCCTCGCCACGGCAAAGGCCTTCCCCCCCGGCCTCAATCACGCGGCCTTCTTCCTGGGCGTAGGCGACCATGGCGGCGCCGTCACCAAGGAACAGCTCCGCGCCATTCTCGACATGCGCAAAGACCCGGCATTGCCGGAACTGCGCTTCAGCACGTTGAGCGCATTTTTTCAGGCCGTCGAGAGTTCGCCTTCCTTTACCTCGCTTCCTGTCGTCAAGGGTGAGTTACAGCACCACGCGCGCGGCTGCTACTCCGCTTACGGCGAAGGAAAATTCCTGAATCGCCGAGCGGAACGCTGGCTGAGCGAGGCCGAGATTGTCTCGGTGGTCGGCAGCCTCCACTACGGCCGCCCCTATCCCGCCGAGCAGTACGCGGAAGCCTGGTGGAAGGTGCTCTTCTGCCAGTTTCACGACATGATGGCTGGAACCTCTCTCTACTCCGACTACCAGGATGTCCGCGATAGCGTCGGCTCGGCCTGCGAAGAGTCGCAGTCTTCCAAGGTGGAAAGCCTGGAAGCCATGGCTAAGCGCGTCGACTTGAGTTCGGTCGAAGAGAGTGCCGTGTTTGTCTTCAATCCCCTGCCGTGGAAGCGCAAGGCGCTGCTCGAATACAACCCGGAGCAGAATCCGTCCGGCAAGGCGCCCATCACGCACCTGGTGGCGAAAGATGGAACCAGGATCCCGATCCAATGGCGCCCGCCGGCCAGCATGTCGCTTTGGTTCCCACGCATGACGGCCCTGGTTGAGCTTCCCGCCTGCGGATACAAGGTCTTCGAACTGGCCCACGGAGAGCAACCGCCGCCCGCAGCCTATGGCGACTTCGTGACCGTCTCCAACTCCGGATTTGGCATCTCGTCGTTGAAGGCTCAGGACGGAACAGAACTATTGTCTGCCCCACTGAGCCTGGTCGCCATCAGCGATACCAGCGATACCTGGGCCCACGGCATTCGCGAATTTCGCCAGGAGATCGGTCGCCCCGCGTTGGTTTCCTCGACAATGGTCGAAGACGGCCCCGTCACGCGCATAACCCGGCAGCGAGCCCGCTGGCAGAACTCCGAGATCGTGATGGACATCGCTCAGTTCGCCGGAGCGGACTTTGTCGAGCTTCGCTTTGTCATCGACTGGCATGAGCACGAGCAGATGCTCAAGCTGGAGATCCCCACCGCCGTCGTCGGTCCAAGGTTACTTGCCAAAGTTCCGGGACAAGTACTGGAGCGGTCAACCAACGGCGAAGAAGAACCCTACCAGGATTGGGCCGCCGTTCAGGGAACGGTCTCCGGCAAGGACTACACGCTGGCCGTGCTGAACAATTCCACCTACAGTTACGACTGCCTGAACGGCCTCTTCCGCACCGTTCTCGTCCGTTCCGCACCCTTTGCCCGCCACAACCCCGCCCAGGTGCAGCATAACGACATCAATGCCTGGCAGGACCAGGGCCGCCAGGAGCGCCGCTTCTGGCTCTTCGCAGGACGCGGCCCATGGGCCGACCATGCCCTCGATCGCCGAGCGGAAGAGTTGCAATCCCCAGCCGAGCAAGTCATGGACTCCGCCCACGAAGGAACCGAGCCATGGGAGAACTCGTTCCTTGAAGTCACTCCGAGCAATGTCTGGGTGCTCGCCGTCAAGCAAGCCGAACTTTCGCCGGATGCAACCGTTGTCCGCATTCAAGAGCGTTCCGGCATTGCAACGCAAGCCTTCCTCAAGAGTTCCAGCCTGGGTCTCGATCAAACCGTCTCTCTCGCCCCCTGGGAGTTGAAGACCCTTCTTGTCCAGCCGAAGAAGACCGGACGCGCCGAGATCCGGGAAGCGTCTCTTCTCGAAAGCTAGCCGAGTACCCCAGGCCTCGCTTTTGAAACGTGGGAGACCGTCTATCTTGGTGTTGACCTTACCAAGCAACCGGCCGCCAAGCGCCCGGCATCCACTTTAAAGGTGACGTCGGCCTTCGATGCCCAATTGCGGATCGTAGCGTCTTAAAGGAATCGATGGCTAAACCCGCGCTCGCAGCCAGTCCACTGAAGATCCTCCTCTCTCATCGCCCACCCCTTGGCGAAGCCCTGCGGTTGAATCTGCCGCTTCTGCTGGCGCTGATCTGCATCATCTCCACTTGGGCCATTTCTGCCTCCAGCCAGCAACCGGACGAATCTGCCGTAATTCGAACCGTCGATGCCGCCGTTCGGGGTCGGCTCGACGGAATTGCGGCCTATACCGCCACCGAGCACTACACCGTCTTCCGCAATACCGACCAGTTGCATCCCGCGGCAGAGATGAAAGTCAGGACCGACTACCGGCGGGAAACCGGCAAGACCTACACCGTTCTGTCCGAGAGCGGCTCCGAGGCCATCCGCAAATTTGTGATGCATGCCATCCTCGATCGCGAAAGACAGATCAACGAGCCTGGAACCCGCGAGCACGCGCTAATCACCTCCGCGAACTACGAGATGAAGCTCGTCCAAGGCGGGGTCCAGCACCTGGATGGACGCCCTTGTTTCGTCCTCTCAATCCATCCCCGTCAGAAGGCCCCCAACCTCATCGACGGAACCATCTGGGTCGATCGCCGGGATGGAACGCTCGTCCAGATCCAGGGGACGGCTTCCAAGACCGTCTCCTTCTTCGTCGGCCCCGCCCAGGTTCTGCGCGAATACGCCAATATGGAGGGGTATTCGATGGCCACCCATGCCCGGGCGGTCTCAAACAGCTTTTTGCTGGGCACGACCATCATCACTATTGACTACACCGACTATAAGATCGATCTGGCCTACGCCAAATGAGCTAAAGACTTACGGTTCAGCCAAACCGGCCCCGCGTGACGGTCCTTATCGTGGACATCCATACCGCAGTATGAGATTCAGCGCTCTTCCCGTGACCCGTGTCACCGTGTTCCCGAGGCCCCTAAAAGTAGAACTAAGGTAGACAGCATGGGCCGTGAAGCAGACAATCGCTTCATGTCCGCAATGTCCTGATTCCGGGAGGGAACCGTGCCAGCTTTCACACCTCCGCCGCTACCCAGCGACGATAAACGTTGGAAGATCGTGAACGGCACCATGCGCAAGAATGGTTTTGCCCGCCACGCCCTCATTGAAACGCTTCACACGGTGCAGTCTTCGTTCGGCTTTCTCGACGACGACGCCATTCGCTTCGTGGCTCGGTCCCTGCGCGTGCCTCTCAGCCAGGCCTACGGGGTCGCCACCTTCTACCACCACTTCAGCCTCAAGCCGGCGGGCAAGCACACCATGACCATCTGCACCGGCACCGCTTGCTACATCAAGGGCACGGACAAGCTGGTTGCCGCCGCCGAGAAGCGTCTGGGCGTCCCGCAAGGTCAAACCACCAAGGACGGCAAGATCAGCCTGATGACAGCCCGCTGCGTTGGAGCCTGCGGCCGCGCGCCGGTGGTTCTGACCGACGGTGAACTGGTGGGCCAGATGACCGGCGCGCAGATGCTCGAACAACTCGAAAGGTGGGCGGTTGAATGACCATCGAAGAACTGGATCAGATTGTCGAGTCGGTTCGCAATGAGTACGCGAAGTACGACCACGAGATCAACGTTTGTATGGGCACCGGGTGCCTGAGCCAGCACTCCGATAAGCTCAAGGACGCGCTGGCTAAGGCCGTTGCCGATCAGGGCAAGAATGCCTTTGTCCGTCGCACCGGCTGCATGGGTCTCTGCGCCGCCGGCCCCTTGGTGTTGGTCGACCCGCAGGAAATCCTTTACCAGCATTGCGGTGTTGGCAATGCCGAGGCAATCGCTGCCAGCCTGGGTGGCGAGCCGGTGGCTGAGTTGCAATGCGACCTGCGCGAACACTTTGACCAGCAGGTGCATGTGGTTCTGGAAAACTCCGGCCACATCGATCCGGAAAGAATTGACGACTACATCGCCCGCGACGGCTACCAGGCGCTCGTCAAGGCGCTCACCGACATGTCGCCCAACGAGGTCGTTCAGCAGATCGTCGAAAGCGGCCTGCGCGGTCGCGGCGGCGGCGGCTATCCGACTGGCCTCAAATGGAGCACGGTAGCCAAAGCCAGCGGCGACGTGAAGTACGTCATCTGCAACGGCGACGAGGGCGACCCCGGTGCCTTCATGGATCGCAGCGTTCTCGAAAGCGATCCGCAGCGCGTGCTCGAAGGCATGGCGATCGCGGCCTACGCCGTCGGCGCCAGCAAGGGCTATGTCTACGTCCGCGCCGAGTATCCGCTGGCTGTTGCCAGGCTCACCAGTTGCCTTCGCGACGCACGCCGTCGCGGCCTCCTCGGCAACAACATCTGCAACACCCCCTTCAACTTCGACGTCGAGATTCGGCTCGGTGCGGGGGCGTTCGTCTGCGGTGAAGAAACAGCCCTCATCGCCTCCATCGAAGGCAAGCGCGGCCAACCCAAGCCCCGGCCTCCCTACCCGGCTGTCAGCGGCCTGTGGGGCAAGCCCACCCTTATCAATAACGTGGAAACGTTTGCCAACATCGCGCCCATCATCCGCAAAGGCGGAAAATGGTTTGCCGGCATCGGCACGGAAAAGAGCAAGGGCACCAAGGTCTTCGCCATCACCGGAAAAATCTCCAACACTGGCTTGGTGGAAGTGCCTATGGGCATGACCCTCCGCCAGATCATCGAAGGCATCGGCGGCGGTGTGCCCGATGGCCACACGTTCAAGGCGGTGCAAACCGGCGGCCCGTCCGGCGGCTGCATCCCCAACGAACATCTCGACATTCCCGTCAGCTACGAGTCGCTCATTCAGATGGGTTCGATGATGGGCTCGGGCGGCATGATCGTCATGGACGATACCTCCTGCATGGTCAACGTCGCCCGCTTCTTCATCGAGTTCTGCATGACCGAGTCCTGCGGCAAGTGCATTCCCTGTCGCGCCGGCACCGCGCAAATGCACACCATCCTCACCCGCATTTGCAGCGGCGCGGGATCGATGGAAGACCTCGACCTTCTCGTCGATCTCTGCGGCACGATCAAGGAAACCAGCCTCTGCGGCCTGGGCATGACCGCACCAAACCCCGTCCTGAGTACCCTGCGCTACTTCAAGAACGAATACATCGATCACATCGTGCACAAGAAATGCCTGGCGGGGGTCTGCAACATGGAGGCTCCGGCGGACGATTTCTACACGCCGGCTTCTTCGACCACCGGTTCTCCCTTTGAGGTGTTGGCATGACCGTTTCCGTTGACGTTAAAACACTCACCATCGATGGCCAGGAAGTCAGCGCCCGCGCCGGTCAAACCATCCTGGAGGTGGCCCGCGAACACAATATCGACATCCCCACCCTGTGCCATCTCGACGGCCTCAGCGATGTGGGCGCCTGTCGGCTTTGCGTGGTCGAGGTCAAAGGCAACACCAAGCTCTTCCCTGCCTGCGTGACAACCGTCTTTGAAGGCATGGAAGTCACCACCGTGACTGAGCGCCTCAGGAAACACCGCAAGACCATCCTCGAGCTGCTCTTCGCCGAGCGCAATCACATTTGCTCGGTCTGCGTCTCCAACGGACACTGCGAACTGCAAACCCTCGGCCAGCAGCAGGGCGTCACCCATATCCCGCTGCCCTACCGCAACCCGGCCTTGCCCGTCGATGCCTCGCATGAGCGCTTTACTCTCGACCACAATCGCTGCATCCTCTGCACCCGTTGCGTCCGCGTCTGCGCGGAGATCGAAGGCGCGCACATCTGGGATGTCATGGGCCGCGGAACCGACTCGCTCATCATCTCCGATCTCAACCAGCCATGGGGCGAATCCGCTTGCACGCGCTGCGGAAAATGCGTCCAGGTCTGCCCCACCGGAGCCCTCTTCGACAAGAGCAAGGTCGGCTCCGATCATCCCAAGTACCCCGAATTTCTGCCCTGGCTGAACCTCATGAGGGAAGCGCAATGAGCAAACTGAAACTGGCAACCGTGTGGCTGGATGGATGCTCTGGATGTCACATGTCGTTTCTCGACATGGATGAGCGCCTACTCGATCTGGCCGAACTGGTCGATGTCGTCTACAGCCCCATCGTCGACACCAAGGAATTTCCCGACTACGTGGATATCGCCCTGGTCGAAGGCGCCGTGGCCTCGGTCGACGACGAAAAGAAGATCAAGAAGATCCGCGCCCACTCCAAGCTGCTCGTCGCTATGGGCGATTGCGCCGTCGCCGGCAACGTGCCTTCCATGCGCAATCCCATGGGTCCGCAGGCCATTCTGGAGCGCGCCTACATTGAGAACGCATCCGCACAGCAGCAGATCCCCTGTGTGTTGGTCCCCAAGCTGCTCACGGTTGTGCGCCCTATCCACGAGTTCGTCAAGGTGGATGTCTTCTTACCCGGCTGCCCGCCTTCGGCCGATACGTTTCACACCGCGCTCGTCGCGCTGGTTACGGGTGCGCCCCTGGATATTCCTGCCCTCACCCGCTTTGGAGCATAACGGATCGCCGGTCTCCGGACCGGCTGTCGTGCCGGCGTCCACGCCCGCACCGATCAAGGAATTTCGGAGCTTTCTATGACTCAGACCATCACCATCGATCCCGTCACACGCCTTGAAGGCCACGGCAAGATCACCATCCAGCTCAACGGCGAAGGGGACGTCGAGGACGCCCATTTTCATGTGACCCAGGTCCGCGGCTTCGAAAAGTTTTCCGAAGGCCGGCCGTTCTATGAGATGCCCAGCCTCATGGCGCGTATCTGCGGAATCTGCCCGGTCTCGCACCTGGTCGCCTCCGCCAAGGCCTGCGAAGCCATCATGTCGGTGCGCATCCCCCACACCGCCGCGCAGCTGCGCCGCATGCTCAACCTGGCGCAGACCGTGCAGTCGCACGCCCTCAGCTTCTTCTATCTCTCCTCGCCCGACCTCCTGTTGGGCATGGAATCCGATCCGGCTTCCCGCCATATCTTCGGCGTGGTCGCCGCCAAGCCCGAACTCGGCCGCGCCGGCATCGGCCTCCGCCGCTTCGGCCAGCACATCATCGAACTGCTCGGCAACAAGCGCATCCATCCCGGATGGGTCGTCCCCGGCGGCGTCACCGAGCCCCTCGCTCCCGCCAAGCGCGACGAAATCCTCACCATGATCCCCGAGGCCTATGCCAACATCCGCCTCGCTCTCAACGCTTACAAACAGATCGCCGACACCTTCAAGCCGGAAATTGAAGTCTTCGCCAACTTCCCAACCAACTACCTCGGCCTCATCAACGAAGACGAGTCCGTGGAGTTCACCGACGGCGCGCTTCGCCTCATCGGCCCCGGCGGTCACGTGATCGAAGATGGCATCACGGCCGCCCGCTTCAGCGAAGTGATTGGCGAAGCGGTTGAGCCCTACAGCTACACAAAGTTCGCCTACTACAAGCCCCTCGGCTACCCCAACGGCAGCTACCGCGTTGGCCCGCTGGCTCGCCTCAACATCGCCAAAACCATGGGCACTCCCTTAGCCGATGTCGAATTGGCTGAGTTCAAGCAACTTGCCCTCGGCCCTGTGCAGAGCTCCTTCTACTACCATCACGCGCGCCTCATCGACATCCTCTATGGCATTGAGAAGATCGAAGAAATCCTCTCCGACCCGCGCATCCTCGACAAGCAAGTGCGCGCCATCGCCGGCGTTAACCGTCTTGAAGGCGCCGGCCAGGCCGAGGCCCCGCGCGGCACCCTCATGCACCACTACAAGGTGGATGAGAACGGCCTCATCACCTGGGCCAACCTGGTCATCGCGACCGGCCAGAACAACAACGCCATGAACAAGGGCGTTCTGCAGGCCGCAAAAGAATACGTGAAGAACGGCAAGTTCACCGAAGGCGCGCTCAACCGCGTGGAAGCCGTGATCCGCACCTTCGACCCATGCCTCAGTTGCTCGACGCACGCCTTCGGCCAGATGCCGCTGGTGCTCACCATGCTCAACGCCGACGGCGAACAAGTCGACCAGCTCATTCGCTGATCTCCTTCGCGATGAAAAATGAAGCTGGGTGCCCCCGGTCTCGGTTTGAGCCCCTTGGGCATTTCATTCTTCGTGACCATCTGCCCACAAAGCCCCGTGCCCCATCCTTGCGAGTTTTTCCTGTCGCAAGGGTGGGAAACCTCGAACCTCAACCGGAAATCGGTTCACTTGTTTCGTGTGGCTCCATGACTGAATTCACAACCCGCTGCCTCATCCTCGCCTGCGGCAACACCCTCCGCTCCGATGATGGCGTAGGGCCGTGGCTTGCTCAATGGGCGGAAGAGAAGTTCAACGAAGCCCCAAAAGTCTGTGCGATTTCCCGCCAGCAGTGGACCCCTGACCTGGCCGAAGAGATCGCCCAATCCAACTGTGTGCTCTTCATCGACTGTTCCGTCGAGTCCGAGGCTGGGTCGATCGGCCTTCGCGAGGTGAAGCCCTCCCCGCCGGCCAAAGGGCTCTCCACGCACCACCAGGGCGCGGCAGAGCTTCTCGCTCTCGCTCAGCAACTCTATGGCTCCCTGCCCAGCGAAGCCTTGCTCCTCACCATCGGAGCGGGTTCAATCGAGCTAGGCGAAACGTTCAGCGTTCCTGTGCTGGAGGCCGTCCCGAAGGCCTGCAGCCTGCTTGAACAAACAATCCTCCACTGGCTTCACAACGCGTACTAGCGCAAATACCCAGCGAGCTTGAATGAGTACGCATACTCGCCATTCAACTTTGCCGGAAGAATAATCCGGATCACACTTGGTGAAACCATCGGGCTGAGTTCAACCCTTTCATTTCCCAATTGAGTGACCGATATTCCCTGCTTCGCAGGAACATCCGGAATCGTCAACGTCCCCGCCTTCGGCTTTCCCAGCACGGTGACATACAAATCGTCACCCTTGCGCGTGAACCGCAGATCGTCACCCTCCGCGCTCTTGCTCGTCGCATGCGTCCACGGCGCCGTATCGTAGATCGCCTCGCCATTCTGCTTCAGCCACGCGCCCAGCGTCTTCAACCGCTCCATCTGCACCGGCGGAATGGTCCCGTCCGCCTCCGGTCCCACATCCAGCAGCAAGTTCCCGTTCTTGCTCACAATGTCCACCAGCAGCGCAATCAATTCTCCTGGCGCAATCGTCTCCGCGTCACCCTCGGCGCGGTTGTAACCAAAGGAGCGGCCCAGTCCGCGGCATTCTTCCCACTTCTTGGCGCTGATCGTATCCAGCTTTTCGTACTCAGGCGAGGTAAAGTCCGCGTGCTTGATACCGAACCGATCGTCGATCACCCCATCCGGAATCGCATTGTAATAGTCGGCCTCCACCTCCAGCGCCTTGCCCGTCTTCGGCCAGTCGATGTCGTTCCACAGCACCGCCGGATGATATTTCGCAATCAGTTCGTGAATCTGCGCATTGGCGTACTTGCCATAGGCCTCGCTCTGCGGCTTCACCGTCTCATAGTCGGTGTTCACTTCAATAGGGCCGGTGTTGAACGTCCAGTCGTACCCTCCGGAGTAGTAAAGCCCCATGCGCATGCCTGTCTTGTTCACCGCCGCGGTCAGATCCCCCACAATGTCCCGCTCGGCGTGCCGAGCGTTCAATGGCAGCGTCGGACTCGGATTCGGCGTCGTGCTCGGCCAAAGCGTGAACCCCTCATGATGCTTGGAGGTCAGCACCACATAGCGCGCCCCGGCGTCCTTGAACGTCTGCGCCCACGCATCGGGACTCCACTTCTTGCTTTCTTTGTTGAACGTCTCGGCAAACTGGTAATAGTTGTGATGCGGGCCGTAGTGCTCGCGATCGTACGCCTCGGTCGGTGAGCCCGGGACGCGCACGGTATTTAAATACCACTCCGCATACGGGTCGTACTTGATGTAATCGTTCGAAGAGAAATCGTGATCGGGATGGGTTAGGGGCGCCCAGCCGGGCACTGAATAAAGCCCCCAGTGAATGAAGATGCCCAGCTTCGCGCCCGCATACCAATCCGGCAGCGGATGCTTGTCCAGGGATTCAATCGTCGGCTCATACTTCGCCGGCGCCTGCGCCGCGGGCACGCCCGTTGCGCACGCCGCGCCCAGGGTCAATCCAATCAACAATGCCTTGCCGTCCATTTCAATCCCCTCGTAGTCGCGAAAATAGAGCGCTCATCAGCAGTCAGATTTCATGCGGTAGGTCAGAGATCCACGCTGACACCTTGCGCCAAGAAAAGTGCGGGGCTTCAGCCCCTGAGGTTTTGCTCCTGAAAGCATACCTCAGGGACTGAAGCCCCCGCATTCCGATCAGTCGACGAGGCCAGCGATCCAAGCCTGCCCTACCATGATCGACCCCGTCGCCTACCGGCAAACGGGCTTCGTAGGTTAGAACGCCGCTACCGTCTGCCGTAGGCTGTACGAGCTCAGCGTCTTGATGTAGTTGCCGCGATCGAACGGAGACGTGTCCGGCACCGACCGCCGGCTCAAGCAACCTTTCATATTCCACAGTGAGTCGTGTTCGTGCTTTTCCAGCCAGTACTGCAGGTCCGCCAGCACCCGGCCAATGTGCTCGATCCCGTGAATATGCAGGGCTGAGGCCATCATCGTAATCCCCGCTCCGGCCATGATGCACTTCAGCACATCTTCCGCGGAATGTACCCCACCGGTCAGAGCCAGATCGGTCTTCATGTTGCCGTAGAGAATGGCTGCCCAGTGCAGGCGCGGCAGCAGTTCCGAAGGGGTTGAGAAGTGGAGCGTGGGGCGAACCTCGAGAGCTTCAATATCAAAGTCCGGCTGGTAGAAGCGATTGAAGAGCACCACGCCTCGCGCGCCGCCATCCTCCAACCGCGCCACAAGGTGCGGAATGCTCGTGAACGACTGCGAGAGTTTCACGGCAACGGGGATCTGGACGGCGCTGGTCACCGCTCTCACCAGGTCGAGAAGTTGCAGTTCAAGCTCCGCGGAGGTCTGGCTGCGGCTGGTTGCCAACGCGTAGGTATTGAGTTCGAGGGCATCCGCACCGGCCTGCTCCATCTCTTTCGCGTAGCGAATCCAGCCACCGGTCGTAGCCCCGTTCAGGCTGCCCAGGATCGGAATGTTCACCGCCGATTTGGCCCGGCGTAGATGCTCCAGATAGACATCCTGGGTCATCCGGTAGTCGTCGAGGTCGGGCAGGTAACCGAGCGATTCGGCGAATGATTCTGTGCCCCGCGAGAGGTCCTCATCCAACGCCTTCGACTCCAGGGCCAGTTGCTCTTCAAACAGCGAAGTGAGCACAATCGCCGCTGCGCCTGCATCCTCCATGCGCCGCACGTTGTCGATTGATTCGGAGAGCGGGGTCGACGAAACGACGATCGGTCCCTTCAGCTTCAACCCCAGGTATTTTGTCGAGTAGTCAATCATTCCGTACCTCCTACGGTTACGGTAGCCATCTTCTCTTCTGCCTTTTCTTCCGGCGCGATGTGCGGCGTCTCTCCGCGGCCGGGCATGGCCGCCCGCGCCGAGTAAACGCGCCACTGCCGTTCGACATCGTCCTGCGCCTCTTTCAGCAGTGTCGCCGCCAGTTCAGGATTGCTGCGCGCCAGCATCGTGTACCGCGCCTCGCGATAGGTGTACTCCTTCAGCCGGATCGATGGAGCCTTCGAGTCCAGTTGGAAAGGATTCTTGCCCGTCTCGCGCAGTGCCGGGTTGTAACGCATCAGCGGCCAGTAGCCGGATTGCACAGCCAGCTTCTGCTGTTCCAGCCCGTGGACCAAGTCATAGCCATGAGCGATGCAGCTCGAATAGGCGATGATGATCGACGGCCCCTCGTGCGCCTCGGCCTCCTGGAAAGCCTTGATCACATGCGTATCGTTGCCGCCCAGCGCCACCTGCGCCACGTAGACCGACCCGTAACTCACCGCTTCCATCGCCAGATCCTTGCGGCTGTTGCTCTTGCCGCTGGCGGCAAACTTGGCCACCGCGCCGCGCGGCGTCGCCTTCGACATCTGCCCACCGGTGTTCGAGTAGACTTCCGTATCCAGCACCAGCACGTTCACGTTCTTGCCCGAGCCCAGCACATGATCGAGGCCGCCGAAGCCGATGTCGAACGCCCATCCGTCGCCGCCCAGGATCCACACGCTCTTGCGAACCAGAGAATCGGCGATGGCCAGCAAGTTGCGCGCATCGGAGCTCTCGTTTCCAGCGAGCTTTTCCCGCAGCTTGAGGATGCGTTCCCGCTGCACGTTGATCTCGGTCTCTGTCTTTTGCGAAGCGTGCAGAATCTCAGCTCCAAATTCGACGCCGATTTCAGCAGCCAGCCGTGTCACCAGTGTCTCGGCAAAGACCTTCTGCTGGTCGAGCGCCGTCCGCATGCCGAACCCGAACTCCGCATTGTCCTCGAAGAGCGAGTTGGCCCACGTTGGTCCGCGGCCAGCCGCATTCGTGGTATACGGCGTGGTCGGCAGGTTGCCGCCGTAGATCGACGAGCAGCCCGTCGCGTTGGCGATATACAGCCGATCGCCGAACAGCTGCGTCAACAGCTTGATGTACGCCGTCTCACCGCAACCTGAGCACGCGCCGGAGAACTCAAACAGCGGCTGCAACAGTTGAATATCCTTCACCTGCCCGTGCGACAGCTTGGAGCGATCCACTTCCGGCAAGCTCTGGAAAAACTCCCAGTTCTCGCGCTCGGCCTCGCGCAACGGCTCTTGCGCAGCCATGTTGATGGCCTTCTTGCTGGCGTCGCTCTTGTTCTTCACCGGGCACACATCCACGCACACCGCGCAGCCCGTGCAATCTTCGGGAGCTACCTGGAGCGTGTAACGGTCCTGCTCCATGCCCTTCCACTTCGGCTTGGCCCATTGCAGCGTGGCCGGCGCCTTGTCGGCCAGTTCCGCTCCGTACACTTTGGCGCGAATCACCGCATGCGGGCAAACCATCACACACTTACCGCACTGGATGCACAGGTCCTTGTCCCACACCGGAATGAACTGCGCGATGTTGCGCTTCTCCCATTGCGCCGTACCTGTCGGGAACGCCCCGCCAGCAGGCAGTGCGCTGACCGGGAGCAAATCGCCATGGCCGGCAGCAATCTTCTCCAGCACATTGCTCACAAACGCCGGAGCTTTGCTGGAGATGGACGGAATCAGGTCGAAGTTCGATGACACTGCTCCAGGCAACTCCACCTTCTCCAGATGCGCTAGCGCCGCATCCACGGCCGCGTAGTTCTTCTGAACAACTGCCTCGCCGCGCTTGCCGTAGGTCTTGTAGATGGCCTTCTTGATTTGCGCAATCGCTTCTTCGCGCGGCAACACGCCGCTGATGGCGAAGAAGCAGGCCTGCATGATGGTGTTGATGCGCGTGCCCATGCCGGTCTTGCGCGCCACCGTATTGCCGTCGATCACATAAAACTCAATCTTCTTGGTAAGAATCTCCTGCTGCGTCGCACGCGGCAGATGATCCCAAACCTCGGCCGCCGGATAGGGCGAGTTCAGCAGGAACACCGCGCCCGGCATCGCCGCTTCTACCACGTTCATCTTTTCCAGGAAGCTGAAGTTATGGCAGGCCACAAAGCTGGCCCGCGTAATCAGATAACTGGAGCGAATCGGATTCGGTCCAAAGCGCAAATGCGAGGTCGTCATCGAACCGGACTTCTTTGAGTCGTACACAAAGTAGCCTTGCGCGAAGTTAGGCGTCTCGCTTCCGATAATCTTGATCGAGTTCTTGTTCGCGCCCACCGTTCCGTCCGACCCCAGCCCGTAGAACAACGCCCGCACCGTTTGCGGATCCTCTGTCGAGAAAGCCGGATCGTACTGCAAGCTCGTGAACGTCACGTCATCTTCAATACCAATCGTGAAGTGATTCTTCGGCGCGAGCTTGGTCAGCTCGTCGAAGATGCCCTTGACCATCGCCGGCGTGAATTCCTTCGACGACAGCCCATAGCGGCCGCCAATCACCTTCGGCTTCACCGCAAACGGCAGGTCTTCCTGCTCGGCGAGAAGAGTGACGATGTCCTGATAGAGCGGCTCGCCCAGCGCGCCCGGCTCCTTGGTGCGATCAAGCACGGCAATCGCCTTCACCGTCGATGGAAGCGCCTTCAAAAAACCGCTGGCATCGAAAGGCCGGTACAACCGAACCTTCACCATACCGATCTTCTCGCCCTGCTTCGTGAGCAGATCGACTGCCTCTTCCGCTGCCTCGGCCCCCGAGCCCATCAACACAATCACCCGCTCCGCATCCGGCGCACCGTAATAGTCGAACAAGTGATAGGCGCGGCCCGTCTGCGCCGCAAAGCGATCCATCACCGACTGCACAATCCCCGGAACCGCAGCGTGAAACTTGTTGCAGGCCTCGCGCGCCTGGAAGAACACGTCCGGATTTTGCGCGGTACCGCGAATCACCGGCCGGTCCGAACTCAAGGCACGCGTGCGGTAATCAATGATGAACTTGTCGTCGAGCAACGCGCGGATCGTCTCGTCGCTGATCGGATAAATTTTGCCCACTTCGTGCGAGGTCCGGAAACCATCGAAGAAATGAATGAAAGGAATACGCGATTCAAGCGTGGCAATCTGCGCCACAAGGGCCATGTCGGCCACTTCCTGCACCGAATTCGAGGCCAGCATCGCCCAGCCCGTCGTGCGGCAGGTCATCACGTCGGAGTGATCGCCAAAAATCGACAGCGCATGGGTGGCCAGCGTGCGGGCCGTCACGTGCATGGTGGCCGGGGTCAACTCACCGGCAATCTTGAACATGTTGGGAATCATCAGCAGCAGGCCCTGGGACGCCGTAAACGTGGTCCCGAAAGCCCCCGCCTGCAAGGCTCCATGCAATGCGCCCGCCGCGCCACCTTCGCTCTGCAACTCTTCCACCACCGGCGTCGCGCCCCAGATGTTGGTCTTGCCTTCTGAACGCCACTGGTCCGCCCACTCGGCCATGGGCGACGAAGGCGTGATGGGGTAAATCGCAACCACTTCAGAGAGACGATAGGCGACCGATGCCGCGGCTTCATTGCCGTCCAGGATCACCATCTTGCCAGCCGATTTCTGTTCACTCATTCCGTTTGCCTCGCAGCGCGGCCTGGACATTCCGGCCGCTAGGACGAGTCTCATCGGCTAGGCAAATACTCGCAGTGATGCGAGACACAGGAAGGACGCAAAATCCCATATTGCGGCATGCGTATCATATTATGACTCCAGCAGAGACTCATTCATGGGCAGGAAGCGCCGGCCTTACCCCCTGACTTCCCTCCTGCCCGATCGAGTCTACCCGGGCGCGCTCGACCATGGACCGGATCGCCGAAACAAGGACTTCGGGCGCATCAATCGGAACCATATGAGAGCTTTTCCAGGCGACCACCTGCCGGCTGTCGCGCGAAAGCCCGAGCAACTTCGCCTGCATTTTTGCATAACCAGGTGAGTCGTTCTCAGTGCGAATCACCGTCAGCCGGACGTTGCCGAGTGGAAAGGGTTGCTTTCCGGGCACGCGGTCGAGTTGAGCGAAGCAGTCGGAAGCCATGGCCTCATCGGGCCGCAGCGGATGCTGCGCAGAAGCCCAGATATGCGACGCTTGGTCGCGTTGCGGCAATCTGCCAAAGTGCACGTCGTCTTCAAATCCGAATACCAGCGGCGATTGGGTGACCATAGCCGGCTCGGTCTTCCGTCTTGACGAAGTGAGCGCGTTTGCTGGATGGGCGAGCATACCCGGTTTGTCGGGAAGGAACTCGTGATCCACGATAACCATCCCAGCAATTCCCTCGGGATACCGGATGGCGTAGAGACGTTCCCAAAGCGCTCCCACCGAGAATCCAACCAAAATGAGAGGGCTTTCAACCGGCGTACACCTGATAACGCGCCGAATCTCGTCAACACGATCTGCGCAGGTTGGAATCGAGCGCGGAGGTGCAGCGGGATCGAGCGCACGAGCTGCACTCAGGAAGGGATCGCTCCACGCCGTTCCCGACGGATCGAATGTGCAGACACGCGCAAACTTCGAGACGGGGTCCTGCACCAGATCCCAGTCGAACGAGAAGGCTGCGCCGACAATCATCACCGTGGGGCTTCCGCTGCCGGTGCGGTAGATATGAACACGATATCCGCCCACATCGAAGAGCGTGCCAATCGGAGTCGGCGCGGGTTCAGCGGGACGCTGTGCCTGCGAGGGACCGGCGGTGGAAAAACAGACGAATCCGCAGAGAATCATGCAGAACAGACCGCAACCACGCAGGGGCTGCCGACCCGGGCGCTTTCCGGACTTTCCGAAAATGGGTTCGAAGCAGTGCATAGAATCTGTTCGAAACCTCACCACGGCTCACGCCGCGCGCTAAGGCGCACCGCCGTTGCCGGCCAAAGCGTTGACCACAAGCCTCTCTGCCCCTTCACCGGAAAGCAAGAGGTTAGAGACCACCACGCCGTCGCGCACCAGGATCCCTGCGGGAAAGACATCGCTGTGAAAATCGCGGAGCACGCCGTCCGGCACGATGAGAATCGAAACGCTCTTCGGGAAACTCCGTTGCCAGGAGCGCAGACCCTCTAGCACCTCATTCGACCGCACGTCCTCCCGCCCGGTATTCGCACGCCAACTCGTGATCGCGTAGGTCGACCTCGGTGGGGCGTATTTCGCCAAGTCCCGCACCATATCCGGCGTGCTCGGCGACCACAGGGTGAAGGGGACCAGCAACTCCGTGCCACGCTTCAGCGAGACGGTCCTTGGCACAAGTCCATTGGCGCCCAGCACCCATCCGCGGAGGGACACGGCCGGGGCTCTCTTGCCCACCATCTGCTGGCGGTCGAGCGCGGCCTGCATCGGTGCCAAATCCGCTGTCCCAGCCCAATGCGGCATCTGCACGATCGCGGCAAGATCCTCAAGAGTATCCAGTATGTTTGAACTTTGGGTCAGAGCGGCGCAGCGCACGGAATCTGCGAATAATGTCGCAGCGGAAGCGCTGCCCTCCGTCCCTTGAAGCGCAATCCTCTTGCGCAACAGGGGAAGTGTCGCTGCGTTTTGTGTGGCGCACAGATCGAGGGCCAGGATGTTCCGGGGTCCCCCCTCGGAACTATCGATGATCTGGTCAATCGCACCGTGAATGCGCGCATCGTAAGGATAATCAAGAAGCAGAGTGCGCACCTGTCCTGCCGCAGAATCCGGTTCTTTGAGGCCGAGAAATGCGCGGGCAAGCAACAGCAGTGCCTGCTCCCTTTGCGGCGGTTGCGGAATGGCAAGATAACTGACCAAGGCGGCTCGCGCCGGTTCAAACTGCTGTCCGAAGATGCAAAGCTGGCCCAGGGCGAACAGTTCTTTGGCATCACCAGCAAGAGATGAAACATCGGAAGAGAGCGTGAGGCAGTCGCGCGAAGCTTGGGCGATGCCGATTCCCAGGGCATACTTGTCAGCATCCGTCAGGTCATTCGGTTGGCTTCGCGCCTCCGTGAACGGCGCAAGGGCTGCCTTATAAGCTTCGGCTGGAGAGAGAGTCTTTGCATTACCCTGCCCGAAAAGGGGGTAGGCGCACACCGGGACGAGAAGCCAAACGAACAGAGTGAGTTTACGGCTCGTCTTGTCTCCATGACGAGTGCCCCGGCTTGAGGCCGCCTCGCTAGGCGATTGGAAACTGACCTGCGTGATGAGGCTCTTCTCGATGCGCGAACACTCTCCGAACTCGGCCGCGCCGCGGCGCTCTGCGCATGAACACACAGCAAACTTGGACTCTGTTGTCGCAGCATGCGTTCGATGAGGTTGCATCTCTGAAGATAGACGCTCTACTTCCTCGCTTGTCACTTCAAGGAGACCCGTCTGTCGACAGCAACCGCTCTTCACCAAAGGCGTACGGGGAGGGCCGCCTCCATTGCCCTTGATCGGCAAGCCATTGATGAAGGCTCGCTGCGCCTCAAGTCAACCTACAACCCCGACAGCCCTTCCACCAGCGCCGCCCACTCATCCTCCAGCGTCTCTCGATGGAATCGCCGTCCCGCCCGGTCATACCAGTATTCGGCGTTCCAGGCTTCGCCTTCCTTGCGGTGCATGTAGGCGTGCACCGCCATCCCTTCCGGCGTCTCCAGTTCATCTACCAGCGCATGCGCCCGCGCCCAATCTCCCTTGGCATCCCACCACAAAGCCGCAAGCGGCGCTGACCCGCCTGGCGGCTGCTCCAAAACTAAAGTTGTACGAAATTCGTCGGCCGTCATACCCCTCCTGTACCACCCACCTTCTAGGGATTCCCCGTAAGTCCACTTGCAACTAATGTGACATATGTCACTTCCCGGCGACATTTCGGCTGCTAGAAAAAGAACATCGATCCGATAAACCAGCTGAAGGGGGTCCCCGGGGGTGAAAGAGCTCTCAGGTGACGGCAATCGAGCTGTCCCTTCCTGGAGGACACGATGAATATTCAAGTTGCTAAAGTCATTGAGTTTGGAGTTTGCAACCCCGACCGGAATGGTCGTATACTAAAGTCCGACCAAACAGGTCGTAGTTCAGAGACAGGCATCCGCGGAAACGTTGTCGTATTTCAGCGGAAGCAGGGAGTTCGGCGGGTGAGTGCATTGAGCGAGCTGAAGGTTGGCGAGACGGGCGTTTTGATCTCCCTCGATCTGCCGGAATCCGTGCAAAACCACCTCATGCACATGGGCTTTGTCCCCGATGCGGAAGTGACCGCTCTGCGCCGTGCCCCGGCTGGCGATCCCACCGTCTATCTGATTGATGGATTGGAAATTGCCTTGCGTCACGAGACGGCTGAAGCCATTCGTGTGCGCAAAGTGGAAGCCCAGAAAGTTGAAGTCTCTTCCGAGACCCTCGCCGAGATCCAGACTGCCGGCAATCTCGCGGTCGCCCCCTTTCGAGAGGCGTCGTCTAGATGAGCAGTTGCTGCGCGCCACCGTCCTTTGAGCCACCCCAGGCCTCGCCTGGGGATTCGCTCAAGACCGTGGTGCTCATCGGTCCGCCCAACTCCGGCAAGTCCACACTTTTTAATCGCCTCACCGGCCTGCGCCAAAAAGTCGCCAACTACCCAGGCGTCACGGTGGAGCAGCGCATGGGCCTCATGGCCGGCGTTGGCCGCGACGACCTCACCCTCATCGACCTGCCCGGCATCTACTCCCTCACCCCCTATTCGGAAGATGCGCGCGTTTCGATCGATGTGTTGCAAGGCAAGATGCCTGGCACGCCCAAGCCGGATGCGGTTCTCCTGGTTCTCGATTCCCTGCACCTTACCCGCCAGTTGATGCTCGCCGCGCCGGTTCTGGCTCTGGGCATTCCCACGCTTGTGCTGTTGAACATGTCTGACCTGATGGAGTCCCGCGGCGGGTCGATCGACTCGCTCAAGCTGGCCCGCGAACTCGGCGCTCCCGTCGCCCAAATCAGCGCTGTGCGCGGCTCCGGCCTGGATGCCGTGCCTCTCTTCCTGCATCAGCAAACCCAGCGCGAAGCCGCCAAGCCACTCGCCTTGCCCGTGCTCGGCAATGCCGCGAGCGCCCATAGCTGGGCCGCGCAAGTCAGCCGCAAGACTGGCTATCACGCCCCGCTTTCGGTGGAAGGCACCCGCAAGATCGACAACGTCCTGCTCCACCGCATCTGGGGACCGCTACTCTTCCTGGCTGTGGTCATCGGCGTCTTCGAAGTGGTGTTCTCCATCGGCCAGCCGCTCTCCGACGGCTTAGGCGACGTATTGGCCCGTATGGGCGACCTGGTTCGTCCGCTGATTCCCGGCGGCTGGCTGCAATCCCTCATCCTGGACGGCGCCTGGAAGGGCATCTCTTCCGTTCTTGTCTTCCTCCCCCAGATCCTTCTCCTCTTCCTGTTCATTGGCGTTCTGGAAGATTCCGGCTACCTGGCCCGCGCCGCCCTCATCGCCGATCGCGTCATGCGCACCATTGGCCTGAATGGCAAAGCTTTCATTCCCCTGCTCTCGGCCTATGCCTGCGCGGTTCCCGCCATCATGGCCACGCGCACCATCGAGAACCGCCGCGACCGTCTGGCCACCATCCTGGTCACTCCATTTATGACCTGCTCGGCGCGCCTGCCCGTCTACATGCTCTTGATCGCCGCGTTCATTCCCCATATCGTCTACCTGCACGGCTTCCTCGGCCTGCAGACCATCGTCATGCTGAGCCTCTACCTCGCCGGCTTTGTGGGCGCCATGACCACCGCCTGGCTCCTGAAGAGCTCCATCCTCAAATCGAGCGAGACGCCCTTCATTCTGGAATTGCCCCAATACCGCATGCCCACGTTGCGCTCTCTCGGCATTCGCCTGGTCGATCGGGCCAGTGTCTTCCTTCGTCAGGCTGGAACCGTGATTCTCTGCGTCACGTTGGCGCTGTGGGTGCTGGCGCACCTGCCCGTGATGCATGTGGCTGGCGGAGCGTACACCGCGCCCGAGTTGGCCAACAGCGTGATCGGGCGGCTCGGCCATTTCATTGAGCCGGCCATTGCGCCGCTCGGCTTCAACTGGAAGATCGGCATCGGCCTCCTCTCGAGCGTCTTAGCGCGTGAAGTCATGGTCAGCACCATGGGCACGCTCTACGGAGCCGACCCGGCCACCCAGAGTCTTCACCTGCAAACGGCCCTGCATCACGACATGACCCTCGGCGGCGCACTCGCGCTCATGATCTTCTTCGCCTTCGCCATGCAGTGCACTTCCACCATGGCCGTGGTCCGCCGCGAGACCAATAGCTGGAAGTGGCCCGCAGTCCAGTTCCTTTACATGCTGGTCCTGGCCTGGGGCGCGGCCTTCCTCGTCAACCACATCGCTTCCGCCCTCTTCTAAGAACCGGTTCGAAAAGCACTTCCTCGAGCGCCGACCTCGAGGTCGGCTGTTCTGAGGGCCTTCGGGCCCTCAGAATTCAGCCGTGGATCGCCCCATTGAGAAATCCAAGCGAGTGTCCTGCCTCCAAAGTTCCTATAAGAAAGCCACTGTCATCCTGAGCGGAGGTTGGTGCGGGTTTTGCACCAACGGTAGTCGAAGGATCTGCGGCTGCACTTCGGGAATTCTGCCATGGACTTCTGAGACACCACACGAGGCTAACTCCGGGCCCGGATTGACGGCGCCTTGATCGGCGGCTATCATCGCTTCCCTCCACCGGAACAAGCGGCCGATCATCCCGTGGCAATCGCGCGCGCATTTCCGCAACGCACGAAGGAGTCCCTTCCATGCCGGCTTCCAGTCGCTTCATCTGCCTCGCATCTCTGCTTCTGCCCTCCCTGGCCATCGCCCAAACTCAACCCACCGCCTACACCATCACCCAAGTCAATGGAGCCATGGGCGCTCCGATGACATCCACGGTCTATCGAGACGGGACCAAGGCCCTGGTAGACATGGGCTTCCCCGCCCAGACCGCAGGCGGCGCCGCCCACCACACCCTCACCTTGTACGACCTGAAAGAAGGCACATCCTATTCGTGGGACCCAGTCTCCAAGCCGATCGCTTGCAGCGCTGGATCGTTCTCCGGCGATTGGGGCGACCCCTTCGCCACCACCGCCGAGCTTTCGGACGGCATTGCCAAAGGCACCCTGAAGGCCGCTGGCACAGCAACCGTCAATGGCTTTCCCGTAAAGGTCTTTGCCGGGGACACGCCGCAGGCGCAGATGAAGGTATGGCTGGATGAGAAGGATGGTTTGGTAATCCGCGCCATGATGGGCGCCCCGGGTGCAGCCATGCAGACCCTGGTTGACGTCACCAAGGCTTCTTTCGTGCCACCTGCCGCATCCCTTTTCAAACTACCCGCCGAATGCGCATCCGTCCACCGCGCACCCACCGAGGCCGAAAAGATTGCCGCCGAAACGGGCGACACCGCCGCCAACTATGTCAACGCCCTTTACGGGCCGGGTTCGAAGAACGCCTGCTCCGTTGTTCTGCGCGTGCTGCAAGCCGGCTCCATGACGCCCATCACCAAACGGCTCCAGGTCGCCATCGACACCACCTACAACATGGACAGCCCGACGCCGCCCCATTACGAGTTCGGCATGGGAACCGATGGCTCGCAAACCTTCGCCGGCGGAGGCATCCGTGAGATCACCAACCAGCTTCACGACGGCATGGTGCGCATCGACAACCCGCCCGCCTACTTCAACCTGGGTGTGAACCTGATGAAGCCGGGAACAGGAGCCGGTATGGGACTCATCTACCGCCAATGCTTCGCGCCCACCACAGTGCTTCTCTATGTGGTCAAAGACGCGCAAGATCCCTCGCAAGGCGGTGACTGGCTCTGGGCAAAATCCGGAAAATTCTCCACCGTACCCGCGCAGTAACCGACTCCCTTCCGGCAGCTCCACAAATGCCCCGTGCCCCATCCTTCCGCGCCTTTTGCGGAAGGGTGGGAAGCCTCGGACCTCAACCAGCCCTGTTTATCTGCAACAACTTCACTTGGCTGGCAAGTTACGTCTGTTACGAACGCCGAGCCGGCAGTGCAACGAGCGCCCCGTGCCACGTCCATGCGCCTTTTCTCTGGCGCATGGGCGGGAAACCTGGGAACTCAACAAGCCCTGTCATCCTGAGCGTAGTCGAAGGATCCGCGGTTGCACTTCCGGTTCGACGATCGTCTGAGACACTGGACGAGACGATGTCGATCCCAGTCAAAGCCCAGTCGCCCACCCTATTTCGCTTTAGAAGGCTCGCCCGGCTCTCAGCCATCAAGTCGGGCCACAAAGCCGTTCTCACCCTCGCCGCCGCGTTGCTGCTGCCTCACGCGGTCATGCTCCGCGCCCAGCAATCGTCCCTGCAGGCCGAAGCCCCTCCGCTGGGTCAAGCCCTCTTCCAGCAGTCGAACGCCACCGGCATGGTGATGGTTGCCGTCCGCGGCCGCGATGCGCTCATCCAGGGCTACGGCGAAACCTACCCCGGCAGCCACCATACCCCCGACGCCAGTTCGGAGCTGCGCCTCTGCTCCATCACCAAGATCTTCGCAGGCGACCTGCTCATCCGCCTGTCAGCCACCGGCCAAGTCACTCTGACCGATCCCCTGCAACGCTATGCACCGCCTCATGCCCTCGTCCCGAAAGGACCCGGCCAAACTCCCATCAAGCTCGTCGATCTGGCCCTCCATACCTCCGGCCTGCCCCGCGAAGTTCTCCCTTCGCCTGCCAATACCCCGCACTTCACCTTTCCCAATCATGCCCAAAGGTGGGCATGGCTCGCCAACCAAAATCTGAGCGTCCCGCCCGGCACCACTGCCCTCTATTCGAACGTCGGCTTTGACCTGCTCGGCGACGCATTGGCCAAAGCGTCTGGCAACAGCTACGCCCGCCTGCTGCACGACACCCTCCTGCAGCCGCTGGCCATGTGGGACACGGCTCTAACCCCGACCCCCGACCAGTGCGCCCGCCTCCTCCGTCCAGTCAAAGACCCCGGTCCCTGCACCGAAACCCTCGCCTCCGGCGCCAGCAGCGGCCTCTACTCCACCGGTGCCGATATGGCCAAAATGCTTCAGTACCTCCTGCAGATTCCCGGCTCCCCCGCCCCGCCCCAAGGTGCGCTAGCCATCTACCGCAAGCCCAGCGAGCTCAAATCCGTCCAGGGCCTCAGCCACGCCGGAAACCCCACCGGCATCGGCCTCGGCTGGATCCAGCTCGGCGACCCCGCAAGCCCCTCCCTGATCCTGCAAAAAACCGGCGGCGGCGCCGGCTTTTCCACCTACATTGCCATCAATCCCAGCCGCCAGACCGGCGTCTTCTTCGCCACCACCGATGGCCCCGGTTCCTGGGACATCGATTTCTTTCACGAAGCGAACGTCCTGCTTGCTCAGTTGGCTCACGTGCCGCCGCTCCCTCCGAAGCGACGCCCGGCGCCAGCGCCCAGGCGCCGACGCCCAAAGCGCCGCGCGCCTCGTTCCAACGCAGCTCGCCCTAACCGTCCCAATTCGCACTCCTAAGGCATTTTCGCCTTTGCTGTAGACTTCCGTGCCCCATCCTTTCCGCTTTTTCCTGCGGAAAGGGTGGGAAACCTATGAATTCCAGGTCGACACCATTTCGGAAACTGCCATAGAAGTCTGCAACCTCGCTGCTGTCGTCCGTGGGCGGCGGTAGACCGGGAGCTGCCGTTGTCCGCGGGCGGTAGGCCGGGGATTCATCCCCGGCATTACGCCGAAGTTCGAGGATGGGGTTTCAACCCCTGAGGCTGGCATCCGGTTCGCGCCTTGAAGGCCAGCTCCACCCTCCACACGGCCCCACGCCATCTATGAGAAACTAGAAGAGCCGAAGTCTTTTGGGCGTATCTGGGTGCACCCGGTCTGGATTCTGAGACCGGCACGATCAACCCGCTCGCCCCATCCAGGACCAACCAATCTCCATCCGGCCGCCCGCGCCGCTACCTCGCTGCGGCCCATACATAGGAACCCAACCAAGCATGCTCAGTGTCAGCAACGTCTCCATGCGCTACGGCGCCAAGATCCTCTTCGAAGAAGTCAGCGTCAGTTTTGTCTCCGGCCGCCGCTACGGCCTCACCGGCCCCAACGGCGCCGGCAAGTCCACCTTCATGAAGCTCCTCACCGGCGAGCTCGAGCCGCAAAAGGGCTCCGTCGTGCGCCCACGCAAATTCGGCGTCCTGCGCCAGGACCAGTTCGCCTTTGACTCCTACCGCGTCATCGATACCGTCATCATGGGCAACAAGCCCCTCTGGGCCGCCCTTGAAGAGCGCGACCGCATCTACGAGAAACCGGAGATGACCGACGAAGACGGCATGCGTCTGGGCGAGCTCGAAGGCGTCATCGGCGACGAAGACGGCTACACTGCCGAAGCCGATGCCGCCGTGCTGCTCGATGGTCTCGATATCCCCGAAGAGATCCACGAACGCAAGATGGGCGAGATCCAGGGCGGCCAAAAGGTCCGCGTCCTGCTGGCCCAGGCGCTGTTCGGCAAGCCGGAGGCCCTGCTCCTCGACGAACCCACCAATTATCTCGATCTCGACTCCATCCACTGGCTCCAGGACTTCCTGCTCAGCTACAACGGCACCCTGATCTGCATCTCCCACGACCGCCACTTCCTCAATAGCGTTACCACCCACACCGCCGACATCGACTACCAGACCATCATTGTCTACACCGGCGGCTACGACGACATGGTGATGGCCAAAACCCAGATCCGCTCCACCCTCGAGTCCCAAAACGCGCAGCGCGAAAAGAAGATCTCCCAGCTCAACGACTTCATCGCCCGCTTCGCCGCCGGAACGCGTTCCTCGCAGGTAACCAGCCGCCGCAAGGAAGTCGAGCGCCTGCAGACCAACGAGCTGGCCCGCTCCAACATCCAGCGCCCCTTCATCAAGTTCGATCAGATTCGCCCCAGCGGCAAGCACATCCTGGAGTTCAAGCACCTCACCAAGATCTACGGCGAGCAGACCGTCATCGACGGCTTCACCGCCAACGTGCTGCGCGGCGAAAAGATCTGTCTCATGGGCCGCAACGGAGCCGGAAAGACTACGTTGATTAAGAGCCTGCTGGCCAACTATCCCGGCCTCGCCGACAAGGACTTCGAGCTCGACTCCGGCTCCGTCTTCTGGGGTCATGAGGCGCACATCGGTTACTTCCCCCAGGACGTCGGCGCGCTCATCGAGCACGGCCTCACCGTCTCCGAGTGGCTGCATCGCTGGAAGTCCGACGCTCACGTCGAAGAGATTCGCGGCATCCTCGGCCAGATGTTATTCAGCGGTGAAGAAGGCGACAAGCAAACCAAAGCTCTCAGCGGCGGCGAGCAAGCAAGATTGATCTTCTGCAAGCTCATCCTCACCAAGCCCAACATCCTGATCTTCGACGAGCCCACCAACCACCTTGACTTAGAAGCCATCAACGCCCTCAATATCGCTCTGCAGCGCTACGAAGGCACCGTCTTGTTAGTCACCCACGACCACGACTTAATCGACGAAGTCGCCACCCGGTTATGGAACTTCAAAGCAGATGGCATCGAAGACTTCCAAGGCCCCTACGCCGAGTGGAAGGGCAAACACAACTAAGATCCACACAGCGAGCCATTTGCAACAATGCCGTGTCATCCTGAGCGGCCGGAGCGAAGCGAAGGAAGTCGAAGGATCCGCGGTTGCTTTAGTTGCTTGGAAAGCATTCAACCATCCCGTTCGCCAGTGACAGTCCTACAATGGTTGTGGTTGGAGACTCCTATGGTCAGATTCATCACGACCCCGGAATCCACTTCGGACCCCCTTTCCAACAAATGCCTGAACGAGAGAGCCATGCAAAACCGCAGTCTCGCATCCAATCTCGGCAGATACGTATTCGCCTCCGGGGCCGTCTTCCTCGGCATTCTCGGCCTGACCTTTGGCGACTTCGCCGCCACATGGCAGCATGTGGGCCCGAACGTGCCCTTCCGCGAGCCGCTCGCGTATGGCACAGCCCTCATCGAGGTTGCCGCCGGGCTGGCCCTCCTAGCGCGCAGAACGGCTCGCGCCGGCGCCCTGACGCTCATCGTCCTCTATTCAGTTTTCACGCTTTTGTGGGTGCCCGCCGCCTTTGTGAACCTCGGCAACTACGACCCCATCGGCAATGTTTTTGAGGAGTTCTCCCTGGTCGCCGCTGGGCTGGTCCTCCTCGCTACGTTCTCCCCTGACGGTTCACCCCTTGCGCGCCGCGGGCCCTTCTTCGTGCTCCTCTTCGGTATTTGCCCCATTTCCTTCGGGATCGTCCACATCGTTGACATGCCCGGTCTGTTGAGCCCCATCCCCGCCTGGCTGCCGCCGAACAAAATGTTCTGGGCTTACGTCACAACTTTGGGATTCTTCGGGTCCGCCGTATCGATCCTCACCGGCATCGCGGCCCGGCTCGCGTCGCGCCTGCTCACTGCGGAAATTGTGATCTTCGAATTGCTGTACTGGATTCCGAAACTCCCAGCTGCCCCTCATGACCATTTCATCTGGGCCGGCAACGCCATCTCCGTTGCCATTGCGGGCGCAACGTGGGCCGTCTCTGACTCCATCTGCCGCGGGTCCGCCGCGCGCCCACCCGCCCGTGCCGAGTCCCACGGCAAAGTCGCCACCTCCACTTGATCAACATCGTCGATCGCCGCGGATGTTGGTGCTTCTGCAACATGCCCGCAACCGAAGCAAGGCTGTTCATTCCAACCATCTACTTCAGAGCCCTTTTCGCCGGCGAAACTCCTCCACCACTTCGGCCGGATCGCGATGCTCGCCATCCACAGCCTCGTTCATGGCTCGCATATCGTCGGCGGTAATCTTGCCTGCCAATGCGTCAAGCGCAGTCCGCATCTCCGGCCAGCGCTGCAAGGCCTCCGCGCGTACCAAGGGAACAGCCTGGTAAGGCGGAAAATAGTGCTTGTCATCTTCGAGTACCTTCAGGCCCAGAGCCTGGATGGGGCCGTCGGTCGAATTTCCGGCGATGATGTCCACCTGGTGCGCGCTGAGTGCCCGATACAACAAGCCAAGGTCCATGGTGCGTGGTGCGCCCGCAAACTGCAGCCCATAGGCGGCGCTGAGCCCAGCCAAGCCATCAGGCCGTTGTTCAAACTCGTAGCCCACGCCGAGCCGCCATTGCGGCGCGTAGCGCGCCGCCTGGCTCAACGTCTCCAGGTGCAGTTGTTGCGCATCTTGTCCGCGCACCACCATCGCAAAGGTGTTTTGGAATCCAAGCGGCGGAGCCACCACCACGTTGTACCGCGTGGCATACAGTTGGCGCACGGTAGTGAGGACGCGGTCAGGATCGCGGTCCAGCGGTTGCTTCAGAATGGCGGTCAGCGCTGTGCCCGTGTATTCCACATAGGCGTCGATGCGCCCGGCAACCAGGGACTGTTGGCAGATATAACTTCCCGCAAGATAGAAGCGGCGCTCCACCTTCAAATGCGTTCGCGCCTCAATCTCCTGGGCCAGCAGTTCCCCGAGGACCACTTGCTCGGTGAAGTTCTTCGCGCCGATGATCGGATGGTCGGGCCGCGGCGGCGCGCAGCCGCTCAAAGCCACGGCAAGCACCAACCAGCCGGCGACACAAACAGCGCGCATCATGCGGCGGGAACCGTGAAATGCCGTTCGAGCAGCGCCAGCACACCATCTGCCGCGAGCGCCAGCAGCGCGGCGGGGATCGCCCCGGCCAGCACCAGGCGATTATCCACCGAGGCCACGCCGCGAAAGATCAGTTCGCCCAGCCCTCCCGCGCCTACGGCCGCGGCAATCGTGGCGATGCCGACACAGGTGACGGTCGCGGTGCGCAGTCCGGCAAAGATAAACGCCGCGGCCAGCGGCAGCTCCACTTTGAAAAGCCGCTGGGTATTTGTGAGCCCCAACGCCCGCGCCACTTCGATGACCGCGGGGTCGATGCCTCGGATGCCTGCATAGGTATTGCGCAAAATAGGCAGCAACGCATAAGCCGTGAGCGCCACAATGGCAATGCGCGCCGCGCGCTCCCCTAGCCATGGCAGCGGCAACAAAAAACCAAACATGGCAAGCGACGGAATGGTCTGGAGAATATTCGCCACCATGAGAACTGGCTGCGCCCATCGCGTCGACCGCGTCAACGCGATGCCTACCGGCACGGCAATCGCCGTGGCCAGCAGCATGGCCGCTCCGGTCAGCCACAGGTGCTCGACGGTCAGCGTGGCGATCTCGCCCCCATATTGCGCAAAGAAGCCGGAGCTCATGCCTTCTGCTCCTGTCCCGCAGCGCTGCGCGTGCCGCGATGAAACGCGCGCACATACGCCTGCACGTCCGGATGAGTCGATCGCAAAAACTCGGTCGGAGACAAGTCGGCGATGAGCTTCCCTTCCCGCATCAAGACAACTCGCTGCGCTAGGTACAACGCTTCATCAAGATCGTGGGTAACCAGCAGAACGGTTTTCTTGAGTTGGTCCATCAGCCCGCGCAGCATGTCCTGCATCTCAGCCCGCGTCAGCGGATCGAGCGCGCCAAACGGCTCGTCCATCAGCAACATGGTTGGTTCCGCGGCCAAGGCCCGCGCCAATCCCACACGTTGCCGTTGCCCGCCTGAGAGCTGGTGCGGATAGCGCTGCAGGAACACGCGCGGATCGAGACCCACAGCGTTCAACAGTTCGTCGCTACGCTGCAAGCGCTCCTGCCGCGGCCGCCCTTCAGCTTCCAGAACAAGTCCCACGTTCCGAGCCACGTTGAAGTGCGGAAACAAACCGGTCTCCTGGATTACGTAGCCCATGGTGCGGCGCATCCGGACGATGTCCCGCAGGCGGTTGTCTTTCCCATGGACG
>Ga0302320_10002019_pt1 | contig 48463 bp, 40 predicted proteins | sample Bog_T0_3_FD_202130 | JGI IMG/M metagenome (GOLD analysis project Ga0302320, IMG submission 202130) | Peat permafrost microbial communities from Stordalen Mire near Abisko, Sweden - Bog_T0_3 | ecosystem: Environmental > Terrestrial > Soil > Wetlands > Peat | place: Sweden: Abisko, Stordalen Mire... | reverse complement strand
ATTTGGAGCCGAGCTTCTGGACGATCTCTAAAGCCTTCGCGACGTGCTGATCGGGCGAAACTTTGTCTTCGGCTGAAGAAAAGGTGGCGATGATCTTGTGGTCTTTGCCGATGACGAAGGTCACGCGTTCGATAAAGTCATGGCCGATCTCGTTGCCGCGGACATCCTTCATACCCGCTCTTGCGGCGGCCGAGGTCAGGTTGTAAGAGGCGGCAATCTTGCGATCCGCGTCGGAGGCGACGGGGAATTTTCCGGCGCAATAATCCGGGTCGGCGGAAAAGGCGTCGAGCCGTTCGATGCTATCGGCGGATACACCGATGATGGTGGCGCCGGCGGCATCGAATTTGTCTTTGTTCTCGGCGAAAGTATGAGCTTCGAGGTCACATCCCTTCGTATAAGCGGAAGGATAGAAGTAGACGACGACCGGACCTTTTTTCAGCGAGTCTTCCAGGGAGAAGTTGAACTGTTTCCCGGCTAACGAAGCGCGAGCCGAGAAATCCGGCGCCTTGTCGGCTACTTTGAGCGCGGCCATAACGGGTATAGCCAACAGAGCGGTGAGGGTCAGACCCAGAATTAATTTCTTCATTACATTGCCTCCTTGGGGGCGAACTAGCTGGAAGAATATCACAACCTGGGGCAGTTTCAGTGGGTCCAGCGCGCAGCAGATCTAATATCGATTACTTTTGCGGTCCGCCGGATTAAATTCAGGGGCACCGCGGGAGCATGTTCGGCAGCATGGACATCAGTCTCAGGTCCCTGACGGTCCATAAGCTGCTCGAAATGAGCGATGGTTGCATTAATTTCAACTCGCCGCCGAATCAGCTCCCGCAGCGCACTATGACAAATATCCTTCATAAAGCCAACTCCTTATGTCACCCATGATCTAAAGGAGGCGAAATGTTACAGAGTTGTCGGCGGGTTGCAATAAAACAGGTACCAGTACCGGGTGCGCGAAACGCACGGGCTAAATCATAGCCGGAAGATGAGTTGCAAGATCATCGCAATGAGTTCGAGAACCAGAAGGACGATGATGATGGTTTCGAGAGCGAAGCCCTTGTGGTACCCGCGGAAGTCGGTGATCCGGTCCACCGCGCCTTCATAAAGATCCTCACAGGTTTCGAGGCGACTGCTGAACGATTCGAGGCGCTCCGGCATGCCGGAACGGACGATCAGACGCGCTGCGAACCGGCGCGTTTCCGAATCGAGCGAACGTGAAGCGGCCACCAGATGCGGCTGAATGACAGCGAAGGCAAGGCGCATCAGCGATAAGCCTTCCATGGTCTGGCCGAGGCGATCCCATTCCGAGCGGCTGGTTTTGCGGATTCTATATGCCAGGGCTACATCCGCCGGGGCTGAGGCTTCGTAAGGCAAAAGGTATCGTTCCAGCCGCCGTAGTTCGCTCTCAAAGAAGGCGAAGTCGATCAGTGCAGAGAGAAAGCTTTCGCTGCTGCCTGGCGCGGACTGAAGAATGGCGCGGCCTGGACGCCACTGAACCGTGGCCGATTTCAGTCGTACGGTGACGGGCCGGGGGGAATCGGGGGCGGCGTCTGGGCGATCGGGGGAAGCCAGCCAGAGATCAGCCGCCTTTTGCATCTCGGGGGGAAGGATTGGCGGAGCGCAAAGAACATAGAGTTGTTCAACGGACGCGGACGGGGATGGATCGGGGTGCTCTACGGCCCGCATCCGGCGAGGCTGAGTGAATTCCCCGCGGACACTTTGGCCGGGGGTCGTTTCAGCGACGAAGCTTATACATTTGATATCGCCGACAGATTTCACATCCCCGAGATGCATGTCAGGCCAGCCGGGACGCTTCCGCGGGGATCGACTGATTCCGCTCCTGCTGGAGTTCAAGGATCCGCTCGACGACAACGTCAGCGGAATCCAGCACGCCGTTCAAGGTGGAATCAAACAGATAATCGCCCATGACCAGGAGGCCACGATTGCCGTGCGGATCCGGTACATGGCGCGAGTTTGGTTCCCGCGCCGGATAGCCGCCTGGGCTGGCATTGACCGATCCCACCCAGCGGTGGACGCGCCCTTCCAAAAACAGTTCGCGCCCCTCCGGCCAGCAGGAGGGAAGCGAATCGAGTACCTGGGCAATGAGATCGCAATCGGGGATGTTACTGAGGTTCAGCGCCGCTTCTCCCGCAAGGAGCCAGCCCAGCACGCCGAATTGGCCTGAGCTATATCGCGATGTTTCGTCATACACGCAGCAACCTCCGAAGGCATCCAGCATGAAATACGAATCCGTCATTTGATGGCGCATTCGACGGCGCCAGAACGGTCGCTGAAACAGAATACTCACGCGCAGATAGTGCGCCGGGTAATCGTAGTGCAAAAAATGGGCGTGCATCGCAGCGGAGAGCTCACTACCACCCCATTGAATCGATGAAATCCAATTGTTGGGAAGCGCGACGACGACAATATCGAACTCTTCGCGGAAGCTTTCCCCGTGATGTTGTGCGTGAACGTAAAAACTCTCTTTCGCGGTACTTTCCACAGACGTCACGCGATGGGCCAGCAGGATTCGGCTCTGAATGCGGGCCGCCAGTTCCCGGGTGAGCGACTCGATGCCGCCCTCAATTGTGTAGAGGCGCATGTAGTCGGGCTCATCCATTAAAAAATTCTGAAGACCATACATGGCGCTGGTTCGATGGGGCTCGGTGGCCAGGTCACTGTGAACCGCGACCCTGATGTAGCGCCGCGCGGACTCGTCGTCGACGGTTTGCAAAAAGTCATCAAAAAGCTGCTGGGCAAGCGGGTCCTGATTATCTTCCCGCCAGTCGGAATCGTAGTATGCGGCTGGATCGATCAATTGTCGGGCGCGGCGGCGGAAATCCTGTAATGCCGCGAGGGTGCTGGGGCCAAAATGATGACTGATGTCTTCGTCGGTCCGCAACAACCGCCCGTCCATGATCACGGCGCCGCCTTTCAACGGCCGGGTAGACAAGCCAAGATCGCGGACAAGTTCGAGCAGAGGATCGACTCCGATCATGGAGTAGTCATACAACTCGGCCGCGCCGGCTTCATAGGCGACAGGCGCCGATTCGAATGTGGCAGTAACTATTTTTCCACCGAGGCGGTGGGTGGCTTCGAAGATAGTGATGTCGAACGACGACGCCGCGCGCTGACCCAGCCGCCATGCCGCCATCAGGCCGCCCGGGCCGCCTCCGATTATTGCGATGCGCAAAGGTTTGGGCAAGGCGCTGGACCAGGCGGTTCCCCTATTCGAATCCAGATTGTGCACAGCAGGCTACTGCGCCGGCTCTTCCATGAGAGCGCGGACTTTGGGGCCGAGCTCCATGAATTGATCGAGGGTGGAAGGCTTTCGGAAATAGTCGGTGGCGCCGAGCTTCATGGTTCGCTCCCGATCGAGAGGCGCGTTGGACGAACTGAGGATCAGCACCTTGACGCTGCCGCAGCGTGGGCTCAGCCGGACCCGTTTCAGCACTTCATCGCCGCCGATGCGCGGAAGGTTCAGATCGAGCAGAACCAGATCGGGCCTGGCTTGAGAGGGGTCGGCATCCAGACGGTCGAGGAATTCAATGGCCTGCACGCCGTCTCTCACGATGTGAAGGCCGCAGTCGAAGTGGGCCAGGGCGAGGGCTTCCTCAACCAGGTTGGCATCGGCCGGGTTGTCTTCGACTAACAGGAGAACCGGGAGCCGGGCTTTCATGAGTCGGTGCGCCCAAGAGTAGTTCCCGGTTTTTCAACGGCACGGACCAGACTTAAACAACCCACTAATAACAGGAGACCCGGAAAGTGAGTGGCGTGTCAATTTTCAACAAATAGTTTTATGTGTCAAAACGTACACAAGGCCAGGCGGCGAACGATGCCCAGAGCGATCTCTTTGCCGCGCTCGCCCACTTCACCGGGAGGTCCGACGCAGGCGGGGCATCCGGCGTCGCAGGCGCAGGCGGCGATGAGTTCGGCGGTTTTCGCAAGCAATTGATCCGCGAGACGGAAGAGCGGGGCGCTGAGGCCTACGCCACCGGAATAGTTGTCGTAGAGGTAGAGGTTGGGTTCCCACTCGACCAGAGAGCCGGCGATATCTTCGGTGAGGGCGACGCCGAGGTCGTGGGGGTCGCACATGAGGAGCAGCGAGGCGATGGTGCGGAGGGCGTTGCCTAATCCATTGAGTCCGCTCTGGCGTTCGGAGGGAGTAGCGGCCGTTAAGGCGGTAATCGATTGCAGAAACGGCGCGGGGAAATGGAGCCAGAAGGCAGTGGTGTGCATTTCCTGTTCCGGCATGGACAACTTGCCGGCGCCGACGTTTTCGAGCGTGTAGAACTTGATCTTTTTGAAGCCGACGATCTGGCGGTTGACGCGTACGTCGCCGTGCAGGCGGAAGGCATCCGAAAGATCCGCCTGCTCAAACTCGCGGAGCACTTTGACCTGGGTGTAGTCGATGGCGTCGGTGAAGTAATCGCAATCGACGGCTTTGACGTAGGCCTTGCGCTCTTTGAAATCGAACTTCTCGACGTGGAACTGCTTTGCCTCGTGGAGGTAGATGGCTTTTTCGTGGAGCGTGGTGAGGGCGGCGGTGTAGGCGACTTCGCCGATGACGCGGGCTTCGCCGGTGATATCGACTACGACGAAATTGTCGCTGGATACGGAGCGCAGGCTGACGGCGTCGGCGGGGTAGGTCTCGTTGGTCCAATGCCAGGTGTTGCCGGAGAGGTGAAGCATGCCGGCATCCGAGAGATAAGTGCAGAGGTCGGTTGTGGCTTGTGTGTCGTGCGGTCCGAAGCGTTCGTCGACGCGCAGGGGCAGTTCGAAGGCCGCGCACTTCAAGTGGTTGAGCAGGATTTCGATGTTGTCGGGATTGATGTAGGCGTGCTCGGGGGAGCGGCCGAAGAGATAGTCGGGGTGCTCGGCGACGTATTGATCGAGAGGCGCGCTGGAGGCGACCATGACGGCGATCGAGGTGGTCTGACGGCGTCCGGCACGTCCGGCGCGCTGCCAGGTGGAGGCAATGGTGCCGGGGTAGCCTGCCATGACAACGGCGTCGAGGGAGCCGAGGTCGATACCGAGTTCGAGAGCGTTGGTGGCGACAATGGCACGAATATCTCCGGCACGCATACGCTTCTCAATCTCACGGCGCTCGCGAGGAAGATAACCGCCTCGATAGCCGCGCACGGAACCGGCGGGGATGCGGCCGTTGTCGCAGGCGTCTTTGAGATAGGTCAGCAGGAGCTCGGTGGCGAGGCGACTGTTGGCGAAGACCAGGGTCTGCTGGCCGTGGTCGAGCAGTTCCTGCGCCAGACGGCGCGTCTCATTAATGTAACTGCGGCGGATACCGAGTTGGCGATTGACGACGGGCGGGTTGTAGCTGACGAAAATCTTCTCGCCTGAGGGCGCTCCATTTTTATCGATCAGCTCGAAGGGCGATTCGGTGAGGGTTTGAGCGAGTTCACCGGGATTGGCAATAGTAGCCGAACATGCGATGAACTGCGGCTTCGAACCGTAGAACTCGCAGATTCGGCGCAGGCGGCGGATGACATTAGCGACGTGACTACCATAGACGCCGCGATAGTAATGCAGCTCATCGATCACGATGTAGCGCAGATTCTCGAAGAGTTTAGACCATTTTGTGTGGTGCGGCAGGATGCCGGTGTGGAGCATGTCGGGATTGGTGAGGACGATGTTGGCGCGCTGTCGAATCGCGCGGCGAGCGTCCTGCGGGGTATCGCCGTCGTAGGTGAAGGCGCAGATGTCGGAACCCATGGCTTCGATGAGACCGTGGAGTTCATCGAGTTGATCTTCGGCTAGGGCTTTGGTGGGGAAAAGGTAGAGAGCGCGGGCGCCGGGGTCGCGCGTGATGTGTTCGAGGACCGGCAGGTTGTAGCAGAGCGTCTTGCCGCTGGCAGTGGGGGTGACGATGACGACGTTGGAGCCGGCGTCGATCCGGCGATAGCTTTCGGCCTGATGGGTGTAGAGCTTCTCGATGCCTTTTTGGGCGAGAACGGCGCGGAGCTTTGGGTCGATGCCGGCGGGAAGGTCGGCGTATTGGGCTTCGCGGGGCGGAGTGCGGCGAATCGCGCGGACGGGAGAATCGGGGTCGGCGCCCATGCGCTCAAAGCGGCGGACCAGAGGGGCAAGGTCGCCGGCGCGGCGCAGAGAGGTAACGGAACGGGGGAGTTCGGGAAAGGTGAGAGAAAGGGATTCCTGCATTCGCTGAGTCTTTCGCTTTTTATTCGCCTTGGTTTGTACACGATAGCATAAAGGCGCGGTAAGCTGGAACGCGTGACCGGCAAGATTATTTTCTGGCTGATATTGGGCACGGCGGCGAGACTGGCGGCCGCGGAGTCGTATACGTGGTGGGCTGAACCGTGTCCGCCGGAAGTGGCGAAATCGACCACGTGTCAGGCGGGCGATCCGCAACTGGCGCAGTGGGCGTTCGAAGCGTGGCAGAGGGAATCGGGCGGCGAAGTGACATTCACAAAAGCCGATGCGCCTGAGCATGCGCGGATTCGATTGCACTGGGTGGGGGGAAATTCCGGACTTTATGGCGAGACTGAGCCGATCATGGTGGACGGGCGGCGCGGGGCCAACATTTATGTGCTGCCTTCGGCGGCGAATCCGCAGGATCCGCTGTTACGGGATGCCATCGTTTATCTGACGTGCGTGCACGAGAGCGGGCATGCGCTGGGGCTGGCGCATACGCGGACTTTCGCGGACATCATGTACAGCTTTCAATATGGCGGAGACATTGTGGCCTACTTCGAGCGATACCGCGTGATGCTGCACACGAGAGCCGATATCGCGATGCACTCGGGGGTGTCGGATGACGACCGGGCTACGGTACGGCGGCTGTACCGGTGAAAGCTGCCATAGTGACTGGGGCGAGCCGGGGGATTGGGCGGGCGATTGCGCTAAGGCTCGCCGCGGATGGCGCGCGCGTCGTGCTCACTGCGCGCGATGAGAATGCGCTGCGCGATGTGGCGAAGAAGATCGAGCAGACTGGTGGCGAAGCATGTTTGGTGGCGGCGGATCTGCGGGTGCCGGAATCGACCGCGAAGATTGTGGACACTGCCGCAGCCCGTTACGGCGGCATCGACATTGTGGTCAATAATGCGGGCGCAACGAAGCGGGGCGAGTTCGAAAGCCTGACGGATGAAGATCTGTTCGACGGCTTCGCGCTGAAGTTTTTCGGGGCGGTGCGGCTGACGCGCGCGGCCTGGCCACATTTGAAACGCAGCGGCGGATCCGTGGTGTTCATCGGAGGCTCGGGCGGGAAGACGCCGGGGGCGCAGTTCACGATCGGGGGCCCGGTGAACGCGGCGTTACTTTCCCTCACGAAAGCACTGGCGGACCTGGGCGTGAAAGATGGCGTACAGGTGAATGCGATCAATCCGGGTCCGGTGCGTACGGCGCGACTGGAGAAACGGCTGGCTGCGTTGGCGGCGGAGAAGTCGATCGACCTGGCGGCGGCGGAACAGCAGTTTATTCGTCAGGAGAGAATCGCGCGTATCGGTGAACCGGAAGATATCGCGGCGATGGTGGCGTTTACGGTGGGCGCGCAGGGGCGATTGCTGCACGGGTCGATTATCGATATGGATGGCGGCGCGACGAAGTCGCTGTAGAGGGATGGATGGCGGCGCGACCAAGTCGCTGTAGCGGCTACTCGGAATCGGCAGATTTTCCGGGGATGAAATTCAGTGCGACGCCGAAGGTGCCTGTGGCGGGCTGGATGATGGGATTGAGTCCGGCGCGGCGGTAATGCAGGGCGTGGTTCTCATGGGTGTTGAAGACGTAGGTGCCGATGAAATATCCCATGGCCCCACCCGCAAAGATATCCGAGGCGTAGTGCTGCTGGGCCGCGAATCGAGCGGCTCCCACGGCGGTTGCCAAGCCGTAGGCGACGTACGGAACCCACTTTTTATTCCTATATTCATGCGCGATTACTGAGGCCAGCGCGAACGATGCGATGGCGTGGCCCGATGGGAAACTGGCGCCGCGATCGAAGAATTCCCCGGCGTCATTACTGTTGGGTCGGTTGCGGCCGGCGATTTCTTTCAGAACCTCTACAACAACGAGCGTATCGAGCATGGCTTCGCCGCCGAGTACGCCGGTCTCGCGCGCTTTCGGATCATTGATGACGACGCCCGTTAGATAAAACCCGACAGCGAAAGGCACGACAGTATAGGTCGAGCCGAGGTACGAAACATCATTACCGAAGCGGACCTGGCCCTTGCTGTTCTCGAAAATCTTCGATGTATTCTCATCGGTCGCGATGAGGGCGGCGGTGATTCCCGTGACGGCGATCCACCAGCCGGCATTGGTGCGGTTCATGTGGAAGGGACTGGTCCAGATCTCTTTTTGATCAATGAGAAAGTTCTTAGTGAGCTTGGTCGCCAGAGGGACAACGTTCTCGGTATCGCCAGGATAGAAGATCTTGTCACGCGCGTCGGGAGCGGCAGCGGGAGCAGACGACTCCGCCGGAGTGAGGTTGTCCTGAGCGCCTGCCTGGTTCGCGCAGCTTAAGGCTATGGCTGCCAGTATGGCCAATGTCGCGGCGGGCGTGTCATTGACTCAGCTGGAGCAAGTGAGGGGCCATGACGCACATAGGGAATCGTTAAGATGGAGTGAATGAGTCCTAATCAGCAGGTGCAGCCGAAGCTTCCGATTGCCGGCGTTCGAAATCTGATCGCCGTGGGAAGCGGCAAAGGAGGGGTCGGCAAGACGACGGTGTCGGTGAACGTGGCGATTGCGCTGGCGAAGATGGGGCGCAAAGTCGGGCTACTCGATGCCGATGTTTATGGGCCGAATGTGCCGTTGATGATGGGGACGAACCAACCGCCTAACGCGATTGGGGAACGGATTCAGCCGCTTTCGAATTACGGCGTAAAGCTGATGTCGATGGGATTTCTGAGCCCTGGCGACAAGCCGCTGGTGTGGCGCGGACCGATGCTGCACAGCGTCATTCAACAGTTCCTGCGGGGTGTTGAATGGGGCGACCTCGATTACCTGGTGATCGATCTGCCGCCCGGAACTGGTGACGTTCAGCTCTCGCTCATACAAAATGCCCCGGTGACGGGCGCGGTGATTGTGACGACGCCTTCCGACGTGTCGCTCGAAGATGCGCGCAAGGCCGTGCACATGTTCGAACAGGTGAAGGTGCCGATACTCGGCATCGTCGAAAACATGAGTTTTCTCGATTGCCCGCATTGTCACGAGCGGATCGACGTGTTTTCAACAGGCGGAGGGCGCAGGACGGCGAACGACATGAAGGTGCCGTTTCTGGGCGCGCTGCCGCTCGATCCGCATGTCAGAATCGGCGGGGACACAGGGCATCCGGTGGCGACGCTGGGTCCGGACGATAAGAGCGCGAAGGATTTCTACAAGCTGGCGGTTTTGGTGGAAGAGCGCGCGGCTGAAGCGGCGAAAGTGACGGGACCGACGATTACCGTCTCCGACTAACTGAACGTCACAGTGGCACTCGGCTTGCATCCGAAGCTGCCATGGAACAAGAATTGCAATCGACAGACAACCGGAAAGCGAAGCTGCCGAAATCGTTGCCGGATGGCGAAGAGTTGGGTGAGCTTACGGTGATGGAAGCCGATGATCCGGCGTTGGGACTCACGAATATCGGCGAGATTCCTCCAGACGATTGGGCTGCGGACACGGGTCCCGCCCACAGCGCTGAAGAGGAAGAAGCATCGCGCCGCAGGTAGTGTCAGCGGTACGCATAGCGTAAACTCGTAGACGGCTGTTCCGCCGCTCCTCGGTGAATGTCCACCTGGTGACAGTTCACCATAAGAGGAGATTATGTCCGCACGTAACGGCCACAAGGCAAAATTTAACCTGAAGAAAAAAGCGAAGATCCAGCGGCGCATGCGAACGCGCGCACTGCGGCAATCGCTGGCACACCACGGCGTTGAGCCGGGCATGCCGATTCCTGAAACTGCCGCAAAGCAGTAAGTCCGCTTCAGTCAAAACCTGAAATTAAGCTCGGTTCAGGGCTGCCTTCACACGCTCCTGCGTGAACGGCACTCTGCGCAGACGCACGCCTGTCGCATCGAACACGGCATTCGACAGCGCGGCAGCGACGGGGGCAGCGGCGGCTTCACCGGCACCGAAAATCGGTTGACGAGGGCGGTCGATTAAAGCCACTTCGATCGGCGGAGCTTCCGGGAACGTCAGGATCGGGTAGCTTTTCCAATCGACGCTGGTAACGCGAGCGCGATCGAACGTGACCTCTTCGTGGAGAGTCCGGCTGAGGGTTTGCACGATGCATCCTTCCACCTGATTACGCAGCGCGTCGGGATTAACGATGGGTCCGCAATCGTGAGCAGCCGTGACGCGAGTGACTTTGATAGCGCCGGTGGCGGGATCGACAGACACTTCCATCGCGACGGCGACGTAATTCTCCGCCTGCTTGTAGCGCATGTAGGCAATGCCGCGACCTACGCGCAGATTGCCCTGAGTTGCGTTGAGATTCGGCGACGGCCTCGGCTGCCAGCCGATGAGTTGCGCGGCGCGGTCGATCACGTCGAGAGCGCGCTGGTCGGTGAGCCCCTGTTTGCGGAACGCGACGGCGTCAGTGGCTGAGGCGGCGGCGAGTTCATCGGTGAACGCTTCTACGGCGAACACATTAGCGATTTTTCCCGGCGCACGCAGATTGGAAGGGCGCAGCGGCGTGTCCTTGATCCAATGGGCCGAGACCTTGACATTGGCGACCGCATAAGGGGGATCGCAATTCTGCGCGAGCGCGCCGGTGAGTACGCCCTTGCCCTGAACGATACCGGCAGAGTCGGGACCTAATAACGGCCGGTTGCCCTGCACGCCGTTGGGGAGCCACATCTCGGTCTCCCAGGCGTTGATGCGGCCTTGTCCGTCGAGCGAGGCGCGCATGTCGAGCAGTTGTTGCGGACCTTTGGGGTCGAAGCCAAGCTCATCTTGCCTCATCCACTGAACGCGCACCGGTTTGCCCACGGCGCGGGAGAGCAGAAAAGCGTCGCAAGCGACATCGTCATTGCCGTTCGATCCGTAAGAGCCTGAGCCTTCACGGAAGATTACGCGGACTTTCCGTGGCGCCATGCCGAACAACTGGGCAAGTACGTCTCGCAAGCCGTGCGGACCTTGAGTGGCGGACCAGACCGTGGCGCTGTCGGCCTGAACATCGGCGACGGAGCAGGAGGGTCCGAGCGAGGCGTGGCTCTGGTTCGGCCACCAATACGAGGCTTCGAGTTTCTTCGCGCCCGCGTTGAGGCCCGCGGCGGTGTCGCCTTTCGTGGAGACGGTCTGATCGTGATCGACCGCGGTGGTTCGGACGTAGCGTTCGAGTTGCTCGCTGCCGGGCAGACCCTGCCAATCGCTCCATGTGGTCTTCAATTCACGGGCTGCGCGGATCGCGGCCCACTCATCGGGCGCGACAACGCCGAGGAAACTTTCGATGCGGATTACCTTTACGTTGGGGATGGCTTTGATGGACGCCTCATCCACCGACGTGAGTTTGGCGCCGAATGCGGGCGGACGGATGACACGTCCGTGCAACATACCGGGAACGACCACGTTCTGCACGTATTCATAGCGGCCGGTGCATTTCGCGGGAACGTCAGGGCGTGGGACCGATTTGCCAACCTGCGTGTACAGGCTCGGGTCTTTCAGCGGCGCTTTGGGATCGATCTTCAGTTCGAAACGGCGTCCGCCGATCAGCGACGCGATGGATACACTCGGTCCCCCGGCTGCTGGCCGGACGTCGCCGCCATCAATGATGAGTTCCGAGGCGGGCCGCTTCAGTTGGGCGGCAGCTAACCCAAGTAAAGCCTGGCGAGCGGTCGCGGCTACCTGACGCAGATCCGTGCCACCTCGCGGAGTGCCGCTGCTGCCGCCGGTTCCCCCATGGTTCGGAGTCGTCGACGTGTCGCCTTCGATCACGGTGATGCGTGCTACAGGCACGCCGAGTTCTTCGGCAACCATTTGAGGATTCGAAATGCGGAGACCGGTGCCGACATCGACGCGACTGGTGAAGACAGTTACAGTGCCGTCGGGGTGGATGGCCAGGAAGCTATCGACCTGCGTGATATCGGCGTGGCTGATGTCAGGGGAGCCGGGAGTCTGCGCTGTCGCCCTTTTCGGCAGCGTAGCCCCCAGCGCGAACCCGACAATAATGGCGCCTCCGCCCTTGAGAAGACCGCGACGAGAAATCAAAGTGAGATTTTCCATGGGCATCTCCTTTACGCCTTCGTCGCGGGCGCTTGTGCGGCTCGCATGACCGCGTTCAGAATCCGCGTGTGCGTGCCGCAGCGACAGAGGTTGCCCGCCAGCGCTTGTTTGGCCTGCTCAGTAGTTGGCCCGGGATTGCGCTCCAGCAAAGCATGCGTCGCCATCACCATTCCATTGGTGCAGTAGCCGCACTGCGCGGCTTGCTCGGCGATGAACGCGGCCTGAACGCGGTCCGGTTGCTCAGGAGTTCCGAGCGCTTCGATGGTCGTGATGCTGTGTCCGGCCGCCTGACTTACCGGCGTAACGCAGGAGCGAACCGCGCGCCCGTCGAGGATTACCGTGCACGCGCCACACTGCCCGAGTCCACAGCCGAATTTCGGCCCATGCAGATTGAGCTGGTTGCGAAGTACGTAGAGCAGTGGCTGCGCGGGGTCCCATGAATCGGCTTTGACCGCTCGCCCATTCACTTTCAGGTTGTAGGTAGGCACTTCTCTACTTTAAATGGAAATCGGGGACCCGGAAGACCCCGATTCATTTCCTGCGTTACCGAAGTAAGTGTCTTACTGAACGATGCCGTCCCAAGTGAATCCGTCCGCGGGCCGCTCGATTCTGCGCATACGGATGCGGTGATCTTCGGGGTTGCGGCCGGGGTTGCCCGTGATGGCGACTTCATCGCCCGGCTTCAGGGTGTCACGGTTGACACCTTTAAGCGCCAGCTGTCCGCCGCCGCCCCACTCGATGGCAATCGCCCTGATAAAACATCAACCGCATGAGGACGGTTTGTGACCGGAACATGACTCATTGGCGTTGTGCCGAGAGCCTATGAACCGGGGGTCAGCAGGGAAATTGGTAACGCTTGCCGACAAGCGAGGATTGATCTCGCCAATGCCACGCCGGGTTTAGCACCGACGCACGCCAAGTGCGAACATCACCTAAGAGGCCTTAATCTACTTCAGTTCGAAAGCTTAATCTCGACGCTGAATTTCAACCATTCAATTGCGCCTTTTCCCTTGTCGCCGTCGTTCGAGTGGGTCACTCTCGAACCGGTGATCCATAGACGACCGTATCCCTTCAGGTCTTTAAGGCTTTGAAGATATTTTGTAGGGTCGCTTTTGGCCGAGTCATACACGAGGTCGTACAAGGTTTGGAATTGCTGACAGTCTTCTACGATATTGAATTCCCGCAGGGACGCCGCTACTTCGTCCTCAGCCGTCCACTCGTATCCTGCGTCGATTTCGGTGTCATGGTGAGCCATCAATGGCGGGTTGGCGATCCAGAGAGATAGTTCGCAACTTTTTTCAGGGCGCCTCGAAACGACATCTATGCCCCCGGGGACACGAAGTACGAAATCCAGATTGGCATTGAGAGTTTTCCAATACTCCTCCCCTACCCGGACCTCGCCGGAAAAGCAGATCGCGCCCTTAGCACATTCTGGCTTGGCGATCGCAGGCACTTTCCGAGGCAATCTCTTCTGGCCTTGGCCGCTCGCTACAAGCTCGGCGAGGAGGAGTAACCCGAAAACTGCTGGTCCCCGCATGACTGAGGGATGAGGCTGTCTACTGAGCGCGCGCGGCAGCGGGAGCGGGTGGATTGATTACGGCGTTATCCCAATGCTCGATGACTTTGCCGTCTTTGACCCGGAACGTATCGAAAGTGAAAACCTCGTAGAATTTCCCCGGTTCCGCCGTAGGATCCTGCCGATACTGTTTGTGGATCATTGTCACGATGTCGCACTCGGCCGTGACTACTTCAAACTGATTGCCGGCGGGCGGTTGAGGACCGGCGCCGCGTCCGCGGCCTCCCCCAGCCAGCTGACCACCGGGGCCAAACAGCCGTTGAAGCACAGTATGGATCTGATCGAAGTCACTAACGTGAGCCTCTTCACCGGCCTTCTTTATGGCCGGGTTGTGCTGAATGTAGCCATTCCCGATGAGATTGCTCTTGTCTTCGAGAGTTCCGCCCGGAGCGAAAAATCCCATCGCGGCCTTCCTGTTCGCTGCGAGCTGCGCCGGTGTCGCACTGCAACCGGGCGTGGGAACCGCCTGCTGCGCCAGCATAGTCCCCGCTGCCAGCAGCGTGAGGATCGTTCCTTTGAGAGCGCCTTCTAAAACAACATTTTTCATGATTGAATCCCCCGAGAGACTTCCCAGAATATCAGCATCAATACCACTCGCGGTCCACAAATGCAAATCGGGGACCCGAAGGCCCCCGATTGTTTCCTGTATTACCGAATGAAACAGCTTACTGAACTACGCCGCTCCACTTGAAGCCGTCCGAAGGCCGCTCGATGCTGCGCATACGGATGCGGTGATCTTCCGGGTTACGGCCGGGGTTGCCAGTGATGGTTACTTCATCGCCCGGCTTCAGGGTGTCACGGTTGACACCTTCACGCGCCAGCTGTCCGCCGCCGCCCCACTCGATCGCCCAGGTTTCCATCTTGCCGCCGTCATCCGGTGCTTCTACGTGCACGAATGAGTGCGGGTTACGGAACATGAACTGAACGAGCTTGCCTTTGATCGTGATGGTTTTATCTTCGAAATACGTTGCTGCAAACGAATGATGAGCATAAGCCGGGATGGCAGCCATAGTGGCACCCATCAGGACCAGCGCGAACAGAATACGCTTCATATCTTTATCTTTCTCCTAGAATTCTCGAACCGTTTGGGGAGTACTTCCCGATCAACAAATTATCACTCGCACTGTTAAAACATGAGCCGCATGGGGTAATGTGACGGTTTGTGACGGGCATGTGACGTTGCTAAATCTATAAAAACAAAACCAATATAAACCCGGGCAGCGAGAACGGAATTTCCGCTCCCGCTGTCCTTTACCGCTTATTTGGTCTTCTTGATGAAGGCCAGGATCGGACCCGAGACAACTTTGTCGTTCGTATCGATCGAGAAAACTTCGGACATATGGCTCTCGCCCTTCTCGAACAGCAATTCCGGGCAGTGATCTTTACCGAGTTTGCAGAGTTCGTCGTGAAAGGTCTGATTGAAAGCACTCATCTTGCCGTCAATACCAGGATCCAGTTCCGCCGACGCCAGCATAATCTTCACATTGGAAGCTTTGTAACCGGGAAGAGTAGACTGCGTGAGCTGAACCGCCGGATCCACCGGACCGCGACCGCGTCCGCCACCCTGAGGTGCGTTCGGACCGCCGGGCTGACCGACGGTACGACCGGGCAGGAAACCATCCGCCGAATTCTGTGCACCACCACCACAAGTGCTGCCCGGACCATTGGCCGCCGGAGCTCCGCCAGGACCGCCAGGACCGCCGCGTCCACCCGCACCCGGAACCATAACCGGAGCGATATTCCACTGGCCGGACATGAAGATCACGCCTTTGATGCCTACGCCTTTCGGTCCATAAAGTTCAGGCCGTCCCACATAGGTGCCCAGCGGACCATTGCCCGCCGACTGTGCCCAGGCAAACATGCGATCGGGGTTGCCTTTGTACTTCGAAATGTTGGCTTCCACCCACTGAATCATGGAGGAAACGTCTTTGGCCGGATCGTCCCAGGTCTTGCCCGGGTGCCGCTGCATCAGGACCACGGTCATGCCGTTCTTCGTACCCCAGCGTCCGATGTTGTCGTAAAACGCGTTGGCTTCCACGTCCTGCAGCTCGATCTTGTTGCCTGCGCCGCCGGGCACGAACATCAGAACGGGGCGGGCGTTACCGCCTTTTTCACCCACAAAAATGTCGACGACGTCTTTCGGGTCAGACCCAAACGACACGTCGCGGGAAATCGTTACTCCCGGATACAGCGGATTGGCGCTGCTTCGGATATCGTTAGCAGGCATCAGCGACCGGTAAATCTTGGCCGTGCATGCCGGATCGACGATCTGGCCGATCGCCTTCAGTTTGACTTCGATGTCAGGCGGCACCTGCGCCTGGGCAATTCCCACGGCGAGCGGCGTCATCAGAGCCGCCGCGCCCAACATGGTCCACAGCTTCAAGTTCATTATGTTCTTCCAGCCTCCCGGCTTACTGTTGTCATCATGCTGACAGTTGACATGCTGACAGCTGACAAGGATATCAGGAGAGATATCAGGAGAAATGATATCAGGAGAAAAAAAGAAAACAGGGGTCGAGCGCAAGAAATTACATGGTTTTAAGGAGCCGGGAGCCGTTCACCGTGAACAGCCCCCGGGTTGGAACAGCGGATCTACTTCGTCTTTTTGATGAACGCCAGCACCGGACCCGACACGGTCTTATCCGGCGTGCCGATCGAGAATACTTCCGACATATGGCTCTCGCCCTTTTCAAACAGCATCTCAGGACAATGATCCGCGCCGCCTTTGCACATTTCATCGTGCAGCGTCTGATAGAAGGCGCCCATCTTGCCGTCGATGCCCGGATCGAGCTCCGCCGAGACAAACAGGAACTTCACCGGCGACTTCTTATATTCGGGCAAAGTCGACTGTGCAAGTTGCACCGCCGGATCGACCGGACCACGGCCGCCGCGCCCGCCCCGTCCGCCTGGCCCACCTGGTCCTCCAGGTCCACCTGGCCCGCCGAATCCACCGCCTCCACCCGGCGTCATACCCGAAGGTCCGGCAATAGCACCGTCACCCGCGCCGGGCCCGCCCGCTCCACAAGTCTTTCCCGCGCTGGCAAAATCACCGGGACCGCCGGGGCCACCAGGTCCGCGGCCCGCGCCGGGAATCTCGAGCGGCGCTACATTCCAATTTCCCGACATGAGAATCGCACCTTTCACGCCCACACCCTTCGGACCCCAGACTTCAGGCCGTCCAAGATAAGTACCCAGCGGTCCGTTGCCTGCCGATTGGGCCCACGTGAATATGCGGTCGGGATTGCCTTTATACTTCGCGATGTTGTTCTGTATCCACTGAATCGCCAGCGAAACATCCTTGGCCGGACCGTCGAAACCCGGGCTGGGATGCCGCTGCATCAACACCACGACCATGCCATTTTTCGTGCCCCAGCGGCCGATGTTGTCATAGAACGCGTTGGCTTCTTTGTCTTGCTGCTCAGTTTTGTTGCCGCCGCCACCCGGGACATACATAATGACCGCGCGGTTGCCGCCACCCTTGTCCGCGCTGAACACGTCCACCACATCTTTCGGATCAGGCCCAAACGACACGTCGCGAGCAATCGCGATCCCCGGATAAAGTGGCGTAACCTTGCTGTTCACGTCATTCGCCGGCATAAGCGGCCGGTACAATTTCGCGGTGCAGGCCGGGTCCACAATCTGGCCGATCTCCTTGAGTTTTGCCTCAATATCGGGGGGCACCTGCGCCTCGATAACTCCCACGGCGAACGGCGTCATCAGAGCCGCCGCGCTCAGGATGGTCCACAGCTTGAAATTCATTTTGTTCATCAGCCTCCCGGCTCAATTCTGGTGTTAATGATGCCGACACCACAGGATGTCAGCCGAAGAATATCAGCAGAAAGTCAAACTCACGGAAAGAGAAACAAACAATTACGCGGATTTACAAGCCGGGGATCGATCCTGTCTTTCCTTGGTAAGCGAGCCGGACCACCGGATTTTCATGGTAGTATTCGGAGATTCTATGCGCGCCCTTCCCTCCTTTCCAGTACTACTTTGCATGGCGGCCACCGTCGGCCTGGCTCAGCAACCGGCCCCGGACGCCGTCAAAACCTTCGCCTCCTCAGCAGATGTCACGGCGTTGATTGCAAAGGCCAGAGCCGAACACAAAGAAGGCCAGGCCCTGGTTTCGGAACGCATTCTGCAACTCGCGCCATACAACGCGAACCTCGAATACCGCACCTCCGTCGGCCCCGCCGCGGTTCACGAGAAAGAAGCGGAGATGTTTTATGTGATCGAAGGCTCGGCCACCATGGTTACAGGCGGCAAGCTGAAAGAGGAAAAGCGGACCAATGCGGAGAATCTGAACGGCACCGGCATTGAAGGCGGCATCGCGCGCGAGGTGGCCAAAGGCGACTTCATCATCGTCCCCGAGGGCACTCCTCACTGGTTTAGCGCTATTAACGGCACGGTGGTGCTCATGACGCTGCACGTCCCCCGGCCCGTCCCCGGAAAATAGTTGTCGGCGGGAAATCACACAAAACAGGGGTGATGTTTCAACCCCATTGCCTCCAGCCGAATCTCGGGTGATAATGGAAACATCCCGGTGAACTCGAAGCACCTCCAGTCCAGGAGTCACGGAAGAAGGAGATCCTATTGAAGCGCGCTGGCACCGATGACACTCTTCGATGTTCCTTCTGCCATAAAAGTCAGGATGTTGTTGGGAAACTGATTTCCTCCCCGAGCGATTACGCCCGGGCCTACATCTGCGACGAATGCATTGCTGTCTGCAATTCCATTCTGGAAGATGACAAGCCCGAGCCTGCCGCCGCGGGGCCGCACAAAATTCCCAAGCCTCTCGAAATCAAAGACTTTCTGGATCAATATGTAATCGGCCAGGAGCCTACCAAGCGCAAGCTGGCCGTGGCCGTTTATAACCACTCGAAACGCATCCATATGAACCGGATGCGGAACTCCGAGATTGAACTGGCCAAGTCGAACATCCTTCTGATCGGCCCTACGGGAACCGGCAAGACGTTGATGGCGCAGACTCTGGCGCGTGTGCTCGACGTGCCATTTGCCATTGTGGATGCCACTACCCTCACGGAAGCCGGCTATGTAGGCGAGGACGTCGAAAACATCATCCTGAAACTGCTTCAGGCCGCCGACGGCGATGTAAACCGCTGTCAGCAGGGCATCATTTACATCGACGAAATCGACAAGATTTGCCGCAAGGACGAAAATCCGTCCATCACCCGCGACGTTTCCGGTGAAGGCGTCCAGCAGGCCCTGCTCAAGATTCTGGAAGGCACCGTCGCCAACGTACCTCCGCAGGGTGGCCGCAAGCATCCGCATCAGGAATTTACTCCCGTGGATACGACGAATATCCTGTTCATCTGCGGCGGCGCGTTCGTCGGTCTCGAAAAAATTATCGGCCGGCGCGTGGGCAGGAAGTCCATGGGCTTCCTCCCGGAAGATGCGATGCGCGAGCAGTCGGCTCCCAAAACCATCGGCATCAGCGATCGCCGCGATGTCGATCTGCTCCGGCTGCTTCAGCCACAGGATCTGATCAAATACGGCTTCATCCCCGAATTCATCGGCCGCATGCCCGTAGTGGCGACGCTGGAAGATCTCGACAAATCCGCGCTCATTCAGATTCTGTCGCGTCCCAAGAACGCCATCATCAAGCAGTACCAGCGGCTCTTTGAATATGAGAACGTGCGGCTGCGTTTCTCCGAAGACGCTCTCGATGCCGTGGCATCGCTCGCCCTTGAACGTAAAGTCGGCGCGCGCGGCCTGCGCATGATTCTCGAAGACCTGATGCTCGACCTGATGTACTTCCTGCCTTCATACAAGAAGGTCAAGGAATTCCAGGTGACGCGCGAGATGGTTCTGTCGCAGAAAATCAGTCTGACGCTGCTCGAAAAAGCCGGCTAATTTCTGGCGAGCCTGCGCTAAACATCCCAATCTCCGTGGTGGGGTAGGCGGTTTCGCCTGGCCTTGTTAGCGCGAGACAGGAAAACTGCATCACCTCTTCAGGAGTGAAATCAACTTCCTTAGTCTTCGCGGCACGCAAAAACCAGGCATGAAGCAATAAGCGAAATTGGACGGCAGCGCTTGCTGAACCCTTCGCCGTACAATAAGAATCAAAGGGACAGGATATTCGGGCGTACTCCAACGGCGGTGGGAGTCGCTTATTCGATTTTCACTGCCAAAAAACAAATTCAATCCATCTCCGGCCATGCTCACATCGAAAGAAAAATCCGACACCAGACGCCTACCGATGATGCCCATTCGGGACGTCGTTATTTTCCCGTACATGATGACGCCCTTCGTCGTCGGCCGCGAATCCAGCGTCCGCGCGCTCGAAGATGCCATGGCGGGCGACCGGAAGATTTTCCTCGCCACTCAGCACGACGCCTCGATCGACGAACCTACGCCCGCTGAGATCTTCAGCGTCGGCTGCGTCGTCAACATCGTCCAGAGCCTGAAGCTGCCGGACGGCAACATCAAAGTTCTAGTCGAAGGAGTAGAACGCGCCAAAGTAGTCTCGGTGACCGACGACGAAGGCTTCTTCCGCGCCGTGGTCCGCACCTTCAATTTCAAAGTGGAAGCCGGCACGCAACTCGAAGCCCTCACCACCCGCGTCACATCTCTCTTTGAGCAGTACGTCAAGCTCAGTCAGAACCTGAATTACGAAACCATGGTGGCCGCGATTCGCGTCGACGACGCGGGCAAGCTGGCCGACACTGTGGGCGCCAACCTCCAGCTCACCATCGAGGAGAAACAGGAACTGCTCGAAATCTTCGATCCGATCGATCGCCTTACGCGCGTCGCCGAAATGCTCGACATCGAAATCGAGAAGCTCAACGTCGACCGCACCATCCAGGGCCGCGTTAAGCGCCAGATGGAGAAGGCGCAAAAAGAGTATTACCTCAACGAGAAGATCAAGGCCATCCAGAAGGAATTGGGCCGCGGCGAAAAGAGCGAGATCGATGAGCTGAAGAAGCGCATTGAGACCGCGGGCATGACCAAAGACGCGCTGGAGAAAGCTCTCGCCGAGCTGAAGCGTCTCGAGAACATGCCGCCCATGTCCGCCGAATCGACCGTATCGCGTAACTACCTCGATTGGCTTCTCGCTGTGCCGTGGAAGAAAAAATCGAAGGAAATTCGCGAGCTCAAATTCGCCGAAGAAGTCCTCGAATCGGATCACTACGGTCTCGAGAAAATCAAAGAGCGCATTCTGGAATTCCTCGCCGTGCGCCGCATGGTGAAAAATCCGAAAGGCTCCATCCTGCTGTTCGTCGGACCTCCCGGCGTCGGCAAAACTTCGCTCGGCATGTCGATCGCGAAAGCTACCGGCCGCAAGTTCGTCCGTATGTCGCTCGGCGGCGTGCGCGATGAAGCGGAGATCCGCGGCCACCGCCGTACCTACATCGGCGCGCTGCCCGGCCAGATCATTCAGATGATGAAGAAGGCGGGCACCAAGAACCCGGTCTTCATGCTCGACGAAATCGACAAGATGTCGACCGATTTCCGCGGCGACCCCTCTTCAGCGCTGCTCGAAGTGCTGGATCCCGAACAGAACTACATGTTCGTCGATCATTACCTCGACGTCGAATATGACCTGTCGCAGGTCTTCTTCATCGCCACGGCCAACGTACTCCATACCATTCCGGCAGCCCTGCAGGACCGCATGGAAGTCATCCGGCTCTCCGGTTATACGGAACTCGAGAAGCTCGAAATCGCCAAGCGCTTCCTCGTCCGCAAACAGATGGATGCGGCCGGATTGCTTGACGAGCAGATCGAGTTCAAAGAAGATGGGCTCACCAGCCTGATCCAGTTCTATACGCGCGAATCCGGCGTCCGTAACCTCGAGCGCGAGATCGGTAACGTGGCCCGCAAAATCGTTCGCAAGATCGTCGGCGGCGGACTGGATCCCGAGAAGAGAGACAAAGCCGTCATCAACGCCGCCAAGGTGACCGAACTGCTCGGCCCCACCAAATTCCGCGACCTTACTACGCAGAAGAAGAATGAAATCGGCGCTACTACAGGCCTTGCGTGGACCGAAGTCGGTGGCCAGATTCTGACTACGGAATGCATTCTGATGGAAGGCAAAGGCAAGCTCACCGTCACCGGCAAGCTGGGCGACGTGATGCAGGAATCCGCTCAGGCCGCCTTTAGTTACATCCGTTCGCGCGCCCTCACCTTAGGGCTCCCCCGCGACTTCTATCGCAACCTTGACGTCCACCTGCACATTCCGGAAGGCGCCATCCCGAAGGACGGTCCGTCTGCCGGCATCACGCTCGCTACCACCATCTGCAGCGCCCTCACCAAAATTCCGGTGCGCGGCGATATCGCCATGACTGGCGAGATCACGCTGCGCGGTAACGTACTACCCATCGGCGGCCTCAAAGAGAAACTGCTGGCCGCTCATCGCCACGGCATTAACGAAGTGATCATCCCGAAAGACAATCAGAAGGACCTTCCGGATATCCCCGAGTTAATTCGCAATGTCATGAAGCTCCACTTCGTCGAGCATATGGATGAAGTGCTGCGTATCGCCCTCGAACGCGAACTGGTAGCTCTGCCCATGGCGCCCGCCGGCGTCGAGATGGCCGTGCAGCCGGAAATCGACCGAGCCCACTAAGCCCGACTCAACATTCAGTTACACAGGGCAGACCATTCGGTCTGCCCTTATTCTTTTTAGTGCTTCTCCTGCTTCTCTTCCTGCGGACCCAGCGTCTTCGCCGCCCCTGCAATCAGCGCCAGCCGATCCTGATCCGTGAGCTTTGCCTCCGGGTGCATCGGCAGATAGAACCACGGCGGCATATCGCCCGATTTCACTTCCGCCGCCACGTCTTTGGCATGCTTCTGCGTCTGATTCCATTCCGTGAAATTCAAATGCCGGCGCCCGCCGTTCACATCGCGCTGTGTCAACCAGGAGACCGGCGCGATGTTCGAATACCAGGGCCACGTCGTCTGATTGCTATGGCAGTTGTAGCAAGCCCGGTGCACCAGGTCGCTGGTGAGCTGCGAATCCCACTGCGGTTCGCCCGTCACGGGCGGGTTCGTATGCGTGTGTCCAAAAGGCACCAACTGGATCACAAGAAAAATTCCGACCGCCCACATGAGTGTCTTCTTCATAGCGCCCATTCAGCTTACCGCTTTTGTGCCTGATCTCTGTGCCTTGTCATTATGCCTGAACCTCTGTGCCTGACCCTGCGTGATAGCCTATCGAAAGACTACGCATGTCAGCGCAAATCCTGCTACAAGGCAGGCTGTTGGGCGCCGGGGATTTTCTCCTCGCATCGCCCGCCGACCGCGATAATCGTGCCTTTGAAGCCCGCTCCACATGGTTGGCGCTCGTGGGCGAAGCTATACCCCGAGCCTTACTCGCCGAACTGGCGCTGCCTTCCCTGATGCTCGGCTCCTCCGGCAGTGACCGCTTCCTCCTCATATTGCCCGACCAGGCCCGTGCCGCTACCGCCGGTGAATTTCTCGACCGCGTATCCGCAGCGCTGTCGCGCATCACTAACAGCATCGTTCGCCTCGCCTGGTCCACCACGGAAAATCTCGGCGATTGGACCATCGTCCGTAAGCGCCTGCAGGAAGGTCTGCTGACAGCTTCCCGGCCGCCTGTTTCCAGCCCTGACTTCTTCGAACCCTTCGCCCTCACCGGCTCCGGACAGGATCTGATTCCGCGTAATCTTCAGGAAGCCCCGGCCATCCGCTGGAACCTGGAACTTCCCGCTCTGATCGAATCGTCTGCCGCCGGTGGCCCTTCGGTTGGATCAAGCAGCGATCTGACATGGACGGTCGGCACTCAAGGCGATATTGCGATTGCCCGCCACGCCGCCCGCAGCGGAGATTCCGCCGCCTCCGTTCGCGACCTCGCTCGCCGTGCCCACGGACAGAAACTCTGGGGCGTCCTGCGCGGTGAAATCGACGACTTCGCCACCCGCATGCGCCGCCTGCAGAGCGTCGAAGAGCACGTCCACTTCTCCACTCTCTATAAACAGTTCCTGTCGGGCGAAATCGAACTACTGTGCTCTCAGGCTGACTACTTTCAGCGCGTCACCGTACTTCACTCCGGCCGCGCGGATTTCGCCGTCTGCGGCTCCTGGGATGCGCTGACTGCCTTCGCTATCGAATTACAGCGCGTGTTCGCACGGTTCGCTCAGGAACAGCTCAAAGATCTGCCCGGCGCCGAGGCGCGCACCATTACCATGGCCATGGCCATCGCGGAACCCGGCGATTCTCTGGCCCATACCTTCGAAGCCTGCGCCCGTAATCTTGAGATCGCCCGCGCCGCCGACAAAGATTGTCTGCATATCCTCGGCCGCGTCCTCGAATGGAAGCAACTCAACGACGCGGCTGAATTGAAAGACGCCATTATGCGTCTGCACGAAGAGTTCCGCGGCGGACGTCAGTTCCTCGCCCAACTTCGCAACTTGTATAGGAAGGTGGAAGCGCCGGAGCGCATGGATGAGGATCGTCTGCTCGCCCGTGCCGCGCGCTTCTCCCGCCGCTTCACGCGCGTGGCGAATCGTCGTGAACGTGAATTCCAGAAACTCCGTGCCCATCTGATGAAAGAAGTCGCTGGCCGGCGCGGCCGCGGCACTCTGAAACTACGCCCCGAAGGTCTGCTGGCCCTCGAATGGGCAAGACTCGCCGAAGATTCCAACTGAAGACATTAAGATCGGAAAGAGCAAATGGCTGAAGAGCAGTCTCCCCAACAAGCAAATCGTCCGCCGCGCGAAAACCGTCCCCCCCGCGAGGGCGGTGACAGAGGTGGTGGTCGTGGCCCCGGTGGTGACCGTGGCGGTGGTGATAGAGGTGGCGGTCGCGGCGGTGATCGTGGTGATCGCGGTGGCGACCGGGGTGGTGATCGCGGTGGCCGTCCCGGCGGCGAGCGCCGTTTCGATGGCCCGCCCGAGATCGAACTCGAAAAGCTGATCGCCGACAGCCTCTATCTCGACAACCAGGCTCACGTCGTCGTCAGCCGCATGCGCGATCTCGATTCCGGCACGCGCAGCCAGCTCCGCCGTCTCTACAACGCCGTACGCCGCGCCACTCGCGCGCCCGAGAATGAGCGCCAGCACGAGTTCGTGATGCTGCGCGCCCGTCTCGCCTACACCATCGCGCGTCACGGACTCCGTAGTCTCGATCAACTGGAACGCCTGCTGCTTCAAGTCACGCGCAAGAATGAAGCGCGCGGCTACGAACGGTTCCGCGATCTTTTCGAAGCCATTGTTGCTTACAACGAGTAAAACCATGAGCGCTCACACTGCACAAACTGAACTGAAGCTGATCGGCAAGTTGATTCTCGAAGGCGACATGCACTGCGAAACCGGCCTGCACGTCGGCGCGGGCAAAGGCTCGCTCGAAATCGGCGGCGCCGATAATCCCGTGGTGAAAGACGCCCATGGACGCCCCTACGTGCCTGGCAGCACCCTCCGCGGCCGCGTTCGCGCGTTGCTCGAGCAGTCGACCGGCATGGCCGTTCCCTCCGAACTCGTCTTCATCTCGAAACGCAAAGGCCAGGAGGTTCGCATTCATCAGAGCGACCGCCCTGACGATGAGATCTGCATCCTCTTCGGCCGCAGTCCGGGCCGCATGGAGAAGGTCGGCGGCGGCGACACCGAGAGCAACCATGCCACGCCCGCGCGGCTCAGCGTATTCGACGCACCGCTCATCGCCGAAAGCATTACTCCGCAGATGCGTGAAACCCTCGACGACGAACTCACTGAAGTGAAAAGCGAGAACGCGATCGATCGCATTACCTCGCAGGCCAATCCGCGCACTCTCGAACGCGTGCCCGCCGGGGCCCGTTTTCGCATCCGCATGGTGCTGGATATTCTCTGCGCCGAAGACAGCGCGCTGGTACCTCTGGTAGTCACCGGGTTGCGGCTGCTGGAGGACGATACCCTGGGCGGCGGTGGTTCGCGCGGCAGTGGCCGTGTCCGCTTCGACAATCTCAAACTGAGCTGGCGTTCGAAGGACTATTACACGACCGGCGCACCGGAACGTGAAATTTCCTCCGGCGCCGATCTCGCCGGCTTACAGACCAAAGTTCAGGAACTCGGCGATTCGCTGGCAGCCTAATGCCTGTTTCGTCCCACTCATGAGCCTGCTCGAAATACGCCTGCAGCCCACCGGGCCGTGGCGCGCCGGTCATCACGCCGGTGAGCGCGATCGCGTCGACGCTGTCTATCACAGCGACGCGCTCTATTCCGCCGTCACCCATGCCATGAAGTCGCTCGGCTGGCTCGACGAATGGCTCACCGCCACTGCGCTCAATCCGGGCACTTCGGCAGTTCGCTTCAGTTCTCTGTTCCCGGTAGCAGGTGGCGTGCGCCTCGTTCCGCCGCCGCGTACCGCCTGGCCTCCGTCGGGCTCCGGCAAACTTCACGCCGAAGGCGCCCGTCTGGTTCCACTCGAAGTCGCGCGCAACGGCATCGCCAGCGAATCCAATTGGACTGTCGATGGAGCCAGCGCCTGCCTGCTTCCCGCCGGTGCCGCGCCGCCCTTCGAAGTCGCTATCCGTTCCGCCGCCGCCGTCGATCGGCTCACCGGCAACACCGAACCACATCGCACTGCCAGCCTCGAATTCGAACCCGGCGCCGCCCTCTGGGGTCTCGCCGATTTTCGCGATTCTGACAACGCCATGTGGGAGCCGCGCGTGAAATCTGCCCTGCGCCTCCTCGCCGATTCCGGATTTGGCGGCGAGCGCTCCCTCGGGTGGGGACGCGCCGCCGAACCTCAGTTCAGTGATGCTTCCGGCCTGTTCGCAGGACCCGCGCACTCCGGAGCCTGGTGGCTGCTGTCACTCTATTCGCCTCACTCCGAAGACGCCGTCGATTGGTCGCGCGGCGATTACTCCGCCGTCACGCGCGGCGGCTGGACCGACAGCCCAGCCGGCGCCGTCCGAAAGAAACGCGTCCGCATGATCGAAGAAGGCTCCATCGTCATGGCCCCGGAACTCCGTGGCCGCGCCGTCGATGTGGCGCCCGACGGCTTTGCCCACCCCACATGGCGATCCGGCTTCGCACTCGCCGTGCCACTGCCGCAGGAAGTCGAATTATGAGCTCAATGAGATACCGGGCTACCGTCCTCACCCCCACCCTCGTCGGCGACGGCAATAAGCTCGCCCCCATCGACTACATGGTCTGGCGCGATCAGGTCAACGTTCTGGATCAGAACCGCATCTTCCGGCTGCTCTCCAAAGGTCCGCGCCTTGAAGGCTACCTGGCTCAGTTGCAAAAGGCCACCAAGCTTGACTTCGCTTCCTGGGGAGGCTTCGCACAAAACTTCGCCGGCCGTCGAATCCCGTTTGAAGATGCCGCCTATACACCGTATTGGGAACGAGCCTCCGCCCAGGATCTCGCCATCCCCACCTTCTCTGCTTCCGGCCGTGGACCCTTCCTGCCCGGCGCCGCACTGAAAGGCGCTCTGCGCACTGCGTGGATCTACGCGCACCTCAAGCCAGCCGCCGTCCGCGATCTCGCGAACAAGTTGCCCACCGAACGCACGCCCCGCAAGCCCGCCGAGGCGCTGGAAAATCAGGCTGCGGGATCCGGCGGTTCCGATCGCATGCGCTGGCTCGCCGTTTCGGATTCGAACCATCCCTCGCGCGATACCTTCCGTGTCTACCTGCTGCGGCTGGCGACTTTAATCGCACGCGGTCCGCAACAATACGCCCTCGGCTGGAAACAAGCTGGCCGTGGCCCCGTAGACGCCAAACGCCCGGAAGACAGCACGCCCTGCTTTGCCGAGATGGCCGCGCCTGGCACCACTTTTGAAGGCGATTGGATGGAACACGCTTTTCTCAACGAAGAGCCCGTCCGTCAAACTCTGCGTTGGAGCGGACCTATGACGCGCACGCGGCTTTTCGACGCCGCCAACCGCTACGCTCAGAAGCAACTCGAACTGCACGCCCAATACGCCCAGTGGACCGGCCTCGAAGCGCTGGCTTCCTCGGTCTCCGAACTCGGCAAAAAACTCGAATCCGTCCGCGCCGAAGGCGGCTGTCTGGTAGCTCTAGGATGGGGCGCCGGCTTCGCCAGTAAATCCGCCGCCACCGGTGCCGACGACGCCGACTACCGCAAGCTGCTCGGCGCCCTGCCCTACTATCAGCGAGCCATTCAGTCGGGACTTCCTTTCCCCAAAACGCGGCGCGTTGTGTTCCTGAAGAACCGTCCCGCGACGCTGCCCGGTTGGGTCGAACTGCACGTCTGAGCGGTCTTTTCGCTCTGTTTAAACCCCTTTATACTGGGACATGCTTTCCCGCAGAGATTTTCTGGCGTCGGCTACCGCTGCCGCAGGCGTCGTAACTTTCTCTGACTCCGCTCCCGCTCAACCCACTACTAACCTTGGCCCAGGCGCCATCGACGATTTTTTCGCGTCCTTCACCGCCGATTGGGTGCGCCATGATCCGGAACTCGCCACCCGCACCCGATTCTTCACCCAGTCTGGATTACAAACAACCGATGCTGGACTACAAACGAATGACGCCCAGGACCGGCTGGAGCGTCAACTCTCTCCCCGCACTCTTCTCGATAAACGTGACCGCATCCGCCGCGCCCGCCTCGGTCTGACTCAACTGCGCCGTTTCGATCGCACCAACTTCACTGATCTTCAGCGTGTCTCCGCCGAAGTGATGGAGTGGCAACTCGACAACATCGTGCGCGAAGAGCCGTTCCTCGACTACACGTTTCCTCTCGAGCAGATGAACGGGGCCAACGTGGGCCTCGTGGAAACCATGACCGTACGCCATCCACTCGGGTCCGAGCGCGATGCCGAAAACTACGTGGCGGCGCTCGGCCAGGTGCGTCTGCGCATGCTGGAATCGATCGCCGAATCGAAACGGCTGCAGGCGAAGAATATCGTCCCCCCCACGTTCATCCTTCAGGCCACGTTGAAACAGATGCAGAGTTTCGCCGACCCGTCGCCCGCGCAGAATCCATTCGTCACCGTGTTCGCCGACAAGATAGCGTCGGTGAGAGAGTTTCCCACCGAGAAACGAGTGGCATTGCAGGCGGAAGCCGCCAACATCGTCGCCACTCAGATCTATCCGGTCTGGAAAGAAGCCATCGCGCTACTCGAATCGCAGAAACCTCTCTCCACTAACGATGCCGGTCTCTGGCGTCTCAAAGGAGGCGCGGAAGCTTACACTTATTTCCTGCGCCGCTACACCACCACCGATCTTACGGCCGATCAGATCCACGAAATCGGTCTCGAAAACGTGGCTCGTATCGAGAAGGAGATGGAGACGTTGCTCCGCCGCCTCGGGCGCCCCAACGGCACGGTCAAGGATCGGATCGAGAAGTTAAAGGCCGATATGGCCTACCCGGATCCCACCTCCCAGGAAAGCCGCATTCAGATCATGCGCGATATCGACGGCATCCTGGAAAATGCCCTTGAACGTTCGGCGCTGCTTTTTGATGTGCGCCCGAAATCGCCCATCGTGGCCCAGCCTTTTCCCACTTTCCGTGAAGCCAACGCCGCCGCCAACTACAATGCACCCGCTCCCGATGGATCGCGTCCCGGTGTCTTTCAGTTTCCCCGCCGTGTCGAGAACATGACAAAGTTCGGACTGCGCAGCATTGTTTATCATGAGACGGTTCCGGGCCATCACTTCCAGATCGCCCTCCAGGTGGAGAACAAAGACCTGCCGCGCTTCCGCCAGATCGGCGCGTTCGGTGGCATCTCTGCGCTGACGGAAGGCTGGGGCCTTTACGCTGAGCGCCTGGCGTCGGAATCCGGCTGGTACGGTGACGATCTCGAAGGACAGCTGGGCCAACTCTATTACGAATTGTTCCGTGCACGCCGCCTGGTGGTTGACACCGGTCTTCACGCCAAAAAATGGACCCGCCGGCAAGCCATCGATTACGGTATTGAAGCCAGCGAGATCGAGCGCTATGTCGTATTCCCCGGTCAGGCCTGTTCGTACATGATGGGCGAGCTCAAACTGCTCGACCTGCGCGGCAGATCGAAACTCCCTCTGCGCGAATTTCATAATGTGGTTCTCCGCACCGGGACCGTCCCTCTGAACGTTCTCGAGCATCAATTCAAAGCGGCCTCGTAGGATCGGCAATAGGCTCCAGATCGCGGAAGACTTCACGCGTCCTGCTCGCGGCATCGTCTTTGGCTGCCAGCAGCCGCTTTCGGAATACTGTCGATCGGCCCACCAGCGGAGAATCGGGCGCGGGTCCAATAACGGCAATCTTCACATCGCGTCCCGGCGGCGTCCTTCCAAACGCGATATTGCGCGCTTCGTTATACAGCAAATCCTGACGACGATAAAACGACTCTACGAATGCTCTCGGCCATTTCCGGAACAGCGGTGCGAGACAAAGGCGCTGAAAAGAAGAAAATCCTTCCGATCGGAATTCCGGCGGCCTCGTCAGCAGCACCAGAATATGCGTACATCCGGCTGTAATCGCACTGCTCACCGGAATCGGATTCGCAATTCCCCCGTCCACGTAGGGTTGATCGCCGATCATCACCGGGTGGTTGTAAAGCGGAACAATCGCGCCCGTCGCTTTCAGCAGAGTCAGCAGCGGAATCCCTTCGCGCTTAACGTCCACAATTCGCGACTCTCCCGTTACGGCGCTGGTAATCGCCATGAACAAATCGGAAGGTGACGCCATCACGCGTTCGATGTTGAGCGGCTTGATCGTTTTCACCACAACATCGATGGCATAGCCGACGTCGAGGATCGTCCCCACCCGGAGCGGATTCGCGAACTTGAGCGAAGTCAGATCGTCCAGATAAATCCGGATCCCGAAGGAACCCTGACCCGCCAGAAAGTAGCATGAGTTAATCGCCCCCGCGGATTCCCCGTACACCGCGTCGAATGCGTTCGAGAGTCCCAGCGCTTCCATGGCCACCAGCGCCCCGCCCGAGCTTACGCCGCGCATACCGCCGCCTTCCACCACGAGCCCCAGCTTCACGCCGCCCTGCAGGGCTCCACGCGAATTGCCGTCAATTTTGCCCCGGCCCCGTCTGACAATTTCCTGAATGACGGGATGGTCCGGCGATGCTGCGTTGTCAGACATTGGTTCGCGTATTATTGCACGACCGTCCACCTTCTCCTCGCCTTACCGCGCTCGCTCTCGTTTTACCACTCTCGCTGTCGCCTTATCGCGCTTGCTCTCGTCCTACCGCGCTCGCTCTCGCCTGACCGCGCTTGCTCTCGCCTAACCGAACCGCGACTGTGAAGGAGCGGCACTCCAAAACTCGGGCAAACCGATTACCTGATCCGCCGAAAATGGTTGACCCGCGACCGGAGTGGCGCCGATCCCGAACCCATCGGGCGCCGCGGCCGGTAATCGAGAGCTGGTGTTAAGCGGAATTACGAATCATCCTGCTTCAGGTCCCCCTTGATTACCGAATTATCGATCAGCCGTGGAGCGGTACGGCTGCGAAACAGGGCGCAAAGACGCCGTCTAATAGCGGTCCGAACACCTTGCCGCTGCGTTCGATCCCAAACCCCGGCCGCGAATGCATGGTCCACTTTGCGGCGCAACGTGGGTTACCGGCGTGCTAGCATTTCTCCTACGCAAACATGCCCGCCGATAATCCCGACCTCGGCCCCGCTTCATTAGTCGTGGCCATTACCGGTCACCGTGATCTGGACGAACGCGACCCCTGGTACGAAGCCCAGGTCTGCGACATCTTTCGCGACTTGCACAAACAATATCGGCACACTCCCCTGCTCCTGCTCTCCGGTCTCGCGATAGGCGGCGATCGCATCGCCGTCAGAGCAGCCCTTGCGGAGTCCGTGCCCTACATCGCCGTGCTCCCCATGCCGGCTGCTTCATACCGGCAGGATTTTGTCGACGAGGATAGCGATGCCCAATTCGAAAAACTGCTGAAGAGTGCCTTACGCATCATTGAACTGCCTTTCGATCCATCGGTGTCGCGCGATGGCCATTATGAAAACCTCGGCCGCTTTCTCGTCCAGTACAGCCAGATTCTGATCGCCATCTGGGATGAGAATCGCGCCGCGAAATCCGGCGGCACCACTCATGTCGTCGCCATGAAATTGCGCGAAGACTCGCCGGCCGGTCGTCTTGCGTTCATTCACATGAACAGCAACGGAGCGGGTCCGGTGTATGTCATTCCCGTTCGTAAATCCGGCGTCGACTCGACGCTGGCACTGAAACGCGAGATTCGCTATCCCGAATCGTCCTTGCCCGAAGAGTACAAAGCCAGCTACAACCTGCTCGCCCGCTTTAACACCGACGTTGTAAAAGCGGTGACGGCCGGCCGCTACTTTCCCCGCGCCGTTATAAAGAGTCGCGCCAACCTCTTCGCCGGTGAAGAAGCCATCGGCGTTTCGGGGGCTATGGAGTGGGTTGCACAACTCTACGCGCAGGCCGATGCCCTCGCGATCCACTTCTCGAGGGTCAGTCTCGGACTCTGGAAAGCCATCTTCATTCTGCTCGCTCTCTCCGGCATTTCCCTCGCGCTGCTTCATGTTCTGAGCCCACGCGGAAACCTCGGCACAGCCATTACTCTCGCCGCTTATTATGCCTTTCTTCTCTCCGCCGCGGGGCTGATCGTTTGGGAATGGCTGGCTAAACGCCGAGGCCGGCACGAAGATTATCGTTCGCTCGCCGAAGCCCTCCGCGTCCAGTTCTTTTGGATGGCCGCCGGCCTGCCGGATCTTGCCGCCGAACAATACCTGCGCAAACAAGCCGGTGAGATGGTTTGGATTCGCGATGCCATCAGCGAATGTGGATTGTACGAAGGTGTTCTCGACCGCAGCCCCGCCGCACGCGACGATCTTCCACTGCGCCTCCGCCTGGCGCACAACTGGATCGTTAACCAGGCGAACTATTTTGCGCAAACCAGACACAGCCACGAACTGAAAAAAAACATCCTGACCGTATTTGCCTGGTTCGCCGCTGCCGTCGGTCTGGTTGCGCCGCTCTTCGGGTTACATGAAGGCTACGAAACTCTGGCGCATGCCGTCGCCGCCCCGGCACTCTGGCTGTCCGCACTCGCGTGGAATTATATGGAGCGCCGCGGTTACGAGCAGGAAGCCAGACAATATGCCCGCATGTACCTCCTCTTCCACGATGCGGATGAAGACCTCAAAAGATTCGAACGTGAAAAAAACCTCGACGCCGCGGAAGAGACTATCCGCAAACTAGGCTGCGAAGCGCTCACCGAAACCGGCGACTGGCTTTCCATGCATCGCGAACGGAAATTGTCGGTTCATATGGCAGCCGGCGGTTGAACCGGCGTGGCATACGGCCCGGCACTCTGCAGAAAGTCACGGCTCTCTTCTACTTTCACGCCGATCCGCACCGATACCACCGAAAACAAAAACGCGAGCTCCAGCGCCAGACTGCCCCCGAGAATTACAGGCACCAGACCGGCTGCTCGATAAGGCAGTGCTGCCAGATGCTGAGGGCTCTGTGAGCACTGCGCGTCATTCATCGGCGCGCTCGGATCGCAGACGCCCGGCCCCGGAACCACAACGCAATAAACAAGCAGGCCGGCGAAGGCCACCATAATGGCGTTACGCCAACTGCTCTTCAATACTTTTTTACCGATGCTGCGGGCCACTCCCCAGGCATCGCCAATGGTTGAAATCGATGTCAGATCGGCCGCCCATGCCTCCACCGGGTCTCCCATGATTGCCGCCAGACTCCACGCAATCCCCACTCCGAGCATGGCGCCAAATATCGGTAACACGAATCCGCACCGAGTCTGCCAGAAAATCTGACGGAGCATGTCAGCCACCGTAGCTGGCTTCGTATTGACCCAGCCCGCATCCAGAATGCCTGGCTTGCTGTAAACGAAGGCAATCATGATCGTATTAGCTATGCCTCCGATCACACCGCCCGTCACGCTCCAGAACAGAATCGGTAAGGCGTCGGCTTTACCCGCCCGTATCCGGCCGCCTCGCCAGACGACTCCGTACAACAGCAACGCCCCCGCTATCGTCAGACCCCAGACCAACCCGCCCGACACCCCGTGGAACAGGCCCTTCACTGCTCCGAAAGCCGCATCCTCCAATGTCAGCGACGCCCCGAGATACCCCGCGAAGATGAACGGAATCGCAGCCCCGACTGCCGTCATCGGTGCGCAGACCGCCAGAATCAAGAGCATCCGCGCGGATGACTGACGAGCCCGAAAAGCGCACATCGCGCGCAGCATCGCCAGCCGCGTCCAGCGGCCCAATTGCTTCCACCGCTCCCAGTAGCTTTTATGACTGCTCGTCGTATCCGCCGCGTGCCGTAGCAGGATCATGGTGGATCGCGCTTCTCGCTCCCGTTTCTCGCGAAAATCCGTGAAGAGTTCCTCGACACCCTGCTGGTCTTCCATCTCGAGCAGGGCCGCGCAAGCCTTTTCACGAACATCCGTGGTCCCGCTCAGCGCCGCCTTCCGCAACGGAGCAATTAAACCTTTCATGTGATCGATATTCTTCGCTCGATCCACCAGGCAGGAACGGATTTCCGGAGTCCGCAGCAGCGCGATCACATCGAGGCGCACCGGATCGCTCCTCTGCTGAACTTCCAGCTCTTCTTCCGGATTCACCTGCAATCCGTCTTCGATGATTCCCGCCAGCACGTGCGGAGAGTTTTTCCCCAGATCCTGTGCCCACCCCAGCGAAGAAATCCGGTACCCCGGCAGGTGCTGATCCTGATGTCCCAGCGCACAACGCACCAGAAAGGCAGCTTCTTCTTCGTGAAAATAGACGTTCTGGCGCGCGTCTTCAAGGTCGTTCAGCAGCGTCGAGTTGGCGTTGAAAAATCCACGGAGCGGCTCTTTTCCTGCACCCGTCCGAGCCGAAGACGCTGCCCCCTGCGTTACATCGCGCAAACTCGATTCCAGAATGTTCAGCTTCGGAACCAGCATCACGCTGCCGCGGTACTCGCGGTCGATCGTTTCCGCCAGAACGTCATGTACCAGTTCGTATTCAGGCGCGTCGTCGCACCGGTGGACCAATCCCTTGTTCACCATGGTCCGAATCAGCTCCTCGGAGAACCGGCCTACTCGTTTTGTTCCGTCGGGCAGCTGGACTTCCGGCACCCTTTGCCGCCTCTGACCTTTGCCCTGCCCCACGAAGAGCACCAGAGAAGTCTGGATAAACTCCAGCCATTGCTCTTTGGAATAGATTCGCCCTGAAGTGTCCGCACGGACTCGCTCCTCCGCCACCTCGTCGATTACGTTGCCCAGATACTCCTTCACTACTTCTTCGACAAAGCGGCGCACCCGCTCATGCAATGTCAGTCCTTCACCGGGCAGGTTGCTCTCGTGTATGCGCGTATTAATTCGGGCATGGCTGGTCGCGACCCGCTGCCACAGGCTGCGACACACCAATTGCAGGCTTACGGGTTCCACGCTGTAAACCAAATGCCGGTAAAGATCTCTCCCGTGCGGACGCGCCAGAACGTTTACCAGTTCGTCCGCCAGCGCCTCCTGAAAATCAACACCGCTCGCCTGCGCCGGACCCACAATACATTCCTTGGCCTTCTCAACCGAAAGTTCTCCGATTCGCCAGCGGCGGCACGGAATCGCCAGATCCTCCACGCGCCGCTCCACCGCGCCCAACGCTTCCTCGCGAAATGATACGAGGATCCGCACGCCCGTCACGCGCAGCAGATGAAGTACGTCATTCAGAAAATCGTCGATCTGCGTTTTCTGGACCCTTTGCTCAAACAACTCCTCCATTTGGTCAAAGCAAAAGATGCAATGGCGAGTTCCTTTCTGCTCCTGTTCCCGCACCAAATCCGCAATGGCCTGCACCAGTTGCCCTGAGGCAACAGCGTCTTCACGTGGCGCGGCATTGTGAGCTCGAAGTTGATTCCAGGCCGCGCGCATTAGAAATTCCGAGCGGTCTTCCCCCTCCTGATATTGCGAAAACAAGATCGGTTTTGAAATCCAGTCCGATTCGGCAACACGCGTCGGCAGCCCCACCCTGAGCAGCGAACTCTTACCTACCCCCGAAGGCCCGTACATCAGAAGCAGGTTGCTGCCTGTCTCGTGAGCCGCGCCTGCGGGCTTAAAGTCTCCGCTTCGAGGGCCGTCATAAAGGGCATTTGCCAGCGATTCGCAATCGTCTTCCCGCCCAAAATAAAATCGCGTGTTCGATTCGTTGAAGGGCCCGAATCCTGGATAAGGATTCGCCGCCGCGTCAATCACGCCCGTTCCCAGGTTCAGCTTCAGGTGAATAGTCTCGAGCGAGGCAACCAGACTGTCGAGACAAGCCGTCTGGTCATTAGCCCGCAGGGGATAAGCCTGCCGTTTCGTGAAGCCGAACCCACCGAAGAACTCGTTCAACTTAAGATCGGGATCCTTCAGCATCCAGATCGGCGTTCGCTCCCGTTCAGCCCATCGAATCTCCTGCTGCACGTATTCAGACTGAGCCGATGAAGGCGTATACAGCAGAAGAACGACATCGCTTCCCTGGATCTCAGATTCAAGCCTCGGCCCCCAATATTCCCCGGCCGGAATATTGCGTGGCGCCAGAAAGCACGAAGTTCCCTGCCGCTTTTCGAGATAGGCAACTACGTCGTTCGCCAACCGCTCGTCACTTGTCGAGTAACTGACGAATACACTCACGTTGCGGGATCGGGTGAGAGCAGCAGAACTCATAAGGAAAAAAGGTGCCCTATTATGGCTCAATTTGTGGGGAAATGCCACCCATTGGAACGGATTTGCCGCAAACAGATGCCTGCAACGCGCTAATTGCGGCGATTCTCACGCCCGGCAGTCTCGACTGAATTTTTGGTGCTATCGTAACATCGAGTTCAATCCCATGAAACGCACTTACAGCATTCTGGTGGCGGCGATTCTCGCGGCGATGCTGCTCTGGGCCCAGACGCCCGATGCCATCGAGATCGCCCCCAATCGGGGCGCTCCCGGCATGTCGCGCTGGCTCCATGCGCTTCAGACGCGCGCCAGTCTCGTGCTCATCACCGCGCATCCGGACGATGAAGACGGCGGCATGCTCACCTATGAATCCCGCGGTCAGGGTGCCCGCGTCAGCCTGCTTACGCTGAATCGCGGCGAGGGCGGCCAGAACGTCATGTCGCCCGATCTCTACGATGCACTCGGCCTCATTCGTACTCAGGAATTGCTCGCGGCGGATCGTTACATGGGTATCGATCAATACTTCACGCGCGCCGTCGACTTTGGCTTTTCCAAAACCCGCGAAGAAGCCCTCCAAAAATGGGGGCATGACCGGGTTCTGTCCGATGTCGTGCGTGTCATCCGCATGACGCGGCCTCTCGTGATCGCATCCGTATTCGTCGGCGCTGCAACCGATGGGCATGGACATCATCAGGTAGCCGGCGAAGTAGCTCAGGAAGCATTCCTCGCCGCCGGCGACCCCACAAAGTTTCCCGAACAGATCAAAGAAGGTCTGCGCCCCTGGTCGCCATTGAAAGTCTATGAGCGCGTGCCGAACTTCGCCATTACAAAAGACGGCATGTACGATTACGCCATCGACAAATATGTTCCCGTGCGCTTCTTTGACTACGCCACGCAAACCTGGTCTACCGATCGGCCTTCCCTCACTCTCGAAATACCTGAAGGTTTGCCCTCCGCTGCTTCAGGCCTGACTTATCTGCAGATCGCGCGCGAAGGTCTCGGCTTACAGAAGACGCAGAATGGAGGCGGACTCACGCCGCCCGCCGCTCCGCAGAACAGCGCTTATCACCGCTACGGCTCGCGCGTGAAAACCACGGATAAAGAAAACTCATTCTTCGATGGCGTAGATACCAGCCTGGGCGGAATCGCCGGCCTCGCCCAGGGCGACACGAAATTTCTCAAAGATGGATTGACCGACATCTCGAAGATCGTCGCCGCCGCCCAGCGACAGTATTCGATCGACGAGCCCACCGCCATTGCGCCGCTTCTCGCCGATGGGCTGAAAGCCACCCGTATGCTGATCGGTCAGGTAAAGTCCAGTTCGCTGGCCGCGCCCGGGAAGGACGATGTTCTGTTCGAACTGAGTGCCAAAGAAGATCAGTTTCAGAAAGCTCTGGCGACATCGCTCGACTTGTCGCTCGAAACCACCGTCGCCGCAGCCGACCGGCCTGCCGGTGGTCGCGGTGCGGCAACCACTGCAACTGGTTCGGCACCGGCCCCGCCGCCCATTCCCGGTGGACCCGGACGTGGCGGTCCGACCTTCACTATCGCCATTCCTGGTCAGTCATTTGCCGTTGAGACCCGCATTTACAACCAGACGCCCGACGCACTCAAAGTAGATAGCATCGAAATCGTTCCCTCCGATGGGAAGAACTGGAGTGTCGCCCCCACCGGAGACGTTCCTCATGAAGTGGCTTCCGGTAAAGACGCCCAGTGGCGATTCTCTGTTAAGGTGCCCGCCGATGCCGGCTTCACTCGCCCCTACTACTCTCGGCCAGACGAAGAGCAGCCGTATTACAACCTGAATGACCCGCGCTATCTGAACCTTCCGGTCGCTCCTTATCCGCTCGCCGCCAAAGCGCATCTCACTTACAACGGAACGCCGTTCGAACTTGCCGAAGATTTTCAAACCAGTGAGCGCGTCAATGGTATCGGCACGATTCCAAACCCATTATTGATAGGCCCTGCCATCTCCGTCACGGTTTCTCCCGCCGCGGGCGCAGTGCCGTTATCATCGAAATCGTTCGCCTTCACAGCCACCGTTCACAGCAATGAGAAAGGCCCGGCGAAGGGCGTTCTACGCCTCACTTTGCCGCAAGGATGGCGATCGACTCCGCCTGAAGCGCCTTTCTCAATGGCGCGCGACGGAGAAGATCAGACCATCGTATTCTCCATTGCACCCGACCTGGTCAAGCCCAACGACTACACCATAACCGCAGTGGCTGAATACAAAGGTCACGACTACACCGAGGGTTATCACATGGCCGGATATCCCGGAGTTCGCCCGTATCCCCTCTATAAGCCCGCTACCTATCACGCTGTCGGCGTTCCCGTAGAGACCGCGCCAGGCTTACACATCGGCTTCGTGCCCGGCACCGGCGACGATGTCCCGAAGGCTCTCGATAACCTCGGGCAGAACGTCCGCACGCTCGCCGAGACCGACATCACGCAAGGGGACCTCAGCGGCTACGACGCGATTATTCTCGGTGTCCGCGCCTATGCCGTGCGCAATGACATCAAGGCCGCCAATGCCCGCCTGCTCGACTATGTAAAGAACGGTGGGGTCTTGATTGTTCAATACAACCTGCAGGGCTTCGATCCCGCCTACGGACCCTATCCTCTGAACCTCGGCAACAATCCGCAAAAGGTCATCGATGAGAATTCCCCTGTCGTGCTCGATCAGGCGAGTCCTGTTTTCGCGTGGCCGAACAAGGTGACGGCGGATGATTTCAAAGGTTGGGTGGAAGAGCGCGGTCACGGCTTCATGCAGACGTGGGACCCGCGCTATCAATCGCTCATCGAGACTCACGATCCCGATCAGGACCCCCAGAAAGGCGGGCTGCTCATGGCTCGTTACGGCAAAGGCTTCTACGTATACGATGCCTTCGCGCTCTACCGTCAACTGCCGGCAGGCGTGCCCGGCGCATTTCGGCTGCTCGGCAATCTGGTCAGTCTCAGCAAGAATCCGGCCTGGAACTAAACAATGAAAACTATCTCAAAAGCAAAAATACACAAAGAGCCAGGCAACAGTAAGATCAAGCAGATTCATCTGGAAGGTGTGGCCGAACCCGTGCGCATGGGCGTTCGCGGCGGCGTGGCCGAGTTCTTCAAACTCAACCCGGATGAGCCGCTTCCTTCGACGCTCGACTACGTCGTCGGAGCCATCGGCGGTTGTCTCACCGGCACGTTGGCCGGTGCTCTTGAAGCCCGCGGAATCGACACCGCGCCTTGTAATCTCGAAGCCGAAACCGAAGGCACCATCGAAGAAATCGACGGCAAACTTCTACTCACTCACGTCAAAGTCCGCTATACGATTCGCGCACCCAAAGCTCAGCGCGAAGCTGTCGAGCGCGCCATAGCAAGCCACGGCTCACGCTGCCCGGTTTCGGAGAGCGTGCGCCGTGGCATCACGATCGAGTGGAGTGGCGAAATTATCGAAGAAGAGAAGTAGCGTTACGGCCGTTTGCGGAAAGGCCGGCTCGGCGGACGCCCACCCGGTCCACCCGAACGCGGCGGTCCCCCGCCGGGCCCCGACTTAAACGGACGATCTCCGCGCGGCGGACCACTGCTTCGACCGCTGCTCGGACGGCTGGATCCACGGTCTGGCCGATCTCCCCGGGGACGGCTCGATCCACGATCCGGTCGGTCACCGAAGTCTCTCCTCGGCGGTCCGCTCGGTCCCGAACGGAACGGACGGTCGCCACGCGGCGGGCCGCTGCTCGGACGGCTCGATCCCCGATCCGGTCGATCACCTCGCGGACGGTCTTCTCTCGGCGGTCCGCCACGACGGTCGCGATCGCCTGGCCTTCTGTCCGTACCTGGCCGTTCCGAAGCACGGCTCGGCGGACGTCCCATCGGTCTGCCGCCGGAACTTTCGCGCGGCGGTCCGTCACTTCTGCGCGGAGGACGATCTCCAAAGTCTTTTCTCGGCGGCCGGGAATCTGACCGTGAATCCGATCTCGAATCCGAACGCGGAGCAAAACTGCCACGGCGCGCCGGCGGTGCTGAGCCATCGCGCGGTTTGAACGGAGCCTTAAACGGAGGCCGATCACCCGAACTCGCGGCAGGCCGCAGAATCGGCCGGACTACCGGGCGCTCTACGGGACGCTCTTCGCGTTCCTCGCGCTCTTCGGGCTCCTCGGAAATCGGCGCGGCGATGTCTGCCAGCGTCTCTTCGACGGGCACCGGCATTGCGATCGGCGCCACGACAGCGCGTTTCATCGGCGGACGCGTCGGTTGGTAACTCTCCTGCTCAAACGGCCGCTTGGCTGACGATCGCTGCGCTTTCGATTGAGATTTCGCCTCTTCGCGATCCGCTTCTTCCCGCTCGGCGCGCGTCGGTATCCGTGCCGCACGAGCGACTTCATCCGCCAGCAGGACAGCCGCCCGCATGGCTCTTACATCATGCACCCGCACAATGTGAGCGCCGTTGAGAATACCCGCGGTAACTGCTGCTGCCGTGGCGAACAGTGTTTCTTCCTCCGTACCCTGGGCGAGAAACGACTTGCGCGAAGGCCCGATCAGGATCGGACATTCGAGGCGCGCCAGCTCCCTCAGATGCGCCAGTACTTCGGCGTTTTGCTCTTTACGTTTGCCGAAGCCGAGGCCGGGATCGACCACAATGCGAGGCCGTTCCACACCCGCACCGCGAGCGCGATTCACGGTCGCTTCGAGTTCACGAGCGATGGTGTCGGCCGCATCGGGTAGCGGCGGCAATTTGCCCCAGGTTTCGGGCGTCCCGCGCATGTGGCTCAGGATGAGACCCGCGTTCGAGGCGGCGGCGATTTTCGCCACGTTCGGATCGAACGTCAGTCCGCTGGGATCGTTGATGATTTCGATACCGTACTCGAGAGCGCGTTCCGCAGTCTCCGCTTTGTAGGTATCGATTGAGATCGGTATGCGCAATTGATCCCGCAGCCTTTTGAGGACCGGGACCAGACGCTGCCATTCTTCTTCAGCCGAAACACGCTGTGCTCCAGGCTTCGTGGACTCCGCGCCAATGTCGATAATGTCGGCGCCTTCCTCTTCCAGTTCCAGCGCGCGGGCAAACGCACGGTCGGCATCGTTATAGCGGCCGCCGTCAGAAAACGAGTCGGGCGTCACATTCAGGATGCCCATGATCAGCGTACGTTCGCCCAGTTGCAATTCCGAGCGGCGCAGCTTCCAATAACAGATTTTACGGTTCATTCGTGGAACTTAAGTGTCCCACGTCTCGGAAGCGCAACCACTTTTTGCCCACCTGAATCAGAAAATTCGGTCCCGGCAAAGTGTACATTAGCGTCCTTACTGGTTCTCCGCCAATCTCGACGGCCCCCGCTTCGCGCTTGCGTTTGGCATCTGATACCGAGGACGCTAAGCCATACTGTGCGAGCAACTTATCGACATTAACGACCGTAGTTCCGACAGGGATAGAGACCTCTGGAATATCCATGGGGACTTCTTTCTGCCGGACTTCGCGGTTAAACTTCTCCGCCGCCGCAGCCGCATCCGCCGGTGAGTGGAAGTCGGCCACGATCAGTTTTCCCAACTCGATTTTGGCCGCCATCGGGTGCAGTTCGCCCCGAGCGATCCGCTCCTGCATAGCGGCTATTTCGGACATGCTCACGTCGGTCAGCAGTTCGTAATAACGGAACATCAAACTGTCGCTGATCTGCATCACTTTGCGAAACATGTCGCCGGGCGGCTCCGTAATTCCGATGTAATTGCCCAGCGACTTTGACATCTTTTTGACGCCGTCGAGGCCTTCCAGAATCGGCACGGTGCCAACGATCTGCGGCGGCTGGCCAAAGTCCTTTTGCAACTCGCGTCCAACGAGAAGGTTCCACTTCTGGTCGGTACCGCCCAACTCGACGTCGCACTTCAGCTGAACGGAGTCGTAACCCTGGGCCAGCGGATACAGGAACTCGTGTACGGAAATCGGCACGCCGTCTTTGTAGCGTTTGGAGAATTCGTCCCTTTCAAGCAGCCGCGCCACCGTGTACTTCGAGCAGAGCCGGACCACATCCGGAAAAGTCATCCCCGCCAGCCACTCGCTGTTATAACGGACCTCGGTCTTCTCCGGATCGAGAATCCTGAAGACCTGCTTCTTATAGGTTTCGGTGTTGGCTTCAATCTCTTCGAAGCTGAGAGGCGGCCGGGTTGTATTGCGGCCACTCGGGTCTCCGATCATGGCGGTGGTGGCGCCGATGAGGAAGATCACCTGATGACCCAGATCCTGGAAGTGCTTCATCTTGCGCAGAAGCACTGTATGTCCCAGATGCAGATCGGGCGCGGTGGGGTCGAAGCCGGCTTTGACGCGGAGCACGGACCCTTCCCGCTGCCGCAGCAGAATGCGCTCGCGCAGATCCTCCTCGCGGATGAGCTCAGCGAGGCCTTTCCGGATGACTTCCAGTTGTTCTTCGACGGATTGAGGCACCAGACGTAATTGTAAACACCTGGATGCGATACCCGTAATGTCACACTCGGATTTGTCCCTGGAACTCGATACCGCTTTGACGTACCTCAAAGGCGTCGGCCCGGCCCGTGCCGCCATGCTCAGCGGCAAAGGTCTCGATACCGTCGAAGACCTGCTCCACTACTTCCCTTTCCGCTACGAAGATCGCAGCAATCTCAGAACAATTTCGCAGTTGGCGCCAGGCGAACTGGCGACCGTGATCGCCGAAGTGAAGACCGCCAAGGTCGCCGGAATCCGCCGCCGCCATCTCGGTCTCTTCGAGGCCGTAATGACCGATGCCTCGGGCGCGACGTTCCTGGCCAAATGGTTCCACGGAGCCTATCTCGCCGACCGCCTGACACCGGGGACTCGCGTGGCCCTGTTCGGCAAGATCGAGTTCGACTCGTACCGAGGCGAGATCCAGATGATGCACCCTGAAACCGAACTCCTTTCCGGAGACGACGAAGAGGGCGACGCGGCACTTCATGTCGGGCGCATCGTTCCCGTCTATGAAGCGGCGGGCAAAGTGAATACGCGGATTCTGCGCACCCTCATCCACCGAATTCTCGGCGAACTGCCAGAACTGGAAGACAGACTGCCCGAGAGCATTCGGCACCATCTGCGGTTTCCGTCTCGAACCGAGGCCATCCGCTCGACTCATTTCCCGGCTTCGGGAACGCCTGTAAGAATCCTGAACGACTTCCGCTCGGCCGCCCAGTTCCGGCTGATCTTCGAAGAATTCTTCTGGCTGGAATGCGGCCTCGAAATCAAGCGCCGCAAGGCCCGCTCCATGCCAGGAATCGAATTCCATCTGACCGACACAGTGCGCGAGCAGATCAAAAAACTGCTGCCGTTCAAACCGACCGGCGCACAGAAGCGGGTACTCAAAGAGATCGCCGAAGATATGGCGCATCCCAGCCCGATGAACCGGCTGCTGCAGGGCGACGTGGGCAGCGGCAAAACCATTGTGGCTGCGGAAGCGGCACTGATAGCGCTGGAGAACGGCTATCAGGTGGCGATCCTGGCGCCTACGGAAATTCTGGCATCGCAGCACCAGTTCTCCCTCGGACCTCTTTTACAGAAAGTCGGCTACATCCCCGGGCTGCTCACCGGATCCTTGAGCGCGCGGGAGAAAGCCAAGCTCAAAGAGATGCTGCGCGCCGGGATGATCCACGTGGCGATCGGGACCCACGCGCTGATCGAGAAGGACGTCGAATTCCAGAAACTGGGTCTGGTGATTATCGACGAGCAGCACCGCTTCGGCGTGATGCAGCGGTTTCAGTTAGCGCAAAAGGGCGTCACACCGGATGTTCTGGTGATGACCGCAACGCCCATCCCGCGCACTCTTGCGATGACTATCTACGGCGATCTTGACGTTTCGGTAATCGACGAAATGCCGCCCGGGCGCAGGCCGATTATCACTAAACACTTCACCGCAGACTATGTGGAACTCGTCTACAGCGAAGCCCGCCGCGAAGTGGATGCGGGCCGCCAGGCTTACGTGGTCTACCCGGTCATCGAGGAATCGGAGACACAGGCGATGAAGGCCGCCCAGCAGATGCACGAACATCTTTCCCGCGAGGTGTTCCCGGACATCGCGGTGGGACTGCTGCACGGCCGGCTCGGCTCCGCTGAAAAAGAAGACGTCATGCACGCCTTCAAAACGGGCCGGATAAAAATCCTTGTCTCAACCACCGTCATCGAGGTCGGAGTGGACGTTCCCAATGCCACGGTCATGATCATCGAGCAGGCCGAACGTTTCGGCCTTTCCCAACTGCACCAGCTTCGAGGGCGCGTGGGCCGAGGCGGAGAGCAGAGCTATTGTCTGCTCGTGACCGAGAAGCTGAACGATACAGCGAAAGAACGCATCCGGACACTAGTCAGTTCGCAGGATGGATTCGCCATCGCCGAGATGGATCTGAAGCTGCGCGGACCAGGTGAATTCTTCGGCACCAAACAATCGGGCCTGCCGTCACTGCGCATCGCTAACATCCTTCGCGACCCCGACATTCTCTCCGCTGCACGGAACGAGGCGAGGGCTTTCGTCGAGAACCCGCCGACGGAAGACATTTTCCTGGCGGCCATCGAATACATCAAAGGCCACTGGCAGCGCCGCTACGGCCTGGTGATGGTGGGCTGACCCAGATGCGAGTTATCGGAGGCGAATTCCGCTCGCGCCGTTTGCAAACCCTGCCTGGCATGGACACAAGACCTACGCCGGACAAACTGCGTGAAACTCTGTTCGACATCCTCGGGCCGTCGGTGGCGGGCTCCGTCTTCGTCGACGCTTACGCAGGCACCGGTGCGGTCGGCATCGAGGCGTTGAGCCGAGGGGCAAGACACGCCGTCTTTATCGAGAAGGATCGGAAAGCGGCCGATCTGATCCTGTCTAATCTGGCGGCTCTGAAGATCGAGTCGCGGGCTCGAGTCATCAAAGGATCAACCGTCCTCTTTCTGGGCGAACTGAAACACGCCGACTTCGTCTTCCTCGACCCGCCTTATCCGAAAGAGCGCGAATATCAAGCTTCGTTCGACGCGATGGAGGCGAATCCGCCGAAGCTCGCGATCGCCCAACACTCCGTAAGATTTCCACTTGCGGATGAGTATGGGCCGCTGCGGAAAACCCGCACTTTACGACAGGGCGACAACGTTCTGAGTTTCTTCCGGCCTATTGAGCCGGAGTCGGGACCGGAGCCGGAGTCGGGGTCTGTAAAGGAATCATTCCAGTCGCCGGAGTAGCGGTCGTATTCTGGGCCGGTGTTGGGTTGGCCGGATTGCCGGGCGGGGGCGTGGTCGGGACCTGAGCCACTCCCCCTACGCGGGCCGGGTCTTTCGTAATGTCGTAAACGAATTCCCATTCGTTGTACTTCTTACGTTCTTTGTAGATTTTGATGCCGCCCTGTTCATGCTTGCTGGCGATGCCAGCGATGCCGCCACCAATCACCTGGCCTGCAGCCGGCGCGGCACCCGTGATGCCTGCGGTTGTACCGCCCTGTGAGGTTTGACTTGCCGGAAGCGGGTTGCCAAACTGATCAACCGCAGGGGCTCCGGCAGCCGTGCCGGCACCCTGAACACCGTTGAGTCCGCCAGGCCGCGGTGTGGTGAGGATGGAATTGATCAGGTTCGAGGCCGCGCCCGCCGCGCCCGGCACTACGGAAGAAGGTTGTCCGGGCTGATTCTGTATCATGCCGTTTTGCGCGGTGACACCGGGGGGCAACTGAACTCCGGGCGGGAGTTGAACTCCAGGGGGGAGTTGGGCTGTACCGTTGGCTCCCGTCATTTGGCTTCCCGGCTGCGATCCAAACTGGAAGCCGCCCGGGGTTATCGGCGTAGTCCCATCCGGATTTGGCGGACCACCCACCGTAACCGGATTCTGCATGACATTCGGAATCTGTGGATAAGGATTGTTTGGATCGCCCGTTTGAGCACTATCGCTGGGACGGCGACGGTCAGCGAGGTTGATGTTCTGATTCGGGTCCGTCGGATTGCCGCCGGTCTGCTGCATCTGAGTCATGACCGTGGAAAATGCGGCGCCCTGAGTCGTGCCGTCCTGTTTTTTGTTGTAGACCAGCGAATCCGTGAATACACCGCCGGGACCAACATGGATGAAGCGCCATTCTTCTTTACCGGTCATGGGATCGACATAGCGGTGGCGCAGAAAACGCAGGTTTTGCGTGCTCTCAAGAGCATCCACATCGGCTGGATATTTATTGAACTTGCGGACGTAAAGCGCTATTCCGCGCGAGTATTGCTCGCCGCGATCGATAAGCAACTGTTCTTTGTCGCGTTGAGCTTCGAAGGCGGCGCGCGGGAGTTCCGTATAAAGGCCGATGGCTACCACCGCTGCCATCGCGAAGACGAAGAGCAGGGCGTAACCCGACTCCCGACTGGGCTTCGGCGTTGTCATGCGGCCGCTTCTTCCACGATGGGCAGGGTTTGAGTGTTCTTGAACTGCGTATCTTCTATTGTGATGGAGCCGACGTTGATGCGCACGACGCGGTACCGGCCGCGCTTCACCAGATCGCTTTCCGCGGCGATGATGATGTCATCACCGTCGAGCAGGAAAGCTTCTTTGCGTCCACTCGATTTCGAAACCTTGTAGCCGTAGTACTTGAAGGTGATCGGCGGCGGTGGTGGAGGCGGCGGCGGTCCGGTGGGCCGCGCGGGCGGCGCCGGGGGAGTTTGATTAATCGCGATCTTCGGTACGTTCTTCGGCAACTCGACGGGCTTGGGCGGAGGCGGGGCGGTACCGAACTGGAAGACGTTGCGCGAGGTCTCCGCCATTTCGACGGCCTGCACTTTGGCGAGAAGATCGAGGCGGAGAGTGGGATCGACGGTGAGCGGATCCGGGCGGTCTTTATCGCTGGCGGACATCTGACGCGGCTTGAATTCCACGACAGATCCACTGGAAGCGGTACGCCGCTTCGCCGCTGGCTTCGTTTCGTTTATCGACGCCGGGCCGGGCGCGGGTTCGCCCCCGGGTTGGCTGGATACGGCTACTGGGCGCGGCGCGGTAACTTCGGGACTCGAACTCAGGTTGCTATAGAGGATGCCCGCGGCAACCGCGAGGAGCACGCCCAGAACTATGAGCTTTTTTCGATCGGCACCTACCTTCATACCCAGCTTCATAGTGTTCCACCCGGCACGTCGCGGACGAATGCGTTCAGCTTCAGATTTACGGTGAGCAAGTCGCCTTTGACTTGAGGCGCGGCCGTCATGCTTTCAATGATCAGAAAGCGGGGCGAGCGATCGAGAAGATTCACGAATTTCAGGAGCTGGGAATAGCCGCCTTCGAGATCGACGGAGATCGTCATCATGTCGAGATCGTCACTGCCTTCGATGGGGTCGAGCGGCGCGATGGTGGTGTCTCCCATTTTCATCGCCGCAGTGGTGGCAGTCTGGGTGATTTCGCTGATGATGGTGGAGTAAGTGTGACGCCGGTCGGTGAGATAGCTGGCGAGGAAGGTATCACTTTCCGACTTGCCCTTATCCACTTTGGTGACGAGCAAGCGGCTCCGATTGAGCTGTTGCTGCGCGCCGCGAAGTTCAATGCGCGCGGCCATCAGGCTCTGATCCAGAGCTTCGGGCGAAGATCCGACGATGTGAAACGCGAAGGCCGCGGCAACGAGGTTGGCGACCAGCAGCACCCCGAGCCCGGTGCGCACCAGCAGCGTGGTGTCTTTCCAGCCCGCGGCCGGCATCGTAAAGCTCGGGAGCTTAAAGCTTCTGGGCATAATTCACCGAGAGACGGTAGCGAAAAGTCGGGTCAGTCTGGGACGGCGGGACGATACCGCTTACGGCGGTAGATCCGAAGGCGTCCGAACTTTCCAGTTTGACGATGAAGCCGATGACAGGTTCGGGCGCGGGGGCTGCCACGGTCATGTCAAGAAACAACTGATCCTGCGCGTTCACCTGGGGACGTATCGCAATGACGCGTACGTTGGGAGGGAGGACGGTTTCGAGATCCGCGAAGATGCGGGTCCAGCTAATGGCTTTCCTTTTGATCAGAGTGTTGAGCAGGATGCTGCGATCGAGAACAACTTCATTGCCGGGCTGGCGCATCTGGCGGTCGAAGGTGACCTGCTGGGTACGAATAGACGCAAGTTGACGGTTCACCTGCGTGAGCATGTCGCGGGTGTCACGGGCGGCGCGTCGTTCGTTGAGAGCCAATGTGATCAAAACGATGAGCGTACCGATCAGGAGGACTGCGGCGAAGGCCGAGCCGATGA
>Ga0302320_10002018_pt1 | contig 48503 bp, 31 predicted proteins | sample Bog_T0_3_FD_202130 | JGI IMG/M metagenome (GOLD analysis project Ga0302320, IMG submission 202130) | Peat permafrost microbial communities from Stordalen Mire near Abisko, Sweden - Bog_T0_3 | ecosystem: Environmental > Terrestrial > Soil > Wetlands > Peat | place: Sweden: Abisko, Stordalen Mire... | reverse complement strand
CCTCTGCGTCACCACGTCCGGAAAACGGCGGTTGGGAGCGGTCGAGTGGGTGTAGTCCTGGACGGCGAGGCCGAAGTGGCCGGGCGAGACCTCGTTGGGCTTCACCAGCACGTACTCGCCGGGCCCCATCAGCTTGACCACGGCCAGCGAGAGGTCGGGGAAATGGTCGGGGTCCTTCTGCTTCTGGGCCAGCAGGAAATCGTTGAGCGCCTTCGAGTCCGGCTCGGCGGGCAACTTTGCGCCCAGGCCCTCGGCCAGCTCGACAATGCGGTCCCAACGCTTGGGCGTGCGCACGATGCGGCGGATGGAAGCAATGCCGGCCGCCTCGAAGGTGCGCGCGATGACCCCGTTGGCCGCCACCATGAACTCCTCGATCAGCGACGTGGCGCGGTTCTTTTCGAGATGCACAATCTCGACCGCCTGGTCGGCCAGCATCACCGGACGGGTCTCGATGGTTTCAAGATCCAACGCCCCGTGCTGGAAGCGTCCGCCCACCATGCGCTGGGCAGCCGTGTCCTGAAGCTTCAACTGGGCGGCGAGATCGGCGCTGGCGGCTACTTTGCCCGGAGCCGCCGCCCGGCCTTCGAGCCACGCGCCGACGGAGTTATAGGCCAGTTGCGCCCGGTTGCGGACCAGCGCGCGATACGCCTTGCCGTCCGATGAGGCGCCCGCCTGGTCCACGGCGAATTCGATCACCAGCGCCGCGCGGTCCTGGTTTTCATTGAGAGATGTAATGCCTTCGGAGAGCTCGGCCGGCAGCATGGGGAAGACTCTCACGCCGGTATACACCGAGGTCGTCTCGCTCCTGGCGTGGCCGTCGATGACCGTGCCGAGGGCTACGCGGCTGTCCACGTCGGCCACGCCCACCAGCACCCGGATGCGCCCGTCGGCCAGTTGCTCGGCCCACTCGATCTGGTCCAGATCCTTGGAGGTATCGTTGTCGATCGAGGACCACAGCAGGCTGCGCAGGTCCGCAAGACCGGCGACGACGGGCAGAGGGGCATGAGCCTCAATGGCGACCAACTCGGTCCCAACTCCGGCTGGGAAATCGGGCTGAAAACCGTGTTCGATCATGGCGGCGTGCGCCGCGGCAACAAGATTGAACGGTACGGGCGGGCTGGAATGCATGAAGAGTTGCGCTCCTTCAAACCGAAGTGCCAGCCTACCACGTCAGGGTCGCGCCCCAGGCGGAGACGAGAACGGGGCGACCCTGTTAAAAGGCGCCCCGCTCTCGTGCAACCGTGCTTTTCCCGGCCCTTACCCAGTCAGTCCGGTCAATTGGAGACGGCCGGATTGACCAGCACATTCACCGTCAGGTACACGCTGTGGCTATACACGGTATTGTCCACGTTGGCGCTGCCCGTGATTTTCAGCGTGGCCACCCCCAGCGGCGTTCCTGCGGCGCTGAGCTTGGTCACGCTGTTGCAGCCCATTCCAACGCCGCCCAGCCCCACCAGCAGCAGAACCAGAATCATGAAGCGCCTTCGGCCGCGGTCGGTGAAGATGCGCGCCCGGCGGCCAAAGGGCAGCAGGAAGAATCCCAGCACCGCCAGCGCCGCGCCGCCCGCCGCCCGCGGCCACAGTGTCCGATGGCCGCGCAACTCCGCGGTGGTCGAATTCCCCGCGGTAAAGGTCTGCACCACGAAGGTCACCGTGCCGTTGGGCACCACCTGCTGCGGGCTGGCGGTGCAGGTCATGTCGTCCTGGGTGGGCACGGCGCACACCACCTGAATGGCGCTGTTGAATCCGCCCAGGCCGGTGATGTCGTAGATCGCCGTCCCCGCCGAGCCCTGCACAATGTTCAAATTGGTGGCCGGATTGCTCGGATCAGGCGTGATGGTGAACTCTTCAATGTCCAGCGTGAGCAGATTCGAAGTCGCCTCGTCATAGTAGAGATCGCCCTGATAAACCGCAAAAACCGCGTCCTGTCCGCCGGGCAGCGTGGCCAGGGTCAGTGTGGCCGTGGAGGTGTCGGTGAGCGCCACGGCTGCCAGCGACGCTTCGCCGAGAATCTTGGTTCCGTCGTAGAAGATGACGCTGCCGGTCGGGTTCTGTTCGCCGGTGGTCGCCGGGGTGGAATTCGGCGTGACCGTCGCGGTCAGCACCACCACCTGTCCGGGTTGCGCGGTGGAGTAGTTCGACGTCAGAACCACATAATCGGGCAGGGTGGTAGCCGCCAGAAGCAGCGCGGACGAGACGCTCGGCGACCAGTTCGCATCGCCGGAATAAATCGCGGTGACGGTGTGGTTCAGGTTGTCGGCCAGGGCCACTCCGGTCAGGGTTGCCACATCGCTGCTCACAACCGCCGTTCCCAGCAAGGTAGAGCCGTCGTAGAAGTTCACCGTGCCTGTAATGGTGTAGACGGTCCCAGCGACGGCGTTGACCGGCGCAATGGTCGCGGTCAGCGTCTCGGTGATTCCGGCGGCCAGGGTCGAAGGGGTCGCGGTAACCGTGGTCGCCGTCGCGCCCTTCGCCACCAGCAGAGAGATTCCGGTCGAAGTGGTGCTCGCGGCGTAATAGGTGTCGCCGCTATAAGTGGCCGTGACCACATGAGAGCCCGCGGAAACCACGGGAATGGTGATGGTCGCGGTGGAGGGCGACCCGGTCACCACGGTCCCCACGCCAACGGCCACCCCGTCCAGCAGGACGGTCACCGTTCCCGACGGCAGGGTGGTGCCATAGGTGGTAGCGGTGATCGCGGCCGTCACCAGCAGCGATCCGCCCGCAGTGGGGGTCAGCGTGGCCGGAGTCACAATAATCGCGGTCGGACTCTTGGCAACGGTGATGGTGACGGTGACCGAGGTTGAGGCGGCATAGTAGGTGTCGCCGCTATACGTGCCAATCAACAGATGCGTTCCCGGCGTCAGCGAGGGCAGGGTCACCGTGGCCGTCGAGGGAGAGCCCTGCACCACCGCTGCGACGCCCGCGCTGACGCCGTCCAGCGTAAAGGTCACAGTTCCCGAAGGCTGCGTCGCGCCGCTAATGGTGGGAACAATCGAGGCCGTGACCGCCAGCGAGCTGCCCACGGCGGGCGTGGTGGTGGCCGGAGTTACAACCACCGTGGTGGTGCTCTTGGCCACGGTGATCGAAACCACGGGCGAGGACGAACTGGCGTAGTTGGAGTCGCCGCTGTAGGTCGCCTGCAAGGTGTGGCTTCCCGTCGCGGGCGCCACGATGGTGAGATTCGCGGTCGATCCTGAAACCACCGGCGCGGTTCCCTGGATGGTCCCGTCCAGCGTGAACGTCACCACCCCGGTGGGCACCGCGGAGCCCGCGATGGTGGCGCTGACGGTGGCAGTCAGCAGCATGGATGCGCCTGCGGTGGGCGTGGTGGTGGAGGGCGACAGGAGCAGCGTGGTGGGGGTGGTCGCCACGGTGATGGTGACGGCGGGCGACGTGGCGCTCGAATAGTTGCTGTCGCCGTTGTACGTCGCAAGCACCGTATGAGTGCCGATCGACGGCGCGGAAAGGGTGATTTTCGAAGTCGAGGGCGAACCCGCCACTACCAGCCCGGTGCCCACGGACGCTCCGTCGAGCAGAAAGGTCACGGTTCCCGAGGGCGGGGTGGCGCCGGTGTAGGGAGGAGTGATGGTGGCCGTGAGTGAAAAGGTCCCGCCCGCCTGCGGAGTGGCGGTCGACGGGGTCAAAGCCACCGTGGGGGCGCTGGTGGGGATGGTGACCGAGGCCGAGGTCGACGTCGAGTTGGTGTAGTTGTTGTCGCCGCTGTAAAAGCCCACAATCTGGTGGGTTCCGGCTATGTAGGGCATGGTCATGGTGATGCTTGAGGTGGAGGGCGTTCCGGGAACCACTGCCTCGACTCCCTGGCTGATCCCGTCCAGCATGAAGTTGACCGTTCCCCCGGGGGGCGAGGCGCCCGCGCCGGCATTCAGGGAGTTGATCACCGCTGTGACCGCCAGGGTGCTGCCCGGAGCGGGGGTGGAAGTGGCCGGCGTAACCACCGTGGTGGTGGAACTCGGCTGCACCTCGACCACCACCGGCTGCGAGTTTGCCGCGGCATAAATGTCGTTGCCGCCATACTCGGCCACGATGGGATGACCGCCTTGCGTCAGCACGCCGGTCACCGTGGTCGACGCGGTGGAAGATTCTCCGCTGCCGGCGACCAGCGCCACGGTGGCCACATCGGAGCTGGTGGACTGGTCAAAGAAAGCCACATTCCCGGTGGGCGCAGGGCCTCCGTTGCCCGAGGTCACGATGGCCGACAGAACCAGGGAGCCGGAGGGGTTGATGGTCTGGCTGGCGGTGATGGTGTTGGTCACGTTGACCGGCCCGGTGCCGGTGGCCTGCGGTTTGGCCCATTGCGTAACCAGTGCCTGGGCATCGACCGCGCCCAGGCCGGAGGCCAGGTCGTAGCCGGCCCCGGCCGTGAAACCAATCTGCTCCAGCGAGCCGCAACCGGGGGTGCCGGTCACGCAGCGCAACTGCGCGCTGCCCTGCTCCACGTCGGAGAAGATGCCGCTCAACTGGCTCAGCGCATAGAGGTGGGGGGCAAGATTGCCCTGTGCCCCGTACTTCTGCGCCACCACGGCCGCGATGCCGGAGAAGATGGCCGCGGAGCCGGAACTGCCCCCGGCGCGGACCAGCGTGCATCCGCCCGCAGCCGTGGAACCTGCAGAGACTCCAGCCGCGCCCTCAGTCGCCGCAGTTTCACTTCCCGCAGTCCCAGTTTTGACCCCGCTCAGGCAGAAAGCCAGACCGCGATTTACGCCCGTGTCGATGGCGGTGGGCAACACGAGATCCGGAAGAAGGCGATGCCCGGTCCCCAGGCCGGCGGCAAAAAGCTCCTGCGCGGACAGGCTCCCGGCGGCAATTTGAGTCGCGGCGGCAGCCTTCGCCGTGCTGGATTCGGAAGTGGCGACCGTCTTGTCCAGAACCGGCTGCCAACTGGGAGCGGCATAGACCATGCTGCGCCCTCCGCCGCTGGCATAGGCCGGATCGGCTGTGCTGCCCGGCGCCCAGGCGGTGAGGGAGGAGAAGCCCGAGGCCGGCCCCTCCGAGCCAAAAGCCGCCACGCCCACGGCGGTATTCCAGGGCGTGGAGGCCAGCGCGTTCACGCCGTAGCCGCTGGTGACCGGTGTATCGCTTCCCACCGCCTGGCAGGCCGCGGCGCCGCTGTCGCCGGCAGCCGCAATCACCGCCATGCCCTCGGCGGCTGCCTGCTGGTAGAGTGCGGCATAAAATGCCTGGTGCGACTCGCTCAGCGCCGCTTCGCACGCCGAGTAACCCACCGGCACGGTTTGCCCCAGCGCCTGGTCCACGATCGCCGCCAAGGTCAGGTCCAGGCCGTCGGTGGAGTTGGTGGTGGCTGCGGGAACCAGCACGATCCGCGCTCCCGGCGCGGCTGCCCCGGCCCAGGAGGCTGCCAGTACGGCTTCGGCCTGGTCGGCGTTGACGCCTGGATCGGCGCCGGCCAAATGCACCACCAGGGGGCTCACGGGCAAAGAGAAGGCTGAGCGGAAGGCGGCGATGTCCGCGCCGGCCACGTTGCTGCGTGCGGGAATGGCGATGGTCTCGCCCGCCCCCTCCAGGCCGGCGGCATGGAGCGCGTCAAGATGCAGAAGCTGCGCGGCCAGTCGCGGAGTCAGCGCTTCGGCCTGACTCGGCGAGGTCGCGCCCGCCAGATCGGCGACCGAGGTCAAGACGGGCCGGGGCGTGGTCAGCGCCGCAGTCGATAGGGCTCCATCCAGCGAGACCAGCCCGTGCACCACAGGCTCCAGCGCGGCGGGCACGCTCACCGAGCCTGCCAGCACGGCGCGCGTTCCGCCGCCCGCCAGCGCGATCAGGTGAACCTGCGAGTGAAATGCCTGCTCCACCTGGGCGGCGGTTCCTGAGAACTCAATCCATCCACGCCCGGCGGGCAGCGCCGCGACTTGAAAGCCCTGGCTTCCCAGCCAGGCGGAAACTGCCGCAACGTCCGTGGCGGAGTTCCCGTAAGCCTCGGCAAAGGCTGCCGCAGTGAGCCAGTGATGGTAATCCGGCGAAGTGGAATTCTGCTGATGCGCGAGTTCCGTAATCAGCGCCTGCTGCTGTGCCGCCGAGGGCTCCAGCAGCAGCAGCAGCCGTTCCAGCCGGATTGCGGAGGGCGCCCGGCCCAGGTCGGTTGCGCCTGCGGGCAATGCCGGCGGGGCTGAGGAAATGGTCACCGCCGCGCTACTGTGCCAATCGCCGGCCAAACGGGATGCCGCAGCCCCAACAGACAGGTCTTTGTCCGCAACGTTGTAAACCGGGGCCTGGGCTGCCGCCACTCCGAGGCTGAATGCAAGAACCACTCCAAGCGGCAGGCCAAAGCTTTGTTTGTTTGCCATGTTCCTCTTTTTTTGCGAACCCAGGACGTGTTGCGCCGCATTCCAAACGGAAAGAAAGGGCATCACCCTATCTTCCCTCATGGAGAGGTCACCGCACCCTACCACCTTTAGGGTAGTGAGCTTAAGAATCCATGGCGTTGCGTCCCGATTGTATCGTGGCGGAGCTTTCTTCCACTGTAGTTTCTTGCTCAGGGAGAGCGCAAAAAGGCGGGAACGAAGAGCTAAATCGAGGCGCCGGACGCTGGGACCCGGCCTGAAAGCAAACCTGAATTCACCCCGGCGAACCAGTTCCGCTCGCCGGGGTAAAGGACCAAGGAAAGCGCCGCCGGCCTGATCCGGCCTCCATCGCTTTCCTACTGAATGCCAAGATCCGAAAGCACTTTGGGCTTGGTTTCGTCCACCGCCAGCAGATTGTGGCAGGCGGAGCAGTCCTGGGTGATCGCGGTGCCGTCCTTGGCCGTGTGATCGCCGTCGTGGCAGCGGAAGCACCCCGGATAGCTCATGTGGCCAATATGGTTCGGGTGGGTTCCCCACGTCACCTTCATGTAGGGAAACACGTTCTGGCTGTACAGGGTCACCAGCTCGTCGGCCGCCGACTTCACCAGCGCCGCCTTCGCGGTCAGCACCTCGGGATGCTGGGCGCGATAGAAGGCCGCAAGCTGCAGCGGAATCTGGGCGCTCGCTTCGGCCTCGGAGGCGTAGGTGCCCTTCAGCAACTCCAGGCCCTCCTTGTGAACCCACGGCAGGTCCGGGCTGACCGCGCCCTGGGCCATCGCCCGGTTGAGCGCGTCTTCCGGGGTCTGGAAGGTGTGCGCCGCGCGGTTGTGGCAATCGATGCAGTCCATCACCCGCCGCTCGCCCTGCGGCACGCCCTTCGCCGCCGTCGAGGAAGCGAATTCGGTCACCGAGCCGTCGGCGTTCCGCTTCTGCACCCACGGAATCGCCGTCCGCGTGGGGTCGGTGGTCACGTACTCGATGTGCCCCAGGTGCACGCCGTGAATGCCCGTCAGATGGGAGAGCGAATCCTGCCCGCCCAGGTGCAGCACGACCACCGTCTGGGTTTCCGTGTTCTTCTCGTCATCGGCAAAGTTCGACTTCACCAGCAGCTTTTCGCCCACAAACCGCGCCGGCGTGTGGCAGCCTTCGCAGATGTACCGCGCCGGGCGAAGGTTCTCGACCGGCGACGGAATCGGCGTCGGATAGCGATTGAACGAGACTTCAAGAAGCTGCTTGGTCCCGTTCACCTTGGCCGCAAAATAGGAGGCGGCGCCCGAACCGATATGGCACGCAACGCAGTCCACATGGGAGTGCGCTGAGATCTTGTAGGCCGTGTACTCGGGGTGCATCACGTGGCAGCTCTGGCCGCAGAACTGCGGCGAATCCATGTACGCCGCCCCGCGATAGCTGGCCATGGCCACCACCAGCAGGTTCACGATGGTGGTCACCAGCACGATGTCCAGCCCGTGGCGAAAAATCCTGTCGTTCAGATCGATCTTGGGGAATTCGGCCGGAATCTGACCGGCTTTCTGGAGCGTCCTGCGGCGCAACACCACGCCGACCGGTATCAGGATCAACCCGGCGATGAACAGCGCCGGCAAAAGCAGAAAGAAGATGATGCCGAGGTAGGGATTGTCATTGGGCCGGCCGAAAATCTCCACCAGCCAATAGCCGATCATGGTTACGCCGGAAGCGGTGGTGATCGCTCCGCCGGCAAGGCTGATGGGATTGTTGCCGAAAAACAGCGCCGGCCGCACCCAGCTCTCACGGAATTTTTGCAGCAGTGACACCTTGATCCCCCACACTCTTCAATCAACTTCTCGCCCAGCGGAGCGAAACAACGATCGTGCCTTGTCAGCCTCTGCTCGAGGTGTCGATCCCTTCACGGAATCAACACCTCCAGGCAGTGACTTCAGTTCAATCCATCGTGGTTTCGCTCCAGGCGGGCCTGGTTGCATTTACCGCTTTGATGATGCTGGCTATTTCAAGCCCCGATAGTAGAGCACCGCATCCTTGGCCTGCTCGTCCGTAATGCCGGCGATCGGCTTCATCTTGCCCTTGCCGTTCTTCACGGCGGTAACCATCTGGTCCACGGTCAGCTTCTTGATGTCCGGATCGCTGTTGGGCTTCACGCCCATCATCTTGGCAATCCCGGGATTGGGCGTGCCGGCGGATCCATGGCAGCTCTGACACTTGGCTTTGTAAGTCGCTTCGCCCGCGGACTGGGCAAAGCACACGGCGCTGGCCAGGGAAACTGCCACCGCCAGAACCACTTGAGAACGCATCGTCTTTGTCATTTGCAAGACTCCTTAGGAGTGCGATTCCACAGTGCGGGTGCCCTTTGTGGAACGGTTAAAGGGGCTCTTTCTTCCACCCCGGCAGGTGAGCCGCAATGACTCGTGCCAGGATTCGTCCGTTCCGCCATCGCCCGCCCCCTTTTCTAAAGCTTGGATTTCAAAAAAACGTTGCTGACGTTTGAGCCGTGAATGCTGGTGTGGCATGTCACGCACGACTGATTCTGAGCCGTCCGCTCATGGGACGGCCCGGTGGGCGCAATCGAGCCGAAGTTGGTCGACGGCGAGTGGCACTCCAGGCAAATCGTGTCCACGCTGGCGCGATTCAGCAGGCGCGGGTTCTCGCCCCCGTGCGGAAAGTGGCAGGCCGTGCAGCCCTCGGTCTTGACCGCCGCGTGCTCGTACACAAACGGCCCTCCCGTCTCCTTGTGGCACTTCACGCACACCGCGTCCTGCCGGGATGAGGACTTCAGGCCCTTCGTTTCCAAGGCGCCGTGCGGGTCGTGGCAATCGGTGCATTGCACCAGGCCCTCGCTCACCGGGTGGTGGAAGGGCATGGAAAACTGCGGCTTGACGTCGGCGTGGCACTCGAAGCAAAGCATCGGCTGGGCAGCCTTCAGCAAATGCGCCGGACCCGCGCTGGCATGAATGCTGTGGCAGCCGATGCAGCTTACGTTCCCTTCGCCGTGCGCCGAACGCTCGAAGCTGGCGTGCTGCCCCTGGTGGCAACTCAGGCACTTGGCGTCCACTTCCTTTGCCGTAGCCTCGCCGGGGTTGAAGATCTTCGTCTTGTCGCCCTCGGCCTCGACGTGCTCCCGCCCCGCCCCGTGGCAAGCCTCGCATGTCGCCCCGGATCCGCCGTGTTCCCCGGCCAGCTTGCTGTGCGGATTGGAGGCAAATCCCTGGGCCACTTTTTCGTGGCACGAGGCGCATTTCTCCGCGCCCACAAAGTCCGCCGGCCCCGCCTGCCTGGTCGCGGGGGCTTGCCCGCCGGCCGGCTGACCCCCTGGCGCGGACGCGCCCTGTGCGGCGGCGCACAGCACCCCCGCACCCAATATCAACATCAGGCAGGCTCGCGCTCCCGGCCAACCACTCGGAGCTGTACTCGTCGACAATCGCGTTACAGGTCCGCTTCCATGCATGAAAAATATCGCCTCGCGCGCTCCCATGGCCGCTCTTGCAAGCACTTGCCCAGCGCCCGGCCGCTAAAAACAGCAGAATTCCTCCTCCGGATCGCCGTTTCGGGGGCAGGTTCGCCGGTCTCGCGTTTGCCCAAGCCGCTCTCTGTGCGGAGCATCACTTCCTGCGCAGAATACTACGTTTGTTTCGACCGCGAACGGTGACGCCCATCACATCCGGTTGAGACAAGGGCTCCGATTTCAATTTCCCGCCTCAACGTGACCCGGATTCCCTTTGCGCTTCATTCCCCTCAGTTTAACCGCCGGAAACCCAGCGGCCCGAACTGCCACACCGCGCATCCTCCCTCCGAACCCTGGCCTTCGCGAACACCCTCTGCGCAGAACAACAGGATTTTGCTTTCCCGGCTGTACAGAATGGAACATCTCCCCGCTTCCTGAGGCGGAGCGTCCCCGGCAGTGCATCTCCTGGGGGTCGAACAACCCTCTCCGGCGGCTCTTGGCAGTCGATTGTTGTGGCGGCCCGCGCCACGGTTCAGGCCGCCAGCCGGGCTTGAAGACCCGGCTCCCTGGCTCAATTCCATCCCCCGGGAACAATTCGCGGGTTGCCCGAATTCCTTCATAGACGTGAGGCCCGTCACATCCTTAGGGTGAGCGCCTCGGGCAGACTTTCTTCAAGCGCGGGTCTCTCTCTACGGGGAGATCCACAACGTTTTCACCTCCGACCTGACCCGTGAGGCAAGACCCGGAAAACTCTTCAAGGGCCAAGGTGAGGTTACTGAACCTGCGGCGGACGGTGCAATTCGATGGAACAAATAGAGATCTCGGCAGGAACACACGTGCGTCCCAAGCACATCGCCCGGCAGGTTCCGGCAGGGTGCGCGGCCTGCGCCAATCGCCGCCCCGGATGGTTCTGCTCCCTGGGCAGCGCCGTTCTGGCCGATCTTGAACTCGCCACCAGCACCGTCAGCCTCCCCGCGCAAGCTTCGCTTTTCAAGCAGGGCGAGGATGCCCGTTGCCTTTACCTGATCTGCGGCGGCTATCTCAAGCTCACCGCCGGGCGTCATCAAGATCGTCAGATGATCGTGCGGGTGGCCGGGCCGGGTTCCATGCTGGGCCTGTACGCGGTTCTTTCCCACGGCGTTTACGAGGTTTCCGCCGAGTCCCTGACCTCGGCCCAGCTTCGCCCCGTCGAGCGCGACCGCTTCCTGGCCTTCCTGCGCAGCCATAAGGAGGCCCAGATGCGCGCCGTCCAGTGCATCTGCCAGGAATACCGCTTTGCCTTGCAGGACGCCTGCCGCATCGCCCTCGCTGAGACCGTGGCCGCCCGCCTGGGTCGCCTGCTGATCGAGCTGGCCCATCAGATTGGCGAGCACCTCAACGGCGGCGGCTTCCGCTTCCCGCTGCTGCTCACCCACGAAGAGATGGCCTCCATGGCCTGCACCACCAGGGAAACCGTGACCCGCACCCTGGGCCAGTTCCGCAAGGAAGGCTGGATCTCCATCGAAGACTCCCTCATCACCCTGCATCAGCCGGACCGCCTGCAAACGCTCGTCTAGCCGCTGTCTCCCCTTTTTAACGCTCTCGTATGGCCTCCTTCCGGCGTCCAAGAGCTATCATCTAGGGGGAGTTCATGGCACGTATGACTCGTCTTATCGCTGGCATCTCTGTTTTCCTGCTCTCAAGCTGCTTTGCCGTTGCCCAGAATCCGGCTCCTGCTCCGGTCTCGGCAGCGGTTCAACCCGCCGTCACCTCCACCGAAAGCCCGGAGATTCGCGAGTTCCAGAAAATTGAAAATACCTGGTCCAGCGCCATCAACGAACGCGACCAGTACAGCCTGGAGCTGGTTCTATCTCCTTTGTTTGTCGATGTTTCCGCCGTCGGCGACATCACCACCCGCAACCAGCAACTGGCCCAGTTGATCACCGGCGAGGATAAAACCCTGCACCTGGATCAGAAGGTCATCACCGTCCGCATGCTGGGCGACATCGCCGTGGCCAACGGAACCTACGTCCTGCACCACAAGGCCGGCTCGGCCCAGGTGGACGAAAAGGGCATCTTCACCCACGTCTTCGAGCGCGCCCGCGGAGGCTGGCTGTGCATCAACTCCCAGCGCACCGTCCTCCGCGAGGACTCCAACGCCAAGGCCAGGAAGCAGTCCAACGCCGAAATGCCCTTCCACTTCCCGCTGTTCACCAAGGGCGACAAGGGCAACCAGTAGCATTGAAGTCGCGCCACGATCACCGAAGCCGCATCGTTTCGCGATCCCGGTGATCGTGGGAGTCTGCTCCTCATCATGCAAACTTCTGGAATAGAGAGAATCGTTATTCTAAAAAGTAGATATTTCATGGAATAGCAGAGAGAAGCCTCGTTCCAATCCGGACGCCTTCGAGAAATGGCCTTCTGCAAAAAAACTGGGCCATATTCAACAAAGCTGGAATAAGTCGAGTATTTATTCCAACAAATCTGCAATTTATGGAATAATTATGGCTACGCTGCTCTAAACCTGGTGCATTCCAATGAGCATTCGCCGTGAAGCGGGACATTATCGCGTCTCCACAGTAGCCGGGGAGAGTGTGCAAGCCTATATCCCAAACCCCTTGCCGCCTGAACCGCCCATAGACCTGGAACCTCTTTATTCGCTTTTGGACCGGGCCAATCAGGCCCTTGGCCGGCTGGATGGCTCCACCGCGCTCCTGCCCGATACGCAGCTCTTCATTTATCTCTACCTTCGCAAGGAGGCAGTCCTTTCCTCTCAGATTGAAGGAACGCAGTCTTCGCTCTCCGATTTGCTTCAGTTCGAGAGCGGCCTGGCATTGGATGAACCCCTGGACGACGTCAGCGAAACCTCAAACTATGTAGCCGCCATGGAGCACGGCCTGGCCCGTCTCAAAGAGGGATTTCCCATCTCCCTGCGCCTTCTCTGCGAGATTCATGGCGTGCTTCTTCGCAAAGGCCGCGGCGCGGAGAGGACCCCCGGCGAATTCCGCCGCAGTCAGAACTGGATCGGCGGAACCCGCCCCGGCAATGCCCTCTTCGTGCCGCCGCCCCCCGAAGACTTGATGGGTTGCCTCGATGCCCTCGAGAAGTACCTCTACGACGACCGGCTGCCGCTGCTGGTCAAGCTCGGCCTGGTGCATGTGCAGTTCGAGTCCATCCACCCGTTCCTCGACGGCAATGGACGGCTGGGACGGCTCTTGCTCACACTTCTGCTCTGTGAAAGCGGTGTACTCCGCGAACCGCTGCTTTACTTGAGCCTCTATCTCAAGAGCAACCGCAGCCGTTACTATGAGCTCCTGCAAAGGGTGCGCACGGAAGGGGTTTGGGAAGAGTGGCTTCAATTCTTCCTCGAAGGGGTCGAGAGCACCGCACGCCAGGCGGCCGAGACGGCCATTCAACTGCGCCATCTTTTCCGCGAGGACAGCCTGCGCATTCAGGCGCAAGCCAAGTCAGCCGCCACGTCCCAACAGGTCCACAACTACCTGCAAGCAAAACCGGTTGCCTCAATTCGCTCCATCGCGACTGGCGTGTCAAAGACAGTCACCACCGTGGCCGCAATTCTTGCCAACCTGCAGCAGTTGAATATCGTGACTGAGATTACGGGACAGAGGCGCAACCGGGTTTTTGTGTACCAGCGTTGCCTCGATCTGATTGGAGCGGGAACCGAACCGATTCCCGGGATGCGGTAACGTACAGTCATCGATCCCGGCGCATCCATTCTCACAACAGCTGGCAGCGACTCCTACACATCGGCCAGTCTCCGGGCCCCCTGCAGCCGAATCGACACATGCACCAGGCTCAGCGCCGCCGGGGTCACTCCCGGCATGCGGCTGGCCTGGCCGATCGTCTGGGGGCGCACCCGCTCCAGCTTCTCCCGCATTTCCCGCGACAGGCCGCTGATGGCCGCGTAGTCCAGCCACTCCGGTATCGTCACCGCTTCGGCCGCTTTGAGCTTGGCGATCGACTTCTTCTGCTGCTCCAGGTAGCCGGCAAACTTGATCTCCGTCTCCACCGCCCGCGCCTCGTTGCGCATGCCGCTGCGCAGCACGGGCAAGCCCGCGTCGGGGCTTGAGCCGGCATGGGACGCGGAATCCTGGCCCAGAACAGCCCCCATCTCCCTCAGCTGCGGGTCCTCCCCGTCGGCCAGGATGCCGCGCAGGGCTTCGAGCACCGCGTCCACTCCCACTTCGGGCCGCTTCAGCAGTTGCGCCCAGGTCAGCCCCGCGGTCGCCGTCAGCTCGCCGAACCCCGCCTCCACCAGCCGTTCGCCGTCCACCTTGCGCGTGGTCAACAGGCGCTCGAGAGCGGCCATGCGCGCCTGTTTGCGCTCGTATTCCGCCCAGGCTTCGTCGTTGATCAGCCCCAGGGCGCGGCCATAGGGGGTCAGCCGCCGGTCGGCGTTGTCGATGCGCAGGTGCAGCCGGAACTCGGCCCGCGAAGTGAACATCCGGTAGGGCTCATTGGTGCCCTTGGAGATCAGGTCGTCGATCAGAATGCCGGTATAGCCCTCGCTACGGTCCATGGTGAACGGCGCCTGGCCCTTGAGCCACAGGGCCGCATTGATGCCCGCCATGATGCCCTGGCAGGCGGCCTCTTCGTAGCCGCTGGTTCCATTGATTTGCCCCGCAAGGTAAAGGCCCTCCATGCTTTTCACGCGCAAAGTGCGGTCCAGTTCGGTGGCGTCCACGCTGTCGTACTCGATGGCATAGCCGGGGCGCAGCATCTCCGCCCCCTCAAGGCCGGGAATGGAGCGCACAATCCGCCACTGCACCTCCATGGGCAGCGACGTGGACATCCCGTTCACGTAAACCTCGTGCGTATTCAGCCCCTCCGGCTCCAGAAAAAACTGGTGCTGCGTCTTGTCCGGGAACTTCACGATCTTGTCCTCGATCGACGGGCAATAGCGCGGGCCGATGCCTTCGATGCGCCCCGAATACATCGCCGACCGGTGTACGTTTTCGCGAATAATGCCCAGCGTCTCGGGGGTGGTGAAGGCGATGTGGCAGCTGATCTGCGGCTGCGCGATCTTCTTGGTCCTGAAGCTGAAGGGCGTCGGTTCACGGTCGCCGGCCTGCTCCTCGAAAGCCTCCCAGCGGATAGTGCGCCCGTCCAGCCGCGGCGGCGTCCCGGTTTTCAGGCGGCAGGTCCTCAATCCCAGCGCGCGCAGCGCCTCGCCCAGCAGCACCGACGCCGGCTCGCCGCTCCGCCCCGCCGGATAGTGCTCCTCGCCGCAGTGAATCAACCCATTCAGAAACGTGCCGGTGGTGATGATGGTGGCCCCGGCCAGCAGGTTGCGCCCATCGCGGAGTTTGAGCCCCAGGACGCGCCGCCGGGGCTGCGTGTCCGATTCCTGATCCCTGACCCCCGTCCCCTGATCCCTGCCCCCTAGTCCCTCGTCCAGCACCAGGTCCACCACCTCGGCCTGCCGGATGTGCAGGCCCGGCTGGGACTCCAGCACTTCCCGCATCTTCACCCGGTAAAGCTGCTTGTCGCACTGCGCCCGCGGACTCCACACCGCCGGCCCGCGCGAGGTGTTCAGCAGCCGGAACTGGATACCCACCGCATCCGCCACCTCGCCCATGATGCCGCCCAGCGCGTCCACCTCCCGCACCAGGTGGCCTTTGGCCACCCCGCCCACGGCCGGATTGCAACTCATCTGCGCAATCAGGTCCATATTCATGGTGATCAGGGCCGTCTTGAGCCCCATGCGCGAGGCCGCCATCGCCGCCTCGCACCCGGCATGACCGGCGCCCACCACCACCACATCGTATTGTTCGCTGAAAGCCATCCAACCCCATTCTACGGATTCTGCGATTCGGGCGCTGCGCCGCTCCCCCGGCCCAGACCAAGCCTCGCCCCGCGCCGCCAACCGGGCGCAACCCACATCGCCGGGGCGTGCCGTCCCATCAACCCTCAGTCCCCGGGTTCTGTCCGGAGTTTGGCCGCGCCGATGCCTCTTTCTTCGGTTTTCCACAGCCTCAAGGCCATCCCGCATCGAATGAACCAAGTCAGGTACCCGTTATCCACGGATTTTTTTGTTGCGGAGGGTCTCAGAGTCTGCTTATCCACGCCGACTCTTGGCATAATCCAAGCAAGAGCGGTTTCTCAGTAACTGTTCCAAGAGCCAAGTCCTGGGGGGCGGAGCCGGAATCCAGGGTACAGCACCTGAGTTCAACGACCGAGGCCTCGCCGGACCACCCACGGGAGCACTGAAGAGTGACCAGCTATAGCCGCCAGGACGTCATGCGCATCCTGCAGATCGGCCCCCGCCAGTTACAGGGGTGGGAGCGGGCCGGTCTTGTTTCCCAGCAGCAGAGCTATTCCTTCCAGGACCTGGGTCAGTTGCGCACCTTGCGCTCGCTGCGCGAGGAGTCGGTGTCGGCGGCCTCCATCCGGCATTCCATCGTGGCCATGAAGGCCGTGGCGGGCATGGCCAATCCGCTGCTCGAAGCCAGCCTGGTGCGCACCGGAACCCGCCTCGCCTTCCGCCACCACGGAGCCATGGTCGATCCCATCCGCCGTCAGTTGCTCTTCGACTTCGAGCGTCTGGAACAAGTGGACCCCATGGGACAGCCCGCGGCTCGGCGCGAACCCAGGCCCTTGCGCAAGCCGGAGACCGCGAATCCCCGCGGCGTGTACGGCCGCTTTCTCGCCGCCGTGCAGGCCGAGGAGGCGGGCGAAAAGCAGCGGGCCATTACGCTTTACCAGGAGATCATGGCCCTCGACCCGGGCTACGCTCCCGCCTATATCAACCTCGGCACCCTCCACTTTCATCTGCGTCAGTATGAGCGCGCCGAGCAGTTGTACCGGCGGGCCACCGAGGCCGACCCCGGATACGTGCTGGCCTTTTTTGACCTGGGAAACGTCCTCGACGAGTTGCAGCGCCTCGATGAGTCCATCGACGCCTACCGCCGGGCGGTCGAGCTGGCCCCCCGCTATGCCGACGCCCACTACAACTTGGCCCTGGCCCACGAACGCAAGAGCGAACGCCGGCCGGCCCTGCGTCACTGGCAGGCTTATGTCCGCCTGGACTCCACCGGTCCCTGGGCCGACCACGCGCGGGGACAGATTCGCAAGCTGCTCCGCGGCGAAAAGCTCACCATCGCCTGGCGCGCGCAAAGCTTTATGCCCCCACGCAAGGGCCGCGCGGCGCTCGAACTGGTCAGCCCGGAGACGATGGTTCCCTAGACCCGGCTCCGTGCCCTCAGCCTCCCCACCCCCCGAAATCCACCCAATGAGTACTTTTCTCCCCGCCAAACGTCCTTGGCAAAGAGAGACTTCGCCGTGGGCCACAACTTCGTTCGCTCTCCGGAGTCTAATGAAAAAAGAGCTGTGTCCCCAGACTCGCCTGGACACGGCCAGATCGGCGCGCCCCAGCGGCTCGCCTCAATTCCCCTACTGCTCCCGGATGCGGGGGCGGGTTCCTCTGCCGTGGTTCCGGATCGAGAAAACGCTCCTGCGGGTAACTGCATGCCTGGACACTCAACCCTTCAGTTTACGAGGATCGCAATGAAGACAAAGCTCTCACTCTCACTGCAAAGACGGCTACGGGCCTGCGGCTGGATCGCTGCCTGCGCGATAGCCGCAACCACTGTCGGGGCACAGTCGGTGGCTCCCCGCATCTCCTCCGAGGTCAGCAGCTCCGAACAAACCACCCTGAAGGGATCGCTTCACCCCCAGGCCCGGGCTCAATTCGATGCCGGACGCATGCCCTCGAATACCAGGCTCAACGGGGTCAGCATCGTCTTCAGCCGCACCGCGGCCCAGGAGGACGACCTGAAGGCGCTCATCGCCGCCCAGCAGAACCCCGCTTCGCCGCTCTTCCACCAGTGGCTCAACCCCGACCAGTTCGCCGCCCGCTTCGGCATGGCCCAGGCCGATATCGAAAAGGTCCAGGCATGGCTTGAGCAGCAGGGCTTTTCCATCGATTCGGTCGCCCGCGGCAGGAACCTGATCCGCTTCTCGGGAACCTCCCGCCAGGTCGAGCAGGCATTTTCAACCGAAATGCACTACTTCAAGGCCGATGGCGTGCAGCACTTTGCTCCCTCCACCGAGTTGAGCATTCCGTCGGCCCTGGCCCCTGTGATTCTCACCGTCCGCAACCTCGACGACTTCCGCCCCCGGCCGCAGGTGATCCTGCCCAAAAACGTGCAAGCGCAGCCCAGCTTCACCTCCAGCCAGAGCGGCCTGGTTTTCTTTGCCCCCGGCGACATCAAGACGGTGTACGGCATCACTTCACTGATCCAATCGGGCAATACCGGCGTCGGCCAGACCATCGCCATCGTGGGCCAGTCGGCCATTGTCAACAGCGACATCGAGAACTTCCAGAACGCCGCCGGCCTCACGGTGAAGGACCCCACCCCCGTGCTGATGCCGGGAACGGGAAGTTCCGCGATCAATCCCTTCGGCTCCACCTCCGGCGATGAGCTGGAGTCGGATCTGGACCTCGAGTGGTCGGGCGGCATCGCCACCGGAGCCGACATTGACTTCGTCTATACCGGCAGCAGCACCAACTATGGCGCTTTCGACTCGATTCAGTATGCGATCGACGAGAAGATCGGCAATATCATCAGTTCCAGCTACGGGGACTGCGAGACCGACCTCGGCAGCAATAATGCGGGCGCTTTTGAGCTGATCATGGCCCAGGGAGCATCCCAAGGGCAGACCATCGTGGCCGCCTCCGGCGACAGCGGCTCCACGGCCTGCAACGGCTACACCAACCTCTCCACCGCCCAACAGGAAGCCCTGGCGGTCAATTACCCCGCCAGCAGCCAGTACGTTACCGGCGTGGGCGGCACCGAAATCTCCCAGACCAATTCGGCCTACGAGACTGCGGGCTCGGCCTATTGGTCTGACGCCACCAGTTCCACCCAGGACGCCATCAGCTCCGCGCTCCAATACATTCCTGAAGTGGTGTGGAACGACGACAGCTCCGCGAATGGCCTGAGCGCCGGCGGCGGCGGCGCCAGCGCCTTCTTCACCAAGCCAAGCTGGCAGACCGGCGTGCCGGGCATTCCCTCCGCCAACACGCGCTTTGTGCCCGATATTTCTCTCTACTCCTCGCCCAACTACCCCGGCTACCTTTTTTGCAGCAGCGACCCCTCCACCAACATCACCGGCAGTTGCTCGAACGGTTTCCGCGACTCCAACGACGTCCACCTGACCACCGCCGGCGGCACCAGCTTTGCCGCGCCCATCTTTGCCGGCATGGTGGCCATCATCAACCAGAAGGCTGGCTACACCTCCGGGCAGGGGGTCGTCAACACCGAGCTTTACAAGCTGGCTTCGAACGCCGCCACCTATGCCTCGGCCTTCAACGACATCACCAGCGGCAACATCAATTGCACGGCGGGCTCCACCTATTGCAGCGGCGCCATCGGCTTCTCTGCCAGTGTCGGCTATGACGAAGCCACCGGCCTGGGCTCTCTCAACCTGGGCAGCCTGGCAACCGCCTGGCCGTCCAACGGTTCCGAGTTGACCGGCACAACCACCTCGCTGTCCGCAACCAGTTCCTCGCCGCTGATCAACGTCAGTGACACATTCACCATCTCCGTGGCCACCGAAAGCGGCACGCCAATCACCTCCGGCGCCCTGACCCTGGTCATCGACGGCGGGCCCAATTACGGAGGGCCTGCCAACGCCACGGCCAGCCTTACCTCCAACGGCACGGCGACCTACACCACTTCGTTCTCAAGCGTGGGAACCCACCAGGTCATCGCCCAGTTCCCTGGCGACGCCTCCCATGCGTGGTCTACAGGAGTCATCGAGGTAACAGTCGGAGGAACCAGCACGCCCGGCACCATCGCTCTTTCCTCCAGCCCCAGCACCCTGACCGTAAGCCAGGGCAGCTCTGGCAACGAAACACTCACCGTCACCCCAGGGAGCGGCTACACCGGCACGGTGCTTCTCACCTTCACCACCTCCAACGACAGCGCGCTCACCAATCTGTGTTACGGTTTCACCACCACACTCACCAACGGCGATGGATCGGTGTCGGTGACCAGCGCCTCCGCCGTATCAACCTCGCTCACCCTCGACGCCAACGCCTCCGATTGCATCGCCAGCTCGGTCCAGAAGCACACCGGCCCGGCCCTGCACCGGCTGGGAGGGGTGAAAACAGCCACCAACAACAGTCCCAATCCGATTCCGCTCACGGTGGCCCTGGGCGGACTGCTCCTGGCCGGTTTCCTGGGCCGCTCTTCGCGCAAGTTCCACGCCGTGGCCGGGCTCGTTGCCCTGCTGGCCGTGGGCCTGGCCGTCTCAGCCTGCGGCGGCGGCAGCAGCGGTACCACCGCTCCCACGAACCCGCCCAAAGGCACCTACACCATCACCGTCACCGGAACCGATTCGGTGACCGCAACCACCACCAGTTCAACAAAGTTCACCTTCGTCATCGACTAAAGCCGAATCGGCGGCACAAGGGCGGACACCGCAACGGTGTTCGCCCTTGTGTTTTGCGCTCCGAATTCAACGCAGCCGCGCGGGCGGGCGGCCCGCCCTTTCTTTGCTTTCTCTTTATTTCCCCACCAACTTGGGTGCCCCATCCTTCCGCAGTTTCATCGCGGAAGGGTGGGAGACCACGAACATCGACCGGTGCGTAGTTCACAACAGACAGTTCATCTCCTCGATACTCACCTGACATCTTTCCGATGCCTTTTCCCCGGTCGTTCACCACCACGCCTTTTGAACGCAGCAGCACCGGGCGGTTTGAAGCCAACTCCTGCAACCCGGCTCCGGGAGGCCTACTCCCATCTCCGGTACACCATCAAAAACTTTCGCTCTTGTTCGTGACACACTGCCGATCATTTCCCTCACCCGGCGCACACTGGAAGACAGAGGAGAATGGGTCGGAGACCCCGGATCGGCCAGAAAATCCGGCCAAAAGGCCCGCACCCCCACCCCCCCTATCCATTTTTGCCCCTTTTTCCACCCTCTCAGTCCTGTTAAGTAACATGTAATCAATACTTTACTCCTTCACCCCCAGTAAGCAACAAGTAAACAAAACTGCCCATTTTTGGCCCATTTTTGCCCCAAAAACCGCCCTTTTACCCCGGAAAAGCGCGATTTCTCGCTGCCCGCGCGCAGGCCGAACCCAGGCACTGTTCCGCCTCCATCGTGGATACTCTTGGTGTGCGGGTAACAAGGTCCAAGGCGGCGGTTGCATCTCGTCTGGTCGTGATTGCGTCTCGTCTGTCGGCCGTTGCAGCTTGTCTGGCAGGCTCCGCTTCCTGGCCGTTGCAGCCCTCGCCAATCCTTCAGCCCTCAACCTGGCAGTCTGCCGCGGCCCATGCGGCCCGCCTTGCGCCCCAGGCCCGCATCCTGGTGCTGGACGAGCCAACCGGCCGCCTGCTCGCCTCCTCCCATCTCGCCGAGGCGGCGCGCACCCTGGCCACTCCCGGCTCCACGCTCAAGCCCCTGGCGCTCTATGGCCTGGTCGCCGCGGGCCGCTGGGACCCGTCGCGCCGCGTCGCCTGCAGCCGCACCCTGCGCATCGCCGGCCACTCGCTGGCCTGCTCTCATCCGCCCGCCGATCCCATGGACGCGCGCCAGGCGCTCACCTGGTCCTGCAACACCTACTTCGCCGCCGTGGCCGCAACCCTCAAGCCGGGCGACCTGCGCGCCCTGCTCGCTCCCTCCGGCCTCCTGGCCTTGACCGGCCTCGCCAGCGTCCCCGAAGCCATGGCCGAGTTCCGCGCCCCTCGAACTCCCGACCAGCTCCGCCTGGCCCTGCTCGGCGTGGACGGCGTCCGCATCACTCCTTTGGAACTGGCCGCGGCCTACCGCTGGCTGGCCGTGCAGTTGGCCGCTCATCCCGGCTCGCCGGCCGCGCAAGGGGTCCAGGCGGGACTGGCGGACTCGGCCAGCTTCGGCATGGCCGGCGCGGCCAGCCTCGGCGGAGTCCCGGTGGCCGGCAAGACCGGCACAGCCGACCTCAACCGCGGCAGCCACGGATGGTTCGTGGGCCTCGCCCCCGCCAGCGCGCCGCGCGTCATCGTCGCCGTCTACCTGCCCGCCGGCCGCGGCGCCGACGCCGCCCGCGTGGCCGCCGAGCTGCTGGCGCATTCCCCGCTGAGGCAGCCATGAGCCTCCTCGCCCAGCCCGCAAGCGCACTCCGCCTGGTCGCGCTGCTGCTCGCTCTCCCCGTCCCGACGCTGGCCCAGCCTCAGCCCGCAACCCTCCGCATCGGCCTCTGGACCCTGTGGCGCGACCAGCAGGTCACCCTCGCGCCCGCACCGGACGGCGCCGCAACCCTGCGCACCTGCCCGGCCTGCATCCCCGCTCCCCTCTCCCGTCCCACCCCGCTCCGCGCCTCCGGCAACCGCCTGGCCCTGCCGGATGGCCGCTCGGCCGCATCCGTCTGGCTGGCCGGCCCGGTCTCCCTCGCTGCCCACGGCGAGCGGCTCACCCTCCGTCATCCCCTCCGCATCGCCGCCCGCAACGGCACACTGGTCATGGCCGCCACCCTGCCCGTCGAGACCTACGTTGAACGCGTGGTGGCCAGCGAGAGCGGCAGCGCGGACACCGCCGAGTCCCTCAAGGCGCTCTCCGTCGTGGTCCGCTCCTTCGCCCTGCACCAGTCTCACGGCCACCTGGACTACGACCTCTGCGACTCCACCCACTGCCAACTGCTCCGCTGGACCGGCCCCCCCGGCAGCGAGAACGGCGCCCGCCACGCCGCAGTCCACGCCGCCACCTGGCAACCGCCGGCGAGACCCTGTGGTTCCACGGCCAGCGCGCCGCCGCCTGGTTCCATCAAAACTGCGGCGGCCGCACCGCATCGCCTCAGGAGCTCTGGCCCGCCAAACAGGATCGGAACCCCACCCCCTGGCTTGTCCCGCGCTCCGACAACTACTGCACAGCCAGCGGCGCCCGGGGGTGGTCTGCCAGCCTGTCACTTACTGATTTGACCGCCGCACTGGCCGCCGGGGGCCTTATCCGGCCGGGATGGAAAACCCTCACGGTAGAGCGGCGGGGCGAGTCGGGCCGTGCCGTCGTGCTGCGTCTGGATACAACAGACATTTCCGCCGAGGAGTTTCGCCTCGCGGTGGGCCGTGCGTTGGGCTGGAACCGCATTCTCAGCACTTGGTTTGAGATCTCGCCCCTGGGCGATCGATTTCTGTTTCACGGCCGCGGCTTGGGTCATGGTGTGGGCCTTTGCCAAGCGGGCGCTGCGGCCATGGCTGCGCAAGGGCACGATTGCGCCCAGATACTGGCCTGGTATTTTCCCGGAGCTGCGGCCGACGACGACGCTACCGGCAGGCCTTGGCAGAGTCTGCGCGGGCAGGGCTTTGCGATCCAATCGCTCGACCCAGCCGACGCGGCCTACCTGCCCCAGCTTGGCAGGGCGCTCGATGAGGCGCAGTCCCGCTCGGGGCTCAGACTGTCCGAGCCTGTCACCGTGCGAGCCTTCCGGTCCACTCCGGCCTTTCGCGATGCCACTCTGGCTCCAGGCTGGGTTGCGGCCTTCACTGAACGCGCCTGGATCGGGACCGAGCCGCTCGCCGCTCTCGCCGCCCGCAAGATGCTGGTTCCCGTGCTCCGCCACGAGTTTCTGCACGCTCTGGTGGAGAGCCAGGCCACGCCCCAGACGCCGCTCTGGTTGCGCGAAGGGCTGGTGGAGGCTTGGGGCGAAAGCATGAATGCCACCGGTCCGCCGCCCGCCCTGAATCTCGACGAAATCGACCGTAACCTGGCCCACGCCGCTAGCCAGGAGCAGTCGGCCATTGCGCATCGTGCCGCAGGCTGGTGTGCCTCGCGCCTGCTGGACCGCTCTGGCCGCCCGGAGGTGCTCGTCTGGCTGCGCTCGGGGTTGCCGTCGAGCGCACTGGCCGCTCTGAAGTGAGACCGCCTCGGCGTCCCTATCGTTGCTTGCCGCTTCCGCCGCCCCCGGAACGGTCTCTCTCGAAATGCTTTATCCTTTGGTAGATGTCCAAGACCCTTTCCGTGGCCATGATCGCGATGAACGAGGAGGCAAATCTGCCTCGCACCCTGGAGAGTGTTCGTTGGGCCGACGAGATCATCGTCGTCGACTCGGGCTCCCGCGACCGCACCATTGAAATCGCTCAATCCTTCGGCGCCAAAACCAGCTACCACGCCTTCGCGGGCCACGGCGAGCAGAAAAACGTGGCTCTGGACCTTTGCACCTCGGACTGGATCCTGCTTCTCGACGCCGACGAGGTGCTCACCCCTGGCTTGCAGCAGGAGATTCGCCAAGTGCTGGCCGCTGAAGACGGGCGCGAGCCCCAATACGACGCCTACTGGATTCCGCGCCTCAACCTCATCTTCGGTCGCTGGATGCGCCACGGCGGATTCTATCCCGATCGCAAGCTGCGGCTGTTCAAACGCGGCTCTGCCCGGCTTAGCGAGGGGGTCGGCCCACATTCGACCCCACAGTTCGAGGGCCCTCGCGGCAAACTGAAGCACGACATGCTCCACTACGCCTACCCGGACATGAACATCTATCTCGAGCACATGAATCGCTATAGCTCTGAGATCGCGGAGTTACTCGTCAAGAGAGGCCGTTGCAGCAAATCTCTGTCCTCGTTCCTCTGGAACGCCGTGGCCAACCCCGCGGCAACCTTTGTTTATAACTACTTCTTCCGGTTGGGCTTTCTGGATGGCCGCGAGGGGCTGCTTCTGCACCTGAACCACTCGGTCTACATCCACTGGAAGTTCATCAAGGCATGGTGGATGGCGCGGGGCCGGGAATAACTCCCCGCGCAGCCGAAAAGCACGCTCAGCCGCGACCGGTCTAGGCTGCGTTGCCCTCATCCTCAGGCGGAACATCTACCGCAGCGAATCCCGTACGCTTTTTCGGCCCGGTCAGTACCGGGGCATTCACAAGTGCCTCTTTAGCGGGCGGTTGCTGCGCTTGTCGGCCGAAAATTACAGCCACCCAACCCAGCAACAGAACCCAGCAACTCACTCCCAGCACATAGGCGGCAAAGAGCTTTACTGACACAGCCCACACCTGCGTGGAGACTGTTCCGCTCGGTCCGCCCGCAAAGAACCGGCTGGGCAGCAGCACTCCCAGCATTCCGGTCACCACCACCGTCAGCCACCAGCGCCAGTTCCACACGATGCGGAGAACTCGCCGCCAAGGCAGCCGCCAGCCCCATTGCGCCGAGGCCGCGGCGTAAGGAACGGTCTTCGCCGGCACCACCAGCCAGCGAAGGACCCACTCGGCGTACCCCAGCCACTGCAGAATGTGCTCATAGGTGAAGAAAGACGCTCGCGCATGGGACGAAGCCCGCGAGTTCAGGTAGCCGGCCCACTCCGGAAACTGGTCGTCGCACCAGTCCAGCAGCGCCCAGCAGGCCCAGGCCACAGCCGCCCATACCAGGAGCGTGGCCGTCCCCGAGACCAGTCCCACTCGCCGAGCGTCGTTGAGCAGGCTGCGGACCGTGCCGGCCTGCAACACCAGGGCAGCGCCCGGCAGCACCACTGGCAACAGCAGCGAGAGCACCACCTGCCACACGTGTTTTTCCGGCAGCCGCGTCCACGCTAAGCCGACCAGGATCAAAAGCAGGATTCCGGCAAACTGGCCTGCCACCCAAAGACGGGCATGGCGCAGACGGCTCAACAGGTCTTTGAGATAGGTGGTTTTCACGGCTGCGCCTCCTCATGGTTGAACTTCAAGAATACCGGGATCGGTAGTTGTCTGCACGTTCGATTGATACATGGGACCTGCCTGCGCTGGGCTGATGACGAACTTGCCGGGGTTCACCACCTTCAGCAGGTACGCATACTCGCGGCGGCTGCTGAAATCGGTGTTGAAGAAGGCCACTCGGTCGTCGTGAAGCTCCTTGCGCGTATACCAGTCAGCCCACCAGGAGGGCTGGTTGTTCAGCTTATAGAGGCCCGTGCTGGGCAGAAACTCGGTGCCTGCTGGAATCGGATCCTCCGCGAGCAGGTACTTCCAGTCCGAGCCGTTCACAGCCAGCCGGACCGCCACGACGTCGCCCACATGCACCGCACCTTTGAGCGGAACCAGGTCGTAGGTGATGGGGTCCGCGGGCTTCGGTTGCCGCTTCTGAAGCACGTAGTAGTCGCGGGTGATGTTGAGCGACAGCTTCTCTTGCTGGAAGGCCCTGCGGTCGTCGGAGTACCAATTGTCCTCAGCGGCCCAGTACGTAATGCCGTCGCCGCTCTTGCGGACGGTGACGTGGCCGCCACTGCCTGCCTGCGCCGCTGAAACCCTGATGCGCCAGGGCAGAGTGAAGCTGTCGCCGGGGCCATAGTGCCTCTTGCCCATGCTGACGCCGTTCACCAGCACTTCCACGTCGGAGCTGTTGGCCAGCTCGCCGCTCAGGGCCAGGTAGTCAGTCAACCCGCCAGTCACCATCGCCGTCTGCTTGGTCGAGTCCCAATAGTCGCCGCTGCGGTGTTTACCCAGCCATTGCACGGCCTTGGGCAGTAGTCCGCTGGCCCTGTCCTGGCGCACCAGCAGCTTGACCGCCAGGGCCGTGGTTTCGTCGGAGGTGTCGTCCCGGTACTCCATCAGGGCATCGTAGCTTCCAGTCCAGTAGGCGTCGGTATCGTTGGTTTTCACCTTTTTCTCAAGCAAGCTGGCAGCCTCTTTGGCGCGGCCGTCTCCAGCCGCGTCGAGCGCCAGCCCGGCCAGCGCAAGTCCCTCGTCGCTCAACTGGCCGCGGCTCTCCCAAGTCTTGTCGAGCGATTCTCTGGGTGCGCCGCCTGTGGTGGCCAGGGCGTAGACCAAGTAAGCCCTGAGATCGGCGACCATGTTGGGGTGCGCGGCCAGAGCGGCCTTCAGCCAGTTGCGGCCCTTCTCGATGGTGTTGTTGTCGACCTCCCAACTTGCCTTGGCCTGTCCCAGCCCGCTGACCACGTAGCTGGTCATGAAGACGCGGCTGGGATCGTCCTGCCACCAGCCCCACCCGCCGTCGTCGTGCTGGAAGCTATACAGCCGCGCGATCCCCGCGCTGACCATGTCGTTCAGAGTTCTGCGGTCGATGGGCGATTTGAGGTGCAGCTTGTCGATGGCCTGGGTGACGATCAAATCCGGCATAAAGCTGGACATGGTCTGCTCCGTGCAGCCCCATGGGTAGCCGGTGAGATAATCAAGCGCCTCCAAAACCGTTCCCGCCACGCTCGGCGTCACGGTAATCGTCAGCCCGCGTGTCCCGGCATCAGAACCAGCCGGGTAAGCGTAGGACCACTCGTTCTGGCCCGCGCCGGAGAAGACCACTCCCGACTTCGCCGCGCGCTGCTTCACCCCGAAGGCCTCCACCGGCAGAGTCATCTCCAACGCATCGCTTTCCGCATTGGTGAGCGCCTTGGCCGTCAACACCGCGTTCCCGGTCGCCTGCGCTTTCACCCGCCAGTCCACGAAACTCTCGCCCTTGGCGGGGATGTTCACCTTCCGGGTCTGGCCGCCGACCACCTCCAGCCCGCTCACATTCAAGGCCAAGGTCACGTCCTTGGCGGCGTCCAGATAGTTGTGAGCAATCACCCGCAGCGTCGCCTCGTCGCCCTGGCGGAAGAACCGCGGCGCGGCCAGGCGCACAATCAGGTTCTTGCGCACGAGAACCCGCGTTACCGCGCCGCCCGCCTTGCCGTCGTCGGTCATGGCGCGAATGGTGGTTCGCCAGGTGGTCAAGGCGTCCGGAAAGTTGAACTCGATGCGCGCGTGGCCGTCTGCGCCGGTGCGCACGCTTGGATTCCAGTAAGCCGTGTCCGGGAAGGCCTTGCGCACCTTGAGGGCCACTAGGTCGGAACCTGGCTTGACCTGCGCCATCCGCGGATGGAAAAGCCCGTCGCCCAATCGGGCCAGCAGCGGACTCTTCGTCCCAGCCTCGCCGTAAAAGTAGAAGTTGAAAGATGATTGCGGATCGAGATCGACATAGCGCGTGGGATAGAAACGCGCCACGATGTCGCCGCTCGTGTCCGGTCGCACCGAGTAGAGCGCCTCGTCCACGGCGCCGAAGCTCAGGTCGGCCTCTACAGGTTTGCCGCGCGCGTCCACCGCCAGCACGTCGAAACTACCCTTTTCCCCGGGCAGGTACATCGGCTTGCTGGTCGTAGCCGTCACCGTCAGCGTCTGCTCCACGGCCGGGACCTTGAGACTCTTCTGCGCAGTAATCAGTTGGTCTTCGTGGACCATTACGGCGCTTACCACCAGGTTGGGCTGCGCCTTCACGGTGATGGGCACGTCGAAGGCAAAGCTTTCACCGGTCACGTGGATCAGTTGCCGCGATTGCACCGTGTCGCCCTCAGCGGTTACCACTGCCCAGGACTCCTTGAGGCCCGTGACCAGCAGCAGGTGCGCCTCGTCGCCCACTTTGTAGCTCTTCTTGTCGGCCACAATCTGCGCCTGGACGTTGGGCCGGTACCACGCCCCTGCGCCGTTCCAGACCCACACCCAGGCCACACCCTGCACGGCGCGATTCTCCGGGGTCTGGGCGCTTGCCGTCACTTGGAAGTCGCCGCTGCCCGCAATCGGCAGTTCCACCATCGCCGTGCCGTCCGCTCCGGTGGCCGCATCGCGGCTGGCAACGGGCGATTCGGACCGCTGGTGTGTGACCGAGTCCCATTTTTCGAGAGCCGCGCCGACATGCACCACCGTCTGCACCGGCTTGCCATCGTAATCCTGCGCCGTTACCTTTACCTGCACTGGCTGGTTTCCCTGGAACACGTAACTCACAGGCTCTACAGTCACCCGAAAGGACCCATACGTTGCCAATACCGTGGAGTGGCCGCTCACCTCTCGATTGGCTGCATCAGTCACCCGCGCCTCGATGCGGTAGTCCTGGTCGTCGCGTTTGGGGTCGAGGGGCGCGGGCACGGCGATACTGAGCCGCCCGTTGGAGTCGAGCACACCCTCATGCTCCTGCTGCTCGGTCTCACCGTAGCCTGAGTCCTCTGCATCTTCGCCGCCCCCGGCGCTCTCCGCTTCGCCTTCCTCGTCCTCATCCCACCAGGAGTGTGTGGAGGTATGCACCACGTACTTGACCTTGGCCCCTTCCACCGGCTCGCCGAAGAAGTACCGCGCCTCAATGGTCGCCTGAATGGGATTCCCTTGCAGTACACGCAACGACGTTGCCTTCACGGTGACCTGGTACTCGGGCTTCTTGTACTCCTCCACATAGAAGCTGCCCATTCCGGCGGCATTCTGCCCGTTTCTAAGCAGGGCGATGCTGTAGTAACCCAGCGCCGCATCAGATTCCAGCGTCAGGTCGGCCGTTACCGTTCCATGAGCTGAGACAGGCTCGTCCTTTTCGAGCACCTGCTTGCCGTCGGCGTCGGTCACTCTCAATTGCAACGTGTTGTCGTCAGGCAGGTCGAGCGTGTCGCCCTTGTCGCGGCGGACCACAGCCTTGATGTGGACCGTGTGTCCCGGCCGGTAGACGGGCCGGTCGGTGTAGACATAGGCCGTCAGATCAGTTTGCCGGTTCGACCCGAACCCATAGCCCCACGGCGTCACCAGGGCCGCGTCGGGTCCGTGCCGGGCGAAGATCCACACGTTCTCCGGCTCCGCTCCTTGCGCCCCGCCGCGCACGTTCATCGACAGCGAGGCCATGCCGTCCGCACCGGTTCTGGCCGAGGACTGCAAATGGCCACCGGTCCAGAGCGCCACATCCGTCACCATCGGAGCGCCTGTCCGCCTGTCGGCAACATAGAGATCGGCCCGCCCGTCACCCGAGCGCTCCACCACGGCAATCCCGGTGACAAGGGCGATGGTGTAGGCCTTGTAGGCAGGCCCCGTCGGTGGCCTCGATCAGGTAAACGCCCGCTTCGAGCCCGTCGATGGGCAACTGCTGTGTCTCGCTCACGATGGCCGGAGGGGTTTCCAGCTTCCAACGCGCCACCAGTTGGCTTTCGTTCAACAGCGGAATCCGCGCGAACTCGCTTGCTCCCACCACCCGGCTGCGCTTGCCTAGCTTGGCCTGTTTCTCGCGAAAACTGTCCCGTGCTTCGTCAGTAAACTGGCCGCGGAAAAAGTGCCGCACCCGCCACCACAAATTGGCCTTGAAGTCGTGCAGCCGTTCCAGCCAGGTCCGCTCGTCGATCTTCTCCTCTGGCGACTCGGCTCTCACCCCGAAGCTGTGCAGGTCTTTGAGGCCGGCAAAGAACTTCTCCGCGTCTCGCCCCTGGTAGACCCTGAACTCCAGCGCTGGCACGTTGCGAGCATAAAGCTGAATCTTCACGCTCTCGCCTGGCGCAAAAGTGCGTGTGGTCGACAGCGAAAAAGAACGCGGCAGGTTCGCGGCTGTGGTCAGCAGCGGGGCGGCAAAGACCACCCCCAGCAGCAACAGTGCAACAATCAGCGACTTGCGAAGCCTCATTTGTTCCCTCGCAGAATATTCCAGCGGTAAACGCCTAGAAAGTTGGGGTTGGCCGGGACCGGCCGCCATTGCGGATGAGGGTGGTCGACCAACTCGGCCAGTGCCATCCGACGCATCTCGCCGGGCGAGCCGTGATCAGGACCCGTGTCGTAAACCACCCGCGCCTGCGGACCGCTCTGGACCACGATCATCGAATGCCAAGGTGAGGATTGTCCGAACTGACGAAAGAAGAGCAGGTCGCCAGGCTGCGCCTCGCGCACATCGCGGCTCACCAGATAGGCGTTCCGTTCCACCAGGGTTTTTGCGTCAGCAAACTGGGCAAAGGCACCGTTGGTTGCGTCGGCGGCCTCAAAACCGCCCGGCCGCACCCGAAAAAGCGCTGCACCGAGCGGCGTGTTCGGATAGTGCCATGCGCGAATCTCTCCGGGCAGCGCTAGAACGTCGATGCCGGTGGCCACAAACCACGAGTCGTCGTGGCGCTTCAGGGCTTCGCGATAGGAATAACGCAGCAGGCTGGCGCAGTCGGAAATCTCGGCCGGGAGCTCCGTCCTGGGGCGAATGGCCTGGAAGTCGGCATGCCGTCGTCGAAGCGGTCGGTCCAGGGGCGTTGTGCCGCCACTGCGCTCTCCAAATCAGGTTGGCCAGCAGATCTCGAAACGCCCTCGCCACGTCTCAGCCCCCGCCGCCCGTGGCCGTCGACAAACACCAGCAGCCGCAACAGCAGCAGCAACACGGCAAGCGCAATCATGCAAGGAAGAAGCAGAGGCTGCTGGCGCGACTTTGCTTTGGGAGCCATGCGAAATTGAGAAGCGAAGCGAGACCTATCTTACCGCGAATTCTTAACCCCGGATGTGCAAACCAATGAAGAATCATCTGTTTATTAGCGAACAAGTTACAGGCAGGGAAGTTGCCGCTCGATCCCCCAACATGCGAAGGCCCTCCGGCTCGCGCCGAAGGGCCCTCAGTCAACAACGATCCACCCTACGCCGTTACAGTCCGCGTAGGTTTGGATCCCCATAGCCCATAGTAGGCAATGAAGAGGTAGCACAGCAGGGGAAGGACAAACGCGTGCTGAATGTTCGCCGGGTCTCCTAGCTTGTGCAGCAGATCGGCCAAAGCGCCAATCAGGAAGGGAATCACCGCGCCGCCCACCACCGCGGTCATGATCAGCCCAGAGCCCTTGCTGGTCATCGGCCCCAGGCCGGCAATGCCCAGCGTGAAAATATTAGGGAACATGATGGAGTTGAAGAAGCCGCAGAGCACCAAGGTCCAGATGGCGACTTGGCCGCTGGTGACCATCGAGATCGCCAGCATGGCGGCAGCGGCAAAGCCAAAGATGCCTAGCAGCTTGCCGGACTTGATCCGGGTCAGAATCCAGGACCCCAGCAGTCGGCCGACCAAGGCGCCGAACCAGTAGAGCGAGACCAGGATGGCGGCGATTTCGACGTTCGTCCAAGGACCGAGCCAGCGGGTTACGAATGCACCGAACCATCCAAGCGCCCCAAAAAAAGAGGCCACTTTCACGCTGTTCACTCCTTGGGACAAGAAGTAGTTGACGGCAATGGACGCCAGGCCCACTTCCACGCCCACGTAGAAGAAAATGCTCAGGGCTCCGAGTACGGTGTGCTTGTAGCTCCAGATGCTGCGGCTCAGTACCGGGTCTCCCACCTTGCCGGGACGAAACTCCTGTGTCTGGCTGATATGCGGCAGATGCGAGAACGCCACGGCGAGGCCCAGGATCAGCAGCCCGGCGGCGATGAAGATGTAAGGCAGCCGCACCGTGTCGGCAACGCTCGCTTTCGAGGCCAGCTTGGCCGGGTCGGTGAGAATGTACGCACCGGCGACGAGCGGGGCAATGGTGCCGCCGATGGAGTTGAAGGCCTGCGCCAGCGTCAAGCGGATAGGCGCGCTATGCTCGGGGCCCAGGATGGAAACATAGGGATTGGCCGAGGTCTGCAAGGCGGTCACGCCCGCGCCCACCACAAAAACAGCGGTCAGGAACAGCGGGAAGCTGACCAGCTTGGCCGCGGGAACGAACATCAGGCAACCCAAAACCTGGATGAACAGCGAGACCACCATGGTCCGCTTATAGCCAATGGTCTCAATCAGTTTGGAGGTTGGCGAGGCAAAGACAAAATAGGCCAGGAAGAATGCCGACTCGGCCAGCATGGCCCAGGCATAAGGCAGATCGAAGATCGACCGCAGATGGGGTACCAGCGCCATGTTCAGGTTGGTGATGAACCCGAAGATGAAAAAGAGCGCGGTGACCGTGATAAACGGCATAAGGTACCCTGGCGACGTTAGAGCCGCCGACTGTTTCGGCTGTGCTGCCATAGGAGTTTGTTCCCCGATTCCTCAAAAATTTGCCCGTCAAGGGCGCTTCCGCGCATCCTGAGCTCAGGACAGGGCAGGACGGCGGCCCATCGGTTTCCGCAACGGTTTCCGTTTGTCCGGGAATCGCAGCTTTTTTACTGCACTCAACACTATACGGAAAACCCCGCCCTGGGGAAGTGACGGCCGATGCGGTCGAGCAAAAGATGGCCATGAAAATCTGGCTCTGCGCAGGTGCTGTTGCCGCTCACCTTTCCCCCAGGGTGCTCAAACCGGACCGCGGGCTGCAGACTGGAGTGAAAATGCCGTATTCTCAACACAAAGCGAGGATCATACCGTGGCTATTGGAACCTTGAGCAGCGCCAAACTGAAGAAGATCCTGGCGGCCCTGGAAGGCAACTGGCAGGCCGAGATGGAGGGCTACCACACCTATCTGACCCTGGCCGACCGGGATTCCGACCCCATGCGCGCCCAGGTGCTGCGTCACCTGGCCGGAGCCGAGTGGGAACATGCCGCGCTGTGGCACGGACGCATTCTCGAATTGGGAGGGGGGGAGCCTGTCTATCAGGGCAGTCCCGGCGGCGAGGCCAACTCCCTGGCCAACCGGGCCGGTGGAGTGCGCATGGCCCTGCGCCGCCTGGAAATCGAGGAAAGCCGCCACATCGCCAACTACGGCGAACAGTTGAAGGCGCTCGGCGACGAGGACTCCATCGCTATCCTCGAACACGTCATCGAGGACGAAAAGGATCACTACCGCGAGCTCGGGTCGCTCTTGCGCGGCCACTACACGGCTCCGGCGGGGGCCCACAAGATCGACGCCAAAGCCGTTCTTGATGAACTGCTGGCCAAGCGGAGCCAGGGACGCAAGCAGCCGGGGGCCTGGATCGGCGATGCCATTTACGGCGTCAACGACGGCCTGGGAGCCATCTTCGGCATCGTCTCCGGCGTCTCCGGCGCAACGGCAGGCGATAGCAAATATGTGCTCCTCGCCGGACTTTCCGGCCTCATCGCCTCAGCCCTCTCCATGGGCTCGGGCGCCTATCTGGCCGCCAAAAGCGAGCGCGAAATCTATCACGCCGAACTGGCCCGGGAGCGCGAGGCCATCCAGATGAACGGTCCCGAAGCCAGGGAACTGCTCTCGCTCTACTACCAGGTGAAGGGTCTGCCCGAAGAGGACGCCCAACACATGGTGAACCATATTGCCAGCGACCCCGAGCAGATGCTCCGCGCCCTGGCCGGCGAACGCCTGGGCACCTCCGAGGAGGCGCTCTCGAATCCCATGATCTCGGCCAGCTCCGGCGCTCTGTCCACCGCCGTCGGCGCCGCCATCCCCATCATTCCCTTCTTCTTTATGCATGGCGTTGAAGCCGTTGTTGCCGCCGCTGCCATCTCGCTAGCCGCGCACTTTGCCGTGGGCGCAGCCAAGTCCCTCATCACCGTCCGCTCCTGGTGGTCTTCGGGGCTGGAAATGACCATTGTCGGCGCACTGGAAGGCGCCGTCACCTACGGCATCGGCATTTTGCTGGGCCAGAGCGGAATGTAGGAACGCGGCACCATGACTCTTGTCTCCGCCTTCCATGTACTCTCGGTGGCCTTCTTCATGGGACTGTTGGCGGCTGCGCCGGTTGGCCCGGTCAACATGATGGCCATACGGCGCGGCATAGCCGGCGGGTGGCGTCACACCGTGGCCTGCGCGATCGGGTCCATTGCCGCCGATCTGACGCTCTTTTCCCTGGCCCTTCTGGGCGGACATTATCTGGTTCCAGGTCTTTCCCGTCCGGCGGTCCAGGAGGTTCTGGAGGCGATCGCCGCAATCGCGCTGCTGCCGCCGGGAGTCTATTTTCTCGCCCTCGCCGTCAGGGACCCTCGCCGAGCATACCGCATGGCTCGCAACAGCGCGCGCGGCCCGGTACCGGCGCACCTGACTGGCTTCCTGGCTTCCCACCTGACCGGCCGCCTGGCTGGCGATGCTGCCGAGGGAGCAGCTCTGACCCTTTTCAATCCCTTGACGATGCTTTTTTGGGTTGGCGTCACCTCCAGTTGGCTCCCCTTTGCGGTTTCGGTTCTGGGTCCCACTGCCCCTGAATGGGGTTTCCTGATGGTTGCCGCAGGACTGATTGCATGGTTTGCCGGGCTGACAGTCGCCGTCCGCGCCATTCCCCGCCGCATCGGACCAATCTTCTTTCGTCTCGCCAACGGCATTCTCGGCCTCATCCTGCTGGGCTTCGCAGTCTTCTGTGCCATCCTCGTGTACCGCCATTTTCCGCACTGACATGCGGGTTGCCAGAGCGCGACGCAAGGCGGACAGAATGGTCCCGGCTTTCGCCGCTTTGTTTTTCTCAAAGGTACCGAATCCGGCTGGTGCACGAGCCTGCAAGCACCCGTTGGACACGGCGCTGGCGGAGGCCGCAGATTTGAGAAAAAGTGGCCCAAAAGGGCGGTTTTTGAGGCAAAAAGGGGCTGAAAATGGGCAGTTATGTTTACTGGTTGGTTAACGGGGGTGAATGGTTAACATGTTTATTATGTATAACTTACCATGTAACCAGGGGTGGAAAAACGGGGTAAAACGGTAGGGGGGGTGGGGGGGGTACGCCATTTTGGCCGGATTTTCAGGCCGCGAAGGGGACTTCGCCCCATTCTCCTCCGTCTTTGAGTATGCGCCAGAGAGGGTAAATTCTCGGCAAAACCGCTGGGGGCCTGGGGCGAAAGTCAAAGCTACCCGAAACCATTCCTCAGGGGCTAAAGCCAGCCGTTTGTAATCAGGCATTAGCGGCACGACTAAAGTCGCGCCCTTTCAAAGCAGCGAGTTTTTCCGCAGCCTGTATGGCCGGAAAGACAGATCCTCTGGTAGGTCGCCACGAGTACATCCTTCGTCAACTGCAGGAAACCGGATCGGTGACGATCGACGAACTTTGCAAGGCGCTGGGTATTGGCGTTACACGCGTCTGAAACGCGCAACTATGAAACGCGCAACTAGTGGTCAGACTGCATGACTTGGTGATCATCGCCGGGCAAGCGCGGGCGGGGACGCCCGCGCTACAGCCGGCCAGGAGGCCAGCGCTACAACCTTTCCGTTACCAATTCATGTGGTCATGGTACTAGGCTTGCTCGCGAACGTATGCCTTCAGAGTGGCGAGTGGACGATCCGGTGGATGCACCGGCCTGATCGTATACTCTCCCACGGCGGCAGGCACAACGAATGTCTCCGCGTAATGCACGCGCAGGGGAGGAAAGGCTCCGCTGGGGCTCTCCACAATCGCTTCCTCGCCTTCCACGAGATTGAGGACGTTGAGGTTCCCCTGCGTATTGTGCGGTACCGGCGCTTGAAACCAATGACGGCGGGTTTCGAGGAACTCGGCTGCGTGCAGGCCGGTTCGCTCCTCATGCCAGCCGTCTCCCTCTGCTACCTGCTCGACCGGGCTGACGAGTTCTTTGCGCACCCACTCGGTGGTTCGATTCCATTGGATGTTCTCCAGCCCGCGCTCAAGATGAATGGGGCGCGGCTTGCCATCGAGTCCCATGCGTCCCCAATCCCACAGCTTGAAGGTAAAGATGTAGGGAGTGGCGCTGATCTCAAGCACGACGCTATCCTTGCCCGAGCAATGAATGGTCCCGGCGGGAATGAGAAAGTGAGAGTGCTTGCGCGCTGGCCATAGGTTCACGAAGCGTTGCGCATCGAATGGAGCCGCGCCTGCCTGCGCATTCTCCAAGGCCTGGCGCATCTCGTCCTTGTCGACGCCCTCGCGCAGACCGAGATATACCTGCGCCCCCGGCTCGCTGTCGAGGATGTAGTAGCTTTCATCCTGTGTGTAGTCCATGCCGAAGTTATCGCGGATATATTTCTTCAGGGGATGAACCTGCAGGGAGAGATTGCCGCCATGCATGGTATCGAGTAAATCGAATCGAATGGGAAACTCCGCGCCAAAGAGCTTTTGGACACCTTTTCCCAACAATTCCAGCGGATGCTCATGGACCAGGACAATCGATGGGAGCTCGAAACGGCGACTGCCAAAGCCCAACAGCACGCTGTTTTCTTCCGGCACACAATCGAAGCACCACGCATAGTTCGGAGGGCCATCGGGAAGGTTGAAGCGCTTGACCATCCAGTCGCCGCCCCACGGTCCCGGATCAAAGAACGGCACCATGCGGAAAGGACGGCGCACGGCTTGGGCAACGGCATTGCGCAGGATGTCTCCTTCAACCATGCGCGGCTGGTCCTGACAGTTCAGATCGAGAAAGAAATCGACATCCTTGTAGAACTGGTGACGCAGACGATCGGCGGCGCGCCAGTCGACAAAGAATGCGGTCTTATAGAGCTGGGACGGGGAGTCTTCAGCATTGTTTTGGCCGAGATTTCCGATGCGGTGCGCTCGCTGGCGTTGCTGAATCTCCCAGCGCGCCACCCCGGCATGGAGCAGCAGAGCCGGCTTGGGCGCAACCAGCGCAGCGCCCGTCCCAACGATGAAAGACAAGCCGGCGGCATTTTCCAACCTGGTCTGCTGCTGCTTTAGAAGACTGCCGTCAAAGAAATCCTCGACACGCCATGGGTACATAAAGCCGAAGACAGGATCGTCCGTCAGCTTGTCTGAAAACTGCGCTTTGAGCGCCGAACTATTCTTATAAGACGCAGCAACATCCACAATCAGGGCAGTCTTGAATGATTCGCCCAGCAGGCGAATGAGATCGTCGACCAGCCCCCCCGGATAGCATTCAATCGCAACCTGGCAGGATTCCATTCCGGAAATCTCGCGCTGGAGGCGCGCAAAGACCTCTGGCCATCCCTGCAGGCACGCCTGCTCCTGGCTGTCGATCGTTATGGTTGGGTGCTTGTCGTAGTTGGACGGACTATTCACTCGCTTCCCTTTCGAACATTGCCTCTGCGCTATACAGTGCCGCATCGGGCCGAGGGAAAGATCCAATCGGCGGGATGCGGCCTGGCGATGGAAAGAGGGAATTGCCTTGCCTCAGTTGGAAGAGGAAACGCTGCCGGCAAGGGTGAGATCGATGTCCACCTCTTTGGCTACTTTCAGGATAAAGATGCTGGGGTCCTTCAGGCCCCATTGGACATAGGGAACGACGAAGTGCGTTTTGGCCGTGAGGGAGGTTCCTTCGATGCGAATCTGCATGGGAACGGTGAGGTCGTGGGGCGTGCCGTGAAGGGTGAAAACGCCGGTGACCTGGAGGGTGGAGTCGCCGGAGGGGGAGATGGCGCCCTGAAAGCTCCTGGGCACGAAAGAGACGTCGGCATAATGGGCCACGTCGAGCACATCGGTGTTCATTTTCTTGTCCCGGCCCTGGTCGCCGCTGTTGCCGCTGCCGGCCGCGACCACCACGGAGCCGGAGATGGTTGCGGCGCCGCGGTCGAAGTCGATGTGGCCGCTCTGCACGTGAAAGGTTCCGTTGACATGGTGGGCATTGCCGCCGAGCGAAAAGGCGACCTGGCTGGCATCGGGGTTCACGGTGAAGGCCTGGTGCTGGGCAGATGCGACGGAGGCAAGGGCCAGCGGGAGCGCGAGGAAGAGGGCATTTGCGGGAATCTTCATGGTTCTTCTCCTGGATTGAGGTTGTCTTTTGAGCGGTTCGGAGCGGAAGGCTTCGTGTTTTGCGCGGACTGCTCGATGATTTGCGCGGGGTGCTCGAGCTGCGACAGATAGAGGCTGAGGGAGGCAATGTCGTTGTCGGACAGGTACTCGTGTCCGGGCATGTCGGTGAGGGGAATGCCGAATTTGGCGATCTGCGCCAGGAGCAGGCTGCGCTTGCCGGCCTGACCGGAGGTTGGCAGATGAAGGAACGGTCCAACGGCCAGATCGGGAGGCAGTTTCTTGAAGGCGGTCTTCCAGGCGTTGCGGGTGGGGCCGGAGGCCGAGTGGCAGGTGGCGCAGTGTTTCCGATAGAGCCGCTCGCCGTCGGCGGCATTGGCCTGGGCAAGGGCGGCGGCGGAGGGCTGCCAGAGGCGCTCGGCGGCCTGATGTTCGTCCGTCCCCTGGCGGCGGAGGCTCTGAAGGTAGGCGACCAGATCGTCTCCGCGGCGGTCGCGGAAGAGGAACGCATAGGATGGCATGATGGAGTCGCCGCTGACCTGGGGGGGATCGCAGAAGTGGGCCTTGAGCCAAAGCTCGGAGCGGCGCCCGCCGACTTCGGCCAAGTCGGGGCCCTGACGCCGGTTTCCGATCAAGGGCGGCTGGTCCTGGCGGAGCTGCTTGAGGCTCTGGACCGGACCCCACATGAGCACGTCGGGGGAATTCGGGCGGACATATTGGGAATGGCAGTGGATGCATCCCTCGGAGACATAGACTTGCCTGCCACGCTCGATCGGCGAGAGCGGCAGGGCCGGTCGCACGGCCTGGAGGTTGCGGTTCAGAAAGAAGGCAGCCAGCAGGAGCAGCGCGGTCAGAGCCAGTTCGCGCTTGCGCCCAGAAAGAATTCCGAATAGCCAGGGCAACAGGACGACCGCGCCGGCGGCCAACACGAATGCGGGCGGGACATAGCCCAGGTTTTGCGCCATTCCGATGCCCATGGCGGAGCCGCACCAGCCCGCGACGGCGTAGAGCCATCCAGCCTGGCGGCCGCGCTCCGCGGCGGAAGAGGCCGGGGCCAGCAGCGACGGATAGGCGACCAGGGCAACCGAATAGAGCGAGACGCCGATGGGATAGAAGACTGAGGCCAGCGGGGCGCGGCCGGGATCGAGCAGCAGCAGGCAGGCGATGGCCAGAGCGAGGAAGGCCGCGGAAAGAACCAGGGAAAGGCCGCGGCGCGAAAGGAGCCAGGCGGCGGTCAGCGCCGCTCCCAAGTGAAGCAGGCCGTTCACGACCAGGTGGGTCGAGCCTTGCCAGGCGCCGGCTTTGAGGACCGGGGTGTTCTGAATGATGAAGAAGGCGGCTGAGTCCAGCCAGACCAGGCCGGTAAAGCAAGCGAGCACGCGCAGGAACGAGAAGGCGGGTTGGGGGCGAGTCTCCACCTCTGGCTGCGGCGCGGCGGCAGTGGGCCGGGTGGCGCAGATTCCCACCAGGCAAAGGACGCCGGCCGAGGCTGCCTGGGTCTGGTCCGAGGCAGTGAACAAGGCCGGGAAGTTGCAGACCAAGTAGCCGGCGCCGGTGCCCAGGCCGACCAGCAGGAGGGGGTTCCGGTGGCCTGCAAACTGGCGCAGGTGCGTGACCAGGGTGACGGTGAGCAGGCCGAGCCCGGCGCCGATGAGGAAGGCTACGGCCAGGCTCGCGGGCAAACCGAGCGGAAGCAGCGACAGGAACGCCGCCGCGGCGAGGGTGAGAAGAGCCGCGCGGAGGCGCCGGTTCGGCGAGGGCCAGAAGGCCCAGCGCGGCGCCAGGAGGCTGAGCAGGATTCCGCCCACGGCCATCGCAGCCATTACGGCCTTGAGGTGCGCGCCGGCTACGCCCAGGCTCTGCAGCCGCTTGAGGAAGGCGAACTCGGCGAAGATGAGGAAGTAGACATAGGTGATGGCGACAAGGCTAGCGCCCTGCCATCCGGAGCTGAGCCGGTTAGCGCGCGACATGGGCCAGCCAGCCTTTGCGCATGCCGATCGCCTGGAAGAGGACACACGCGCCGTCAGAGAGAGCCACACTGAGCCAACCGGCTTCAAGAGTGTGCGCGACAATCTGGGCAAGCACGAAGATGGCCACGCTGGCGCGGGTGATGGCGGTGAGCAGCCAGACGGCTTCAAGCCTGCCGGGATTTTGCCGGCGAACCATGACCAGCGCGCCATAAAGGCAGGCGAGGCCGACGGAGAGAACAAATGCGCCGATGAACGACAGGAACGGCATGGCATCGGCGGGCATATGAAGGCCCATCAGGCGGAGCGCGAATTCCGGCGCGGCGATGAGCACGGCGCCGGTAAAGGTGTCGGAGAGGGCGATCAGTAGTTGATAGGCAATGAGGATGGGACGGTTCATGCTGTCACCTCCAGCACGGGTTTTGTGGAAGCAGGGGAGGTTTCGCGAAGCAGGGCTGTGGCGTCGAAGAGCCAGTCGAGGGAGGCGGCCAGCATGGCGACTCCCACGGCCAGGCGCACGACATAAACCGCATTGCGCGCCATTCCGGGCACCATGGTGAAGGCGGGGTCGAAGCCTTCGCGCCAGCCGGCCGCCGCCATCAACACGACATACGCCAGAACCGCTCCATTCCAAACGTAGAAGGAACGCGTCCGGTTGAAGATCCATCCATCCTCGCCGAGCATTTGAACCATGACGAAGATGAGCAGGCTGGAGGTGAAGCCGGCCATGGCCAGGAGCGAGTGGCCGACGAGACCATCGGTGAATTTGAAGTGGTCCAGAACGCCGGGAAGAAAGAGGACCCATCCGGAGACCAGCAACGCCGACCACCAGGCAAAGAAGGCGATGCGCCAGCGGCGGGTGTTGGCGTGCCAGGCGAAGGCCGCATAGTAGGCGGGTGTGAGCGGCGCCCAGACCAGGAGGCTCGCCAGGCTGAGAAACTGCGCGGGACGATGGTGGCTGATGTCGGCGCGGCCCAGGGCGAAGCAGAGCAGGAACTCGGCGGCCAGCAGCGCCCAGGAGAGGACGACGATCCTGGAGCGTACGGACCTGGACCGTATGGACCCGGAGCGGGCGGGGGTTCGGCGGGTGAGTCCGAAGGGAAGCAGGAGCAGGATCGCCACGATCATCAGCGAGGACTCAAGCTGGCTGGCTCCGGTGGGGCCGCCGGTGTCGGGATTGATGGCGGGATAGACGTTGGGGCTGGACGCGGCGTAGAGGACCAGAGGGACTGCCAGCAGAACGGCGAGGCCGGCGAGTTTCGTTGCCCAGGCTCGCGGCACGGCATTCTCCGGATCGGTCCATTTTGTAATCAGGGCGAAGGCCAGGAGCAGCCAAAGGGCCTGAAGCGCGCCGGGGAACAGAACCCGCGCGTAGCCGCTCCAGTCGAGAAAGAGCTTGCCGCTGGAGTGGCCGGAGAGCCAGGAGCAGGCGCCCACGGCGAGCGCCGCGGACCAGGCCCAGAGGACCGGCCTGCACCAAGGAGCGGTAGGGCCGCGGTCCGCGCCATAGGCCCTGAAGAGAAAGCCCACCAGCGGGAGGCTGGTCCAGCCGTAGAGCTCCAGGTTCATGTGCACCATCATCCAGCGGCCATAGGTCCACTCGCCCAGCAGCCGATTGAGGGCCGGAAAAAGCAGGAGAATGGCGATGAGCACGCCGATGGCGTTGGCGACGACGAGCCAGAGCAGGCTGTGCCACGCAGCGCCGGCCACGGCCTGCGCGTCCGGGCGCGGCGAAACGTTGGGGTCAGGCGAATGCTGGCTCATGGATTCTCCCATCGTGCATCTCCAGGAGGCGGTCGCAGCGCCTGGCGAGGCCGCGATCGTGCGTAGCCATCACCAGGGTGACGCCCTCGGTGGCGACAAGGTCGAGCAGCATATCGAAGACCGCGCCGCTTGACTGCTCGTCGAGCGAGCCGGTGGGCTCGTCGGCCAGCAGGATTTTTGGCTTGTTCATCAGCGCGCGGCAGAGCGCGGTGCGTTGACGCTCGCCGCCGGAGAGCTTCTGGATGCGATGGCCGAGGCGATGGCTCAGGCCGGTGCGCCCGGCAAGCTGGTGCAGGCGGGCCAGCGCGGTGCGGCGATCAACGCCCGCGGCAACCGTGGGGATGAGGCAGTTCTCTTCCAGCGTGAGATCGGGAATCAGGTTGTGGAGCTGAAAGACAAAGCCCACCTCGTGGCGCAACAGGCGCAGCAGGTTGCGATGGCGATTGACCTCGATGCCGTTGACCGAAACGCTGCCGCGGTCTGGCGTGTCGAGGCCGCCAAAGAGGTGGAGCAGGGTGCTCTTGCCGCAGCCCGACGGACCGCAGAGGGCCACCGACCGGCCAGCCAGGGCCTGGAAGTCCACGCCCTTGAGAACCGGAATGGCCCCGTCGTCGTAGCTCTTCCACACGCCTTCAGCGCGGAGGACGATGTTCGCGCCCGGATTCGATCGTGCCGCAGAAAGGTTCATTCGAAGCGCAACGCCTCCACCGCGCGAATGCGCATGGCATAGGCCGCCGGATAAAGCGCCCCGGCCACTCCGGTGAGCAGGGCGAGCAGAATCACGATCAGCAGGACAACGGGTTGGATGGTCACATCCACATAGCCGTGCAGCGCGGGAACCTGCTTGAGCGCGACAAGGAAGCAGGTCCCGGTCAACAACCCCAGCAATGCGCCCAGGAGAGAAACCACCGCGGACTCGCCGAAGATCATGGCGGCAATTTGCAAGCGAGAGAAGCCGTTGACGCGCAGGATGGCGATTTCGCGAATGCGCGTGAAGACCGACATGATCATGGTGTTGGCGACGCCGAGGCCGCCCAGCACCAGGCCGCATCCGCCGACGGCCCAGGCCGTGGCCTTGAGAATCTTGAACTGCGAATAGGAGCGGGTGAACTCGGCGTCTTCCAGGGCAATCAGGCTGGCAAACCTAGCCTTGACGGCACTTTTGAAGGCCTCCGCATCGTCCTTGCCGCGCAGCTTGATGGTGATGACCGAAGAAGAGCCTTGCTTGTGAAAGAAGCTCTGCGCGGAGCTGAGGGGCATGAACACGCCGCCGTCTTCGAATCCGTTTGCGGTCCGCAGGATTCCGATGACGTGAAAGATGCCATGGCCAATGGGCACGTGGTCGCCGAGCTTGGCGCGCAAAAACTCCGCGGCCCGCTGGCCAAGCACCACATCGTCGGAGTGGCGCGCGAAGTTGTTCCGGTCGCCTTCAAGCCATGTAGCCTTGCGGATGCGGGCGTCGGACCCGGTTACGCCAAAGCAGGTGATGATGGGGTGATCGGCGCTGGATACGATGCCAAAGAGCACCGGGTCGGCGTGGGACACCATGGGCCAGGATGCGATCTCGTCCACCGCGGCGGCGGGAACGTCGCTGAAGAAAAGGTCGGAGACGTTGCGCTCAAAGACGATGATCTCGCTATCGCTGGACAGGATGCCGGAAAACATGCCGATCGCGCCTTGCAGGATGGTGACCACGGTGAGCATAGCCGCGACGCTGAAGGCGATGCCGGCCACGCTGATCAGCGAGCGGATGCGATGGCGGCGCAGGTTGGTCAGGATCAGCTTGAGAAAGATCACTTGCTCTCTCCCAGCGGCGCGGCGCAGGCATTCCCTGTGACTCGGAGAAGCTCTTGCTCGAGATCGCCGCGCAGCTTTTGCAGGAAGGACAGTTCCGGCCTCGATTGGAGCAGCCGGCGAAGCGTCCTGTCTCCCAGGTGAATAAAGCGCACCAGGCGCTCGACGGCGGCGGGAATGCCCATGGCGGACGCGACGTTGGGCCGGTCGAGCGCGAGGTCGCGGGCAACGGTCTTTCCGGCTTCGGCGGCACTTTCGAGCACGTCCTTCAAGTCATCGACCATCTGGTAGCCGAGGCCCCAGTAGAGGGCAATCCGCTCTAGCAGTTGAATCTCCCGCTCCGCGGCGCCGCCCAGCATGGCGGGCAGAACCAGGGAGAGCCGAATGAGCGAAACCGTCTTTCCGCGCGCGATCTTCTCGGTGGTTTCACGGTTGTGAGGCAAGGTCGCGTAGTGGAGATCGAGGCTCTGGCCGTTGAGCAGGCCCTCGACGCCGAGACACTGCTCAATGTAGTCCAAGGCACGGGACTGCAGAGGCTGCGCAGAGTTGGCGGCCGCACGCCAACTGAGCGCGTAGGCGCGATTGATGAGCGCCAGCGCGACAAGAATGGCGCCGGCGTCGCCGAATGCGACGTGCGCGCAGGGGACTCCGCGGCGCTCGGACGCATTGTCCATGCAAGGCAGATCGTCGAAGAGCAGCGAGGCGGTGTGGAAGTATTCGAGCGCTATGGCCAGTCCCCTGGCCGACGCCGGGTCCAGGCCGTATGCCGTGGCCACTTGAAAGACCAGCCGAGGGCGCACCAGGCTGCCGGGGTTGTCGAGCACATGGCGAAGCGCCTCCTCGAAATGCGGATCGAGGACCTTGGGGAGCGGCATGCAGGTTCTGAAGGCATCCGCGAAGTTCGTGTTGTAGAAGGTGCGCATGGTGGGCGCCGTTGGCACTCGGGTCCTCGCTCGCTTCTGCTGCAGTGGTTCAGGCTGTGATGAGTGCCGGAGTGTCCCGACTCTGTTGCTCCGGCATGACCGTTGCAATTGCGATCCATGGGTGAGACGAGGCAGCGAGGCGATTGGAGAGCGCCCGGTCCCTGCTGTTTCCATGACGATTTGTTCATCTTGGAAGAAGTCGCCGAAAGCACGGAAACCGTGGACGACTGCGGCAATGGGGGCCAGAGCGGTTCCACAATTCCCATGCCCTTTGTGGGGCTGCGAAGGGTGCCTTTTACTTGATGAAAAAGGCACTTGAGGGCTGTTGCTTCTGGGTACAGCAATTGTGGAACCGCTATAGCGGCCAGGGCAAGAAGTATCCGCGGCCTTCAGTTTTCCGCCATTCCCGGCCAGTTATGCAAAACAGCCTTTCGCGGCTGCCTTCAGTATAAGGACGGCGCATGACGGCCGGGCAACGCTTTCATGACAAAGTGTTCATATGGCCGCTCGTTTGGAGTTCTTTTTACGCGTTCCACCGCGCGTGGCCATTGGTCCATGAAAATCTGTCTGAAATGCACTACTATGCCCTCATGAGGCTTCTGCTTGTTGAGGACGAAATCGACATACAAAGGTTTCTGCGATCATCACTGGAAGAGTCGGGATATCAGGTGGAAACGGCGTCCGACGGCAAGACCGCCGAGCGGCTGGCGATCGAAGGGCCATTCGACATCCTGATTGTCGACCTGGGGCTCCCCGATGTGGACGGTATCAGCTTGATTCTCAGGCTGCGGCAACTGGGAGTGAGCGCTCCGGTTCTGATTCTTTCCGCGCGCCGCAGTGTGGATGACCGGGTGCGCGGCCTGGAGCAGGGCGGAGACGACTACCTGACCAAGCCCTTCGCGCTGGCCGAGTTGCTGGCCCGGCTGCGCAACCTGCTCAAGCGCAACAGCCCTCCGGGGGCCGAGGCGACCCGGTACCGGGTCCTGGACCTGGAGCTGGATTTGCTGAGGCGCGAAGCTACGCGGTCGGGCGAGGTGCTGCAACTGACGCCGCAGGAGTTTGTGTTGCTGGAATATCTGTGCCGCAACGCGGGCCGGGTGGTGACGCGCTCGATGATTCTCGACCAGGTGTGGGGCATGCGCATTCAGCCCGACACCAACGTGGTCGATGTCCACATCTACCGGTTGCGCGGCAAGGTGGATGGCAAGGGACAGCAGCCGCTGATTCGAACGCTGCGAGGAGTGGGTTATGTCCTCAAGGACCGGTAAACCGCCGATGCGGAGCGCGGCCTGGCGCATCTCTCTTTGGGCCACCCTGGCCTTTGCCTGCGGCACGCTGCTGGTGTTTGTGTTTCTTCACCGCTTTGTTGCCGACGACATTCAGCGGCGCAGCGATGCGTGGCTGTCGGGAGAGGTGGAGGTGCTGGGCGATGTGGCCGAGCGGACACCGAAGGATGCGCTCTATGGCCGCGTGGTGGGAGAAGTGGCCGAGCTTGCCGGCAAGGAGGTACCGAACAAGGCTCAGACCGGGAGCAGTTCCAACGACTCGGTGTTCTTTTTGCAGGCCGGGAGCGACGACCGCCTGAAGTTATGGGTAGGCGCGGGGAGCGGCGAAGCCAACCTGCAAGCCATCCGGGCCAGCAACATTCTTTCCGATCGCCCGGTGGATGTGCGAGTCAGCGGGTTTGGAACGCCCTTTCGCGTGGCGACCATTCGCATGGACGATGGCAGCCGCATTTATCTTGGGTTGTCTGAACGCGATGAGTTGCGGGTGCTAAAGAGTCTTCGGCTTCGCTTCTTCTTTCTTTGGATTCTGATTGTTCTGCTGGGGTTCGGGATCGTGTTCTTCACCACGCGGCGGATGCTGAGCCATGTGCGGAGGATTACAGAAGCGGCGGCTGGGATCGGCCATTCCGACCTGAACACCAGGGTGCCGACGACAGCCAGAAACGACGAGGTGGCCCATCTGGCTCTGACCCTCAATCACATGCTGGATCGGATCGAGAATTCGATGCACCAGTTGCACACCATTACCGACTCTCTGGCTCACGATCTGCGCAGCCCGTTGACGGCCATTCGCGGGAAACTGGAGATGTCGCTGTCGGCGGCGTCTCAGGTCGAACAGGCCGAGCCGATTGTTTCCGCGATCGATGAAGTGGACCGGCTCACGGAGTTTCTGAACAAGTCCCTGGACGTTGCCGAAGCCAGAGCGGATGCGTTGCGGCTGACGCGGATCGAGATTGATCTGGACGAGCTGCTCAGGACGATGATCGATCTCTACGAGCCTTGCATGTCGGAAAAGGGTTTGCAAATCCGGCTGCGCAGTGCGGGGCCGGTGATGGTTTCAGCCGACGCGGCGCTGATTCATCGCATGATCGCCAATCTCTTCGACAATGAACTGAAGCATCTGTCCGCAGGCTGCACGGTGACGGTGAGACTGGAGGCCGGAGAGCAGGGCGCGGCGCTGCAGTTGGAGGACGACGGGGCGGGCTTCGATCCCGAGGTCACTCTGCATCTGTTCGAGCGCAGGGTGCGGGGCAAAGAGTCGAATGGCCACGGCCTTGGCCTGGCGTTCATCGATGCCGTAGCCCGTGCGCATGGGGGAAGCGCGGCGGCTTCGAATCGCGAAACGGGCGGGGCGCGCATCGCTGTCACCTTGCCGCTGGCTTCGCAGCGGGAGGCCGGATCTGCCATTGCGGCAACTCGGGCTGCCGGTTGAGGGCCGCCGTATCCACATTGGAATCGACTGCAGGGGGGAGTGAAGTTCTTGCGAACTTCGGTTCTTCAGGCGTTGAAGACCGCCGTACCGGAATTATCGTGCGGGTATAGAATACCGGCAGCCAGATTTAGAGTCTCGTTCGGAGAATGGACGTGTCCAGGCAGGCAATCGACGGCTTCGTGCCGCAGAGAGACGAGACGGAGATGCGCAGAGCGCATTTCGCCATGCGGCTTTCACTGGCGTTTGGCGTGGCCATGCTGCTGGGGAAGACGACGGCGTATTTCCTGACTCACTCGGCGGCCGTCTTCTCCGACGCGGCCGAATCCGTAATTCACGTGATTGCCGTGGGCTTCGCCAGCTTCAGCATGCGTCTCAGCATGCGCCCCGCGACACACCACTTCCTCTACGGCTACGAACGGGTCAGCTTCTTCTCCGCGGGATTTGAAGGAGCGCTGATCGTGGTAGCGGCGACCCTGATCATTATTGAATCGTTTCGCGAATGGATGGCGGGGCTGCAGTTACAGCATCTGGGCGCCGGGGTGTTACTGATTCTGGTTGCGGGCATTCTCAATGCCGGCTTGGGGTACTATCTACTCCGGGTTGGACGGCGCACTCATTCGCTGATTCTTGAAGCCAACGGGAAGCACGTGCTGACCGACAGTTGGACCAGCTTCGGCGTGGTGGGGGGACTGGCGCTGGTGCTGATGACCCATTGGAAGCCGTTCGATCCCCTGGTGGCAATGGCCGTGGCGGCCAACATCCTGTGGTCGGGAGGCCGGCTGGTGTGGCATTCCGCGGCGGGGCTGCTGGACTACTCCGACCCCGGGATAGGACGAAGAATCCGCGAGTTACTCGATGCGATCTGCGCGGAATTGAACATTCAATACCACGGGGTGCGCTTCAGAACGACAGGCTACCGGCAAATCATCGAAGTGCATCTGCTGTTTCCGCGTGTGACCTCGGTCAGCGAGGCTCACAGCCAGGCCACGATTCTGGAGGAGCGGCTGACGGCAGAGCTGGGAGTGCCTGCCGAGGTCATTACGCACCTGGAATCGCTGGAAGACCATGCGCTGGTTCATCATCAGCAGCATTACACGGGAAAGCCCGATTGAGACGTCCACCCCTTACCGGCTTATGTTTCCGTCTTCAGCCCGTCGTCTCGAGCAAGGCGCTGGCAGCGGCGCTATGGGCTCGAATGAGCTTACATGGAAGTTATGAGACTGTATTAGTCGCCGCTATCAGCCTGTGGTGAAAGTTCAAGTGGCTGAAAGACATCCGTTTATACTCAAGCATTTGCAGCACCACCAAAGCCGTTCCTTTAAAACACGACATTCACCAAAGTCCCTCAGGCACACCGCACTTCCCGATGGTCGCCGGCACTACCGCCCCACAAGCGTAAAAAACTCAGGG
>Ga0302320_10002017_pt1 | contig 48507 bp, 46 predicted proteins | sample Bog_T0_3_FD_202130 | JGI IMG/M metagenome (GOLD analysis project Ga0302320, IMG submission 202130) | Peat permafrost microbial communities from Stordalen Mire near Abisko, Sweden - Bog_T0_3 | ecosystem: Environmental > Terrestrial > Soil > Wetlands > Peat | place: Sweden: Abisko, Stordalen Mire... | reverse complement strand
CCGAGATGAATGCACCCCACGAAAAGCAAAAGCAAAAGCAACAGCAAAAGCAAAAAACCCACTATGGAAAAAGCAAATGCAAAGACAGAAACCTTGACAACACCAGCCGTCTCATAGAAGACCTGGGAAACCACAGACTTCGATAAGCCGTTTTTAGGGGTAATCCGCAGCTTTGAGGACTTCGTGTAATCCTAAGACTCTGAGGAAAATATTTGAGAATTCCATTTTTGATTAGTTGAGGTGTGAATCGACTGCCTTTATTCATCGGCTGAGTCAGGGTTTCGCGATTTCAGCCCGAATATCTTTTCGGAAAAGTCATCTTTGACTATCTTGAATTCCAATTTTCTATCTGAGCAATTGATCTGATACGTCTCCCTGCGATTTCGAGCAGCACTTATCCATTGCCCGAAATGGCTCTCGCTCTTAACCATCTGCTGGAACTCTTCAAGCGTCAATACCACTGCCCCGTCATCATTGCATACAAGAATTACAAAGACTTCAGCTAGGTCGTGTTTCATTTCCAGGATCATTTCATAATGACGCTTCGGAAATGAAAAGCTCCATGGAGACATAGGCTTGGTACAGTATTTTATATAGACTCCCTTGCATCCATTAATAATGTACGACGAATTATCAATCTCGGAATATGGCGCAATCATCATCGTTTGCTGCGTAGCATGCAGCATCCGTGCGAGCACCGCTCCATGAAAATAATCAAGCTCGCTAATCATTTATTTTCGGAGCCTTCAGGAAGCGAATACTTCCTTCATCTTCATAGAACACCCTCGCACGACCGGTATCGTTGTAAAAGATGTTGATGGGTTGGATGGCATTCGGGTAGCTACCCTTTTCGAGTTGTGAATCGCCGATAAAGCCCTTTGTACGAGTGATCGTGGCTTTGTTAATTTCGCCCGGCTTCTCCGCATATCCGGCTATTGACTTTGGGTTGTGTACAGCAATGGAGTCGACGCCGGCGGGGCAAAAGTTCTCCAAGTAATTTATAAGATGGTCCGGCAGGCATTGTCTCCCTAAGAGTTCCGATAGGGCTTTCTCATGGCTCAGAGGCGTTAGGCTCTGCGCAAGAATGCCGTTGATGCTATCTGGATCGAACGCAAACAGATCGAAACTCATTTCCCCTCTATCGGCCAAGATCTTCGTTTTGTCTATGTTTGAGAAATCAGAGATCACCTCCAATATTTATTTTCAAAACCTTGCTGATAATTAAGGGTGAAACATAGGGTTAAACTCAACAGAATGAATATGTTCCACGTGGAACATTTCCGCGGATTGCCTATTTCCTAGTCACTGCCCCCGGACCCCCTGACGAATTTGCAACCATTTACCATTTTCCGGTGCGCTATAGATTCACATTTTTCAAATACCGATAACTTAGAACGCATCACTTTTCATGCTTGACCCCTGTTCCCCGGTAAGCGCCCATATCCGCATAAGCCCTCGCATTTACAATAAAAATGTGCAGCCCAAACAATCTTCGCCCATCATTTTTACCGAGAATCTGACCAAGGTTTACCAGGCCGGACGAATCAAAGTCACCGCCGTGCGCAATGTTTCGCTTGCCGTCGAGCCGGGAGAGTTTGTCGCCATTGTCGGCCCCTCGGGTTCTGGTAAGTCCACTCTTTTCTATCTGTTGGGGGGGCTGACGCAGGCCACCGAAGGCCGCGTGGTGATTGACGGGGTGGACTTTGCCTCGCTCTCGGACGCCGAGCGGACGCGTCTGCGCAAGCACCGCATCGGCTTTGTTTTCCAGAAGTTCAACCTGCTACCCACGCTCTCCGCCATGGGCAATATCGAGATCGCCTACGAGGTGAGCGGCCGCACCGAAGGCGGAAAAAAAATTCCGCTGGACCGAGCTTACCTCAATCATTTGAGTGACTTGCTAGCGATTCAGGGACGGCTCGATCACCGGCCCTCCGAGCTGAGCGGCGGCGAGCAGCAGCGCGTTGCCATCGCCCGTGCGCTGATTACTCGCCCGGCCATTGTGCTGGCCGATGAGCCCACCGGCAACCTGGACACCAAGAGCTCGGACGCGGTGCTGCAAATGCTGTTGCGGTCGAACCGGGAGTTGGGCCAAACCACTCTAATGATTACGCATAACCCCGAAGCAGCGGCAATTGCCAGCCGGATTCTGTATATGCGCGACGGGGAATTGGTGCGCGAGGAAAAGGGTTCGCGGTCCGGTTTTTGATTGCCGGTTTCAGCCTCAGTTTGACCTGATTTAGCAGCCCCGGTATACTCAATCTTGCAACCTGCGGGAGTAGCTCAGTGGTAGAGCATCGCCTTGCCAAGGCGAGGGTCGCGAGTTCAAGTCTCGTCTCCCGCTCCATTCCGCCCTCCGGTTCTAACCGGAATGGCTACGGCGGCATGGAATTTTAATTTAAGCAGCCCTGCCAAGGCGCGGTACCCAAGTGGTAAGGGAGAGGTCTGCAAAACCTTTATGCGCCGGTTCGATCCCGGCCCGCGCCTCCAATCCTTTTAACAACTTACACAAAACTCATTCAAAGATCATTCCACGCTCACCGCTCAAGTAATTAGACTTGGCTCTCTATTCACCAACCAGCGCGGGAGGAAGAGCATCCACGGAACCCATGGACGATATGGCTGGGATTCTGGTCGGAGTGCCACTGGCGCACATAGACTATCAGTACCGGCCCGGCAAGGGGCATGGGGGTCAAAATCTCTGACGGTTCGATTCGCTAGACCGTTGTGCCCAGTTGTTCACACGCCCGCAAAATGAAAGTATTCCCAAGATACACGTAAAGTTACTGATCCATTATGCGGATGAGGATGTGCGGAATTCAATCACCTCATAGAAATAAAGCTGGTTCGATAAGTTGAGCAATATTGACCTGTATTTTGCGCTCGTTTATTCGATTCTAAATAGTTATTACTTCAAACATGCACAGCCGTATACTCGTATGTTCTATCTGAGCCGGTTACACACTGCTCGACAGTGCCTTGATGACCTTCGCTGAGCATGTCTTGGTACGGTAATTCCGCACGATCAATTTTCCGTTGACATCGTAGTAAAGCCCACGATTATCGACATTCAACGACATGACTAAAACTACGCCCTTTCAATACGCTTCTGGAGCAACTTGTGCTGAATCACATGAAACCTCAATAGACCGGATTGCTCTGTTGACGAGCGGCAAATGCCATGTGGTCGTCCGCCCTCTGGAAAGGAGTGACTGGTTCCGATGGAATACTCAAAATTAAAATCGCTGCTCCGCCAGATGATAGTGGTTCCCATGGTGATCATGGCGGCATTTGCATTCTTGCTTTTGTGGGAAACCTTCGACTTGAATAGATCCTTGCAGTGGGTTGACCATACTGATCAGGTTCTCGATCAATCCGGACGCCTGCTCAATTTACTGATCGATATGGAATCCGGAATGCGCGGATACATCGTAACTGGCGACGAGAGCTTCCTTCAACCGTATCTGGAGGGCGCGAAGAGACTCGACCCCGAATACCAGGCCCTGTATCAGTTGGTGGCTGATGATCTCCCACCGCAGCAGCAGCGACTGAAGGACATTCATGCTGGCTATGTGGGGTGGGAGGAATACGCCAGCCAGATTATCGCCCTTCGCCGTGCGGGAAAAGCCGACCCCACTCTCTATGAGAACCAGCAAGGGAAACTCAGAATGGATGCCCTTCGAGAGCAGTTCTCGGAGCTTCAATCTGTGGAAGCTGGACTGCGTGTCGAGCGCATGCAAGCCGCGCACTTGCGATGGATCGTAATAGTGGCTAGCTTCCTTGGCCTGGGTCTGGGAGTGGGGGTCTTTCTGGCTTTGTTCACTCGATATCACGTTGAAAATCTTGGCACCAGGCTATTGCAGAGCGAGGAGCGATGGACGGCGACTCTGGGTAGCATCGGCGAGGCTGTTATCGCAACAAACAGCGAGGGCCGAGTCACCTTCCTCAACCCGATCGCCGCCTCTCTCACCGGATGGCAACCGGAGGAGGCTGAAAACCAGCCGGTCGGCGACGTCTTCAAGATCATCAACGAAAAGTCCGGGATGAGCGCGGACGATGAAGTGCTCCAGGTGCTCGAAGAAAGACATATTTTAACGGTGGCCAACAACGTGGCGCTGATCACCAGGGATGGCCGCGAAATTTCCGTGGAGCACAGTGCCGCGCCAATCCTCGCCAAGGAAGGAAAAGTCATTGGCGTGGTGCTGGTCTTCCGCGACGTTGCGGCGAGGCGGCAAGAGCAAATCGAGACCGCGGAACAGGCTGCCCTGCTCGAACTCACGCAGGACTCCGTGTTTGTGATCGACATGGAGGGAAGGGTCCTGTTTTGGAGCCGCGGGGCAGAGGCGATGCTGGGATACACCAAAGCCCAGGCCGCCGGCAAGATAGCACACGAACTGCTCTGCACCGAGTTCCCACAGCCTTTCGCCGAGATAAGAGCTGAACTGATGCGCGTGGGGCACTGGGAGGGAGACCTCATCAAAACCGCGCAGGACGGAAGACGCGTTGTAGTGGCCGGCCGCTGGGCCTTGCAATGGGGAAAGCGCGACGAGGCGCCCCGTGTGTTGGTAATCAACAGTGACATCACGGAACGCAAGCGCAGCGAAGAGTCGCTGGTCTTGCAAAAAGAACAACTGCGGGCGCTGGCTGAACGCCTGCAGTGGGTGCGCGAAGAGGATCGCAAGAGAGTCGCTCGCGACCTGCATGATCAGATCGGGCAGATTCTGACCGCTATCAAAATGGATATGATGTGGATGACTCGTCACCTGCCGAAGTCGGAAGGCGCGGTGCTCTCACGTATTACGGAAACGATTCAGTTGATCAGTGATGGTGTCAAGTCGGTGCGTGCGATCTGCAGTGGGCTGCGTCCTGGAGTACTGGATGACTTGGGCTTGGCGGCAGCCATTGAATGGCAGGCCAGCGAGTTCGCTTCTCGCAATGGTGTCCTCTGCCGGGTCTCTGTTCCACCTGTTGATTTACACTTGGATGGTGACCGGGCTACCGCGACTTTCCGAATCTTTCAGGAGTGTCTGACCAACGTAATCCGTCACGCACAGGCAAAATCGGTGCGCATTGACCTTTGCCAGGAAGATGAGAACATCCTTCTGGTTGTGGAGGACGACGGAATAGGTTTTCATGAATCAGGCATTTCGAACGCGCTTGGGTCTTTGGGGCTTCTGGGCATGAAAGAACGAGCGCAGTTCTGCGGAGGCGACGTGCATATTTTCAGTTCCCCTGGCAAGGGGACGAAGGTCACTGTTCGCGTTCCTGTGGACATTCCACGCGCCGAGAGGAGCACACATGCACATCCTGATCGCGGATGACCATGCAGTCGTTCGCCGCGGCCTGAGGGAGATTCTGGCGGATGCTCTTCCCGACGCTAACTTTTCCGAAGTTGGCAACGGGGATGAAGTGATGAGCCACCTGGGGAAATCCCCAACTAGCTTGCTGGTGCTGGATATCAGCATGCCTGGGCGCAGTGGGATGGACGTGCTACGGGATGTAAAGCACGCATACCCGCGGATGCCGGTCATCATATTAAGTTGCCAACCTGAGGACCAGTATGCTGTACGCTGTTTGCGGGCTGGCGCTGCCGCTTATATCAACAAAGAGAGTGCCTCCGAAGAACTGGCGAAGGCGACGATGAAAATACTGAGCGGAGGTCGCTATGTCAGTGCGAGTCTCGCGGAGAAACTGGTCGCCAACCTGGATGAGTCCGTCAATAAGCCCCCGCATGAGTTACTCTCGGACAGGGAATACGAAGTGATGAGAATGATTGCCGCCGGTGTACCCTTGACGGAAATTGGCGAAAAACTTCACGTCAGCGTAAAAACGATCAGCAGCTATCGCGCTCGCATTATGGAGAAGATGCAATTGAAGAGCAACGCCGATCTTACTCGCTACGCCATGACGCATAGCATGATCGATTAGGCTGGCCTGACTCGGTGTAGGAATAACCCTACTAAGCGACTGGAATAAACCGCACATAAATCATGGTTTTCGCTGATATTTATTCATTTACACCTCTACTATAGTTGCTTCAGGCCGAATTAGCAGCCTGGCAAGCGAGCACAATAATGAATATACAAATAGCGGATGATCACGCAATCGTCCGACGCGGCCTGAGAGAGATCCTGGTCGATGCATTTCCGAGCGCGCAGTTTTCCGAATCCTCCAACGGGGATGAGGTGCTCGCCCAGTTGGGCCTATCTCAACCCGATGTACTATTGCTTGACATCAATATGCCAGGACGCAGTGGGTTTGAAGTGTTGAAGGATATAAAGGAGATCTACCCGAAACTCCCTGTGATCATGGTGAGTGTCCAGCCCGAGAGCCAGTATGCGTTGCGCTGTCTGCGGGCCGGCGCAACCGAATATGTGAACAAGAACAGTGCTTCGGAAGAACTGGTACCGGCAATCAAAAAAATATTTGAGAATGTCGCAAAGCTAGCGCGAAACCCGATTTTGGATTACCCGCGCAGTTCGATGAATCCGGGGCAATTCCTTGCATGAGAAGCTCCAGGTCCGGCAGAGCGCAATACTCGGTGATAACTTGTTTCAAATTTCCCAGGTGAAGTCATCGCCTGGGGATATTGCCTATGCAAAAGCAATAAATGTTTAGGAAAAACCCTACAAATATCACATGGAAAAGCCTACACCGATCACAGTTTTCGCCGATGTTCACTTCCTTTTACAATGCGTATCTTGGATATATCGACGTTGCAAAGGATGACGGTAATTCATTCATTTGCGCGAATACTGCAAGAATGAAAGGCATCGATCATGGCCGCTAGCGTTGCTACTATGGCGAGTACGGCACCCAGGATTCCGCTGGGGCGCGTTTTCCCTTTACCACTGGTTACGAATCGTAAGCTGAAACTAGTTTCGAGCCAGGTTGACGCTTTGCCGAAGCAGGAGACCACGTTCGATCCAGAGATTCTGATTAACAAGTATCTGGCCGGAAGAACGCGGCTCGACTACGGGGCTAATGAGTCTATTTTCTCGCAAGGCGACCCAGCCGATGCAGTATTTTACATCCAAAGTGGCAACGTAAAGCTCACCGTCGTGTCGATGAGCGGCAAGGAAGCCGTTATCGCTTACCTTACCGCGGGCAGCTTTTTCGGCGAAACAGCCCTGGCGGGTGAGCCACTTCGCGTTTCCTCTGCGTATGCACTTCAATCCAGCACTATTGTTCGCATTAGAAAAACGGTCATGTTGGACCTGCTCCATAGCGAGCCGAATTTCGCCGAACAATTCCTGACGTACCTGCTCTCCCGCAACAACCGTATGCAAGCTGACTTGGTTGATCATTTGTTCAATTCCAGCGAAAAGCGCCTTGCCCGGTTGTTAATGCTGATGGCTAACTTCGGCCAGGAGACGAAGCCTATTCCGGTCATTCCTAAAATCAGCCAGGAGACCCTGGCTGAAATGATCGGCACCACCAGATCCCGTGTCAGTTTCTTCCTCAATCGGTTTCGCGATCTTGGCTATATCGACTACAACTGCAGCGGAATGCGTATCAATAGTTCACTGGTCAAAGTTGTGCTGAACGATTAAACGGCAACCATGCCTTGGTTAAGACGTTTCTTGCAAGCTGTCCCTGAGATCGTGCTCACATGCCCAAGAAGCAGACATAGCCCTGCGAACAGAGGCAACTCAGTCTGACACGCCCATATTTTGGCGTTAGATCGAATGCATAAAAAATCGCGAGCTAAGGCAACAGGCGGTATATTAGCCTACAAGCGGAATGAGAATTTCGAATTACTGGAAACGAAGGTTTGCACTTTACGAACGATTCATTGGCAGCAACACTATACAAGAGCTATAGATAATCGCATCCGGCAAGGCTGGCCTTTGCCGTCAACCGGTCCATTCCAACTTGTGGTGATTAGGAGCCGTTCGTCTTGCCCACTTGGTTGATGATCCACTGGAATAAAACCACACGCAAGTGAAGACGTCGGGCCACGTCGGGCATGAACTCGGTCACGAAGTTTTCGATGGGCGCAGTGCCCAGGCTGATACCGTAGCGCTCGGCACTGGCTGTCAGATTGGTCTTCTGGCCAGGCACGTATAGGTTGCCGATCTCATTTTCGATGGCGAAGCCCACTAGGTCGGCGTAGTTCACCATTCCCTTGCCGTTGTCGCCCAGAGTCCACTCCACCTGGACTATGGCGTGGCTGATGCGGCGAGGAATTGAAGCATTGGGAATACGATGATAGTGCGGATCCTGATGAACGATGGACGGAATCAGGAAAGTCGAGAAAAATTCGAGAGTCGCGTCCTGCGAATAGCTGACACCTACGTAACGGCCAAAGCCAGTCATGCCGGGGCCATAGGCGGAGTGTGCGTTAGCGCCCACCGCGATGGCCGAGCTTCCAAGAATTGTAATTGCATTGAACGGGTCCACAACGTTGCGTGTCGCCAGCCAGCGCTTCTCGCTTGGCGTCATCGGCTTCACCTGCGGCCCATTGGTGAATCGCATATACCAGTTGATCGTCTGCCCTGGATGGCAATGAGCCGGTTGCGTATCAGGTTGGCCGTTAGCTACCGCTGGCGCAATTCCGGCAACTGAGGACGTTCCGGTGGTTGCCGCCGTGGGCTTAACTTCGTGCGCAGCTGGGCAGGGCGCAGATGCCGGCGTAGCGACAGGGGTGGATTTTTGCGGTTGAGGAGCATCGGGGAGCGATAGTTCAGAACTCTCCGGCAGACCGGCCCACATTGGAATCGCTGGCAGCATCAACCCCGCAACAAGCAACAAAGCGGCACGACTCCGCCTCCGCGTACCGCCCAACTTCTCTTGGCCGGCGCACTGGTTCCGGATATATTTTCTCCAACCACCTTCCAAAATAACAGGCCCTCGCTGATGGAATTGCAGGCCACCCTAACAGGCAAAAATAGACTTATTGCCTGATCCGATTATCGGTAAGAACGCGCAGCCGCAGAACTGCCATCCCGGTAAATCTACCGAGTCCAACGTGGCAATACTGAGCAAGGTCGCACACAATGGCAATATTCAGTTTTTTAGAGCAGGCAAGCGTCACGCACTCTATAAATCAGCGTATAGGGTTAATCGAGGTCAACTTGGCAAGCAAAGCAGCGTACGATTCATCTGCAAGCGAGTATTCCGCCGCTTCGGTTCCCTGGCAGTGTCCGAAGCATAGTGCGACAGCACCAAATGGGAAATAGCCCAGATCCTGAATAACCGATCCGCCATAGGCGCAGGCAGAAGCTTCTGAGGAGAGGTTAGAAAAGCGATGCGGCAGGAGGGGTTGAATCTCATCCGTTCACAGCAAATCGACAATCTCTTGGTGAGTCAGAACTGAATACGCAAACAATCTCCACCGCGCAGCAGCAGAAGAAAAACAATTGTTACTACGCGGAGCAGAGTAAGGCTCCTGGCCATTGCGAGCCGATATATCAGTGTCTGTTGCAATGTTCAAATCCGGCCAAGAAGCAAAAGGATCAGTACGATCACAAGGACAAGTCCCAGCCCCCCGGACGGAAAATAGCCCCAGTTTCTGCTATGTGGCCATGTGGGAAGCGCGCCAATCAGCACCAGTATCAAAATCACGATCAAGACAATTCCAAGCATACTTGCTCCTTAATTACTTCGCCGTCCGGAGATCAGGTTGATGACCAAAACGACCAGCGCTACAACCAGAAGAATGTGAATCAGGCCGCCGGCTATATGGAGGCTGAACCCCAATAGCCACAGAACGAGGAGAATTACAAAGATTGTCCAAAGCATAGTCATACCCTTTCGGTGTTACGGGCGCATAAGAAATACAAATGATCTTATGCGCCCTCAAGTACTAGCCATTGTTAACTAGTTGGCTGCGATAGCCTTAGCCTTTGCGTTCCTGACCGCATCGATAAACGAGGCAGCCACGGCCGGCACGGCAACTTCGCCTTTCAGAATGCGGCTCGTGGAGACATCACGACCATAGATGGCCTCAGTGGAATCGTCGTCGCGGCGAATTGCAGCGCCGGTCAGCGTGAGTCCAGCAAAGGCGCCCCTGGCCCGCGAGTAAGTAAGGACCTCGGTATTCAGCTTCCAGTCGGTATCAGCGGACGCGTGACGCCCCACCGGACCGGCTGCCGCGGAAGCATCCCCGCCCAGCTGAAAATTACTGCTGATCAAATGCTGCATGCCCCGCTCGTTCTGGATAATCATGACCAAATCAACGCCCTCGACGCCGATCTGCAATCCCCAGCTGCCGCCAGTGATGGCAAAAAACGCTGGTGCGCTCCATCCATTTGCGGTCCGGCACGTGGCAACGCCTCTGCCATTTTCCGCGCCAAAGACAAAGCCGCCCTTGATCATATGCGGCACAACGGCCACGCACCTTGCGTGCTCCAAAACTTCTTCCGGAATGCCCTTGTCCGGCGCTGACATTATCTCGTGCAGCACCGCGCCTGCGTGATCCAACCGGTCAACTGTTGCTTCGCGATCGGTTCCTGCCCAGCCGATACTCGTCAAGCTGAGTACTGCCACTAACGCCACAAGTTTCTTCATGTGTTTCACCTTTTCTACCCATGCGCAGCGTGACTTGCTTTACGCGCATTCAAGGCGCACAAGGTAGTTTCCACACTAAAGGCAAAGTGCAGGCCAGTCTGAGCTAGAACGCACAGGAAGCAATGGACGTGAAAAAATGTACAAGCATCTGCATAAAGTATCTTTTCAATAGTGAGCAAAAGGAGACAGACTGCCCCCTCTCATCCCTCGCATAATCTATGCATGTGTCGGTGTAAGTAAAAGTTAATCTTATGTTGCGGCTTCCCTTGCTGCAACTACTCCCGGCATTGAACGATCCTGATGGTTGTCGATGAATCTGTATTCATCGGCGCAACTGGTTTGTGAGCCCAGCGCTTTACTGTTGCGCATCCTTCGATAATTCCCGAGTCATAACTAAATTTGTGAGGAAATGATGTATGGCTGCCCCTGAGAATCACACATTCAATAGCGCAGCTTTTCTGGCCAACGCCGGATTAGGACGAAGAATCGTCCAACTGGCACCCAGGCAGACATTCTTTTCGCAGGGAGATCCCGCGGACTCCGTTTTTTATCTTCAGAAAGGCCGCGCAAAAGTCACGGTCGTTTCAGCAATCGGCAAGGAAGCAACCATTGCGCTGGTTCCTGAGGGCGAGTTTGTCGGAGAGGGAGCGCTGGCGGCGATACCTGGACTGCGCCTATCCACAGCCACGGCCATTACAGCCTGCTCGGCGCTCAAGATCGGGCGCGAGGAGATGATCCGCGCAATGCACGAGGAGCAAGAATTTTCCGACCTGTTTATGAAATTTCTGCTGTCAAGGAGCATGCGCATCCAGGCTGATTTGGTCGATCAGCTTTTCAACTCCAGCGAAAAGCGGCTGGCACGGATTCTCCTGTTGATGGCGGAATTCGGTCAGTCGGGTGAGCCGCAAGCATTGATTCCGAAGATCTCTCAGGAGACTCTGGCGGAGATGATCGGCACCACGCGATCTCGCGTCAGCTTCTTTATGAACCGCTTTCGCGAGCTCGGCTTTATCGACTACAAAGACCGCATACGCGTACATAAATCTTTACTGAACGTGATTCTGCACGATTAGCTACCGTACGACAATGTTGAAAAGCCAGCGATAGCTGCATTGCCAGGAGGCCGTCCAAAGCCGGCCAGCGGTTCATTTACGGGCTTTGTATGGAATTGACCAGCATAACAATTTGTTAAATGGCATACTTTTCACACTTCTTTATGTGCAGTATTTGTGGGGTAATATATGCCAACTACGCAAGCAACACTTCTGATTGTTGACGATGAACCTTCCATAAGGTTAATGCTGTCAAATGTACTTGCAGAAGTAGGTTATCGCGTGCGCTCCGCCGAAGACGGCCTATGTGCATTGCGCGAGATACGGAATGAGGTTCCCGAGCTGCTTCTTTCCGATCTGAATATGCCCAATATGTCCGGGTTCGAGTTGCTCTCAGTAATCCGGCGTCGTTTCCCTGCGATCCGGACGATAGCCATGAGTGGCTCGTTCTCCGGCAATGAGGCTCCTTCCGGAGTTGCAGCCGATGGTTTTTATCAAAAAGGCAGCAGCATTGCCGCCTTGTTGCGGCTTATGGAAACACTGCCCCAAGTGGAGCGAGAATATCACCCGCCGACCGGCCCGAACGAGCTTCTCTGGATTCATCACAACAGCCATGACTTATCGCTGGATGCAAGCGTCACCATCACCTGCCCGGAGTGCTTGCGCACTTTTCCCCAAACTCTTGGCTCAGGCTATCTGAAGCGCAAGGCCGATTGTATCTATTGCCATTGTTCGATTCACTACGCAATCGTGCAGGATGCAGATCGGATGCCTTTGCAGGCGTTTCAGAGGCAGTCCGCAGCAGTTCTGCACTGTCCTCAAAGTATGCCCAACCCCAGCTATTGAGTTTAGTTATCGAGAGAGTGAACGATGCGTACCATTGCAGAACGTAATATGCTTTTACGCGCAAGAACTAAACTGCCCGACGGGCTAAAACTGTCGACCGAAGAATTCCGCGAAGGATGGGAGCTTGTCCGGACTCTTGATGCGCGCCGGCTTGAAAAGCAGATCGCGCTCTGTGGATGGAATATCATCAGAATTTCTGAAGAATCGCTGCGAAGCGGCGTGGGAGAAACATCAAAGGAGGCCGTTGCCAACGCGCTCAAGCTCTCTCTTCGCCGCATCAGCGAACACTTCAACGCCGTGGAAGTGGAACATATTGAGTTGACGCAATATCCTTGGTTCTTTCTGGCCAGGGTCAAAGTTGTTCCGTTCCTCATTCAGCAAGGCGCGGTTCTGCTGGTCCCCGATGAAACTTTACCTGCTTCAGTCGTCCCCCGGCAGCGGCGTCTGCCAGTTTATGCGGAGGTTCTATATCCGCAATTTGGAAGCGTAATTCCCCAGCTCAAGGAATTGCTGATTTCATCCAGAACAGTGCGAGCAGGTTCGCAATGACCATCTTTCAAATAGCGGTTGTGTTGTATCTTTTTCATAGAGCACTGCGCGTACAGAGGGACTGACGAGACGCCTCTTCATGTCCCGTAGGAATTCGCAATAAAACATACATATAAACTCTTCTGACTTCCGCGCGGTTCTGCGTTTTAGCAGGCGAGCGCGGGAAGCTATCATAGGCCTCATCATCCATGCCGGCAGTGGTCTCAATAGCTCAGATAAAGATAGTATGAACCTCTATTCTCAGGACTGTGCGGAGCTTGAATAGTGTTCTTGCGCCTTAATCAAATCAATAAGCTTTCAATCCACGGAGGTGGAACAGTGAATAAGGATCGAGTGAAGGGAACTATCGACGAAGTGGCGGGAAGCGCCAAGCGCAAAGCGGGCGCGTTCACAGGCAATACGAAGCTTGAAGTTGAAGGCATGGTTCAGCAGGCCAAGGGCCAGGTTGAAAACGCCTGGGGCAAGACAAAAGATGCGGTTCGTGATGCCGTTGAGGGTAGCGAGGTGCATCTCGATACTCGCGTGACACTGAAAATGAAGAATTCAACGGTGGATGCCGAATGTAAAAAGTGTAAGTAGGTATTTTGCAGCGCCGTGACTCTGACAAGAATGAAAATAAGTCGCTGGCCTTGCATTCTTCATCTCGATGGATTCGATCACTGTTAAGTTTGATCGGCCCTGGCATCATCACCGGGGCCCCGGATGATGACCCCTCCGGCATCGCCACAATTGCCATGTTCGCGGCGGGTGTTGCGATGTTTGTTGTGTAGCGTGCCGATCTAGCTGTATATGCGAAATATGAGCAGTTGGGCACAGATTAGACAAGGTATCTGGCAATATATTTATTCTGGCAGGTAATGTGCCGCCTTTCAATCCTCGCAGTTCCGATGGGCGCAGCAAAGTCGGGAACTCGAAGGATGATCGGCAAAAGGACTCCTATGCGCACCATTCGGACTCTGTTAGTGTTTCTTGCATTGGCCATACCGGCCGTTCTGTTTGGACAAATTGGGGTAAGGATTGCGATCGGCCCTCCAATGCTGCCGGTCTACGAGCAGCCCATTTGCCCCGGAGACGGCTATCTCTGGACACCGGGCTATTGGGCCTATGACGACAGCGTCTCCGACTACTATTGGGTACCCGGAACCTGGGTATTGGCGCCGGAAGAGGGCTATCTTTGGACGCCGGGTTATTGGGGCTGGGGCGATGGCGGATATCTTTTCTATGATGGCTATTGGGGGCCTACCGTCGGTTTCTACGGCGGGATCAATTACGGCTTCGGTTACTGGGGCGGGGGGTACGGAGGAGGCCGTTGGAACAACGGACACTTCTTCTATAACAGCTCCGTCAACAACATGGGTGGCGGCAATTTTCACAATGTATACAACGAAAGGGTCGACAAAAACAACGAGAGCCGCGTCAGCTTCAACGGCGGAAGAGGTGGAACCGAGTCGCGTCCAACCTCTGAGCAAGAGGCCGCGGTAAACCAGAGGCATATTCCGTCTGTCACGGCTCAAACTCAACATGTGCAGGCCGCGCGCGGCAATCCAGAACAGCGCGCAGGGGTAAACCATGGCAACCCGGTAATCGCAGCGACTACCAAGCCCGGAGATTTCAGCCAACAACGCGGAGCAGAAGGCGCCAGGGGCACGGCAACCGAGACTCATGGCACAGTCCATCCGAAAGACCTTCCACCGATCTCTCGCCCCGCGGCAGTCAACTCAGGAAATGCCAAGGCGGACAGAAAGTACGAGCAGAAGCAGGACCAGTTAATCGCCAAACAAACCCAGGAGCGGCAGCAGCTTCAGCAGAAGCAGGATACGGATCATCAGCAGAAGGTGTATAACGCTCAGACGCAGAAACTGGAACAAAGGCACCAGCAGCAGACGCAGAACTTGGTGCAGAAACACACATCTCAGCAGCAATCGCTACAGGCCCGCCAACCTCAGGCTCGCCCATCGGGCCAATCTCAGGCTCGCCCATCAGGAGGAGGGGGCCGAATGTAGCAGGAACGCCCTTTTTGAAGATAATAATTGTCTTATGAAACCGTTCGCGGCCAGGCGCCCTCTACCTGGCCGTGTATACCACACCAGAAATAATCTCCTGCGCAACCCGCCACTCATACAAATAGATAAGGCAGGCAACGAAGGACAAAGTGACCCAGGGTTTAGCCCGTTAGAGCTGCTTCGTCCTGCAACGCTAGCTTCTCTGCCGCTTCGATCTTGCGCAGGCCTTGAATCTTCCATATCCCAAAGCAGAGGCCAACTACCATCAGGCCCACGAAGACGCAAAGCAGCGGATTCGACCACGTCTGTAGAGTTCCAGACCATAGGCGGACGATCCTGCGCCCATAGGTTACGCCTAGCCATGCGATAAAGGAATAACGCAGTGTGCGAGCCGCGCCGAAGACGGCGAGGAACCGGCTGCGTGAAACGCCCAGCGCACCGGAGGCAAGCGCAAATGGTAAGAGTGGAAACGGCGGGGGAAGCAACGCGGGAAGAAAGACCGCAAGTAGCCGGTGACGCTCTACCCAGCCGACGATACGCACAAGAAGGCGCGCCGGCACGTAGTGACGCAGCGCTTCTTCACCGCCTCTGCGTCCAATGTGCCAAGTCGTATATCCGCCCAGGATGCTTCCTGCAATAGCACAAGTGGTCAGCAGCCAAGGGTTGCCGCTGTGCGCCACAAGCCACAGCAACAGCAGGTCCGTGCTGCCGGGCAAAGGTACAGGAATAACAGAAGAATCTATAACCGCAACAGAAAACAACCCCAGCGATCCAAGATGCGTGAGCCAGTGCGGCACAAACAGCTGATGCGAGGACGGCGTTGGCAATCGTATTGGTTGTCGGACAAACACGCTCATACAAACCTATCCGTGCATTCGCACTTGAATGCTACGGGTACGCAGCACGGCACAGTCTGAACATTATTCTGTATTCGCTCCGTGCAAAGTGAGCCAATAGTACCTCCGCCAACAAAATAAGCAGCGAACGGGGCGCAATGCAAACAAAGCCAACAGACAATCGAACGGACGCGACTCCGCTTGTTTGAAATTCACTGAATTACAACGCGGGCACTTTCTCCGTATCCAAAGCGGATGCGGCAGCCAATCGGGCCAATTCCGGCTCATATTCCCCATCCTGTCCGCGCCTCTCGGTCATATGCCTTTGCTGGCTAAAGTCCAGTAGTTTCTCCCTGACTCGAATTCGACTCCAGCCAGGAGAGCAGATAACTTATGCTGCCGGTGGCCAAAGCAACGCTGGAATCTGCAGCTCCGTAATAAAGATGAATTGTGTTTCCATCCGCGCCGATGGTTTGTCCGCAAGGAAACACAACTCCTTGCACGTCTCCGCTCAGCTCATATGGTGCTTCCGGGCCGAACATCCACGAGTCTCCCCGTTGCAGGCATATATCTGGATGTTCCAGATCGAAGAGCGCTAAACCCAGGCGATAAATGCTGCCCGATGCCGTTTGCCGCACTCCGTGATAGATCATCAGCCATCCCTTGGCTGTTTCTATCGGCGGAGAACATAGTCCAATCTTGTTCGCATCCCACCATCCGCCTCGTCGCGCCGCGAGAATGACTTTGTGGCTTCCCCAATGCCTTAGATCAGGCGAGTAGGAAATCCACATATGAGCGCCAAGCGCCGTCATTGGCCGATGAATCAAAGCCCAACGGCCGCCGATTCTGCGAGGCAACAGCGCCGCATCCTTATCCTCCGGAGGCATGATTACGCCATACCGTTCAAAGGTCCTGAAATCCTTGGTAAGCGCGAGCGAAACTCCGGGGCCTCCACGCGCAAAGGAGGTGTAAGCCACCGCGTATTGCTCGAGTTCCGGGACGTACGTAATGCGCGGATCTTCAATGCCCCATATCTCTTCCGGATACTCCTTCGGACTCGCCATCAACGTCGGCTGAGGATCAATTCGCCATTTGTCGATCCCGTTGGCGGAACGCGCGGCACAAAGATGCGATAGGCCGCTGCGATCTTCAACGCGACAAAGCAGCAATGTATCTCCATCTTCCAGCAGGACGGCTCCAGCGTTGAAGACGCTGTTAATCGGATAGGGCCATATGTCGCGGGTTAGGAGCGGATTGCCGGAATAACGCGTAAACAGAGGCTTATCCGCATATACTCCTGTCATATTTCGCTCCTGGGCGATAGCCTCTGGCGTCGATTTCGCCAACTGTTCTGCTGGCTGTGGAAAGCCTGCCTTTTCTCGCTCCTGGGCGATGGCTTCTGGCGATTCTTTTTGAGCGTTTGTTGGATTCAATAAATGACACTCATTCCCTGGTGCAGTTCGTCTGCGCTTGCTACCTTGGCCGTCTGCATTTCGAGCAGAGCCATGAGAAACGAGAGCGTGGATTCAGCTCCCTGATTTTCATTTACACGGTCCGGATGAAGGCCATCTCGGCATCCACCTGTTAATGCATCATACAACGGTATCTGCAAATCGTTCTTGCCGAGAAACCAGCTAAATACTCTACGCGCTTCATCAAGCCATTGGGTTTCCTCTGTGAGCCGATATACCTCAAGACAGGCAGAAACGGTTGCGCTTGCCTCCACTGGCTGCTGATCGAAGCGCGCCTTTTCATTCCCTTCAATGTAGAATCCGTTGGATCCTATTGGTACAAATAGCTCCTTATCGTCACGGTGTTGCTCGGCAACCAGCCACTTCAGTGAATCCATTCCAGCTTCAATCATTCGCTGGTTATCACTCCGCCATCCTGCAAGAATGAGCGCCTGCGAAAGCCTTGCATTTGAGTAGGAAAGGCTTTTCTCAAACCATTTCCAGGTATCTGAATGACTTCTCTCATAAATATCCAGAAGCCGATTAGCAAGGATATTGCGTGCGCTCTGAACAGTTCTGTCTCCTGGAAACCAATCCAGATAGGCTTGCATCCCAAGAATGCAGTATGCCCAGGCACGTGGACTGGTAAACGTAAGCGTCGCAGGGACAGAATCCTCAAAGAGCCTTCCGGCCGCACCTCTCAATCCCGCATTCTGTGAAACTCCCAGCACCTTCCCAAGCGACCACAATGCGCGTCCATGACTGTCATCCGATCCCACATCTTCAAGCCATTTGCGGTCGTAACCGAGAAAGTTTCTAAACCTCCCGGAATCGGTATGAAATGCAAGCCATAAAAAGGATAGGTAACGGTGAGAAAGATTCGCATACTCGCGCCTGCCGGCATACTCGGGATTTTCATCCAGAAGAACTGACACGATCAAGGCCCGTGCGTTGTCGTCGGTTGTATAGCCTTCCCGTGTATTTGGCACCGAAAAGATAGCGTGTTGCAGGATGCCGGTATCGTCGGTCATGGTCAACAGATGATTTGGATTCAGAGCGGGCAAAGGGTCTGCCGAACTAATCACAGAATCGCCCTGTTGTGCGGCTCTTGGATGTAAAGAGCGTTCAAATCGTGCCCGCTGAAAGCTCGCCATGTAGGCCCGCGCCGTCTTTGCCCATGTCGTTCCGCGAGAGTGAAGATAAGCGCGCTTTCGCATTGCATGGCGCTCCGCGTCGTTTTCCAGCAATGCCAGGACCGCTTCAGCAATCGCATCAGGACTCTGGAACGGAACAATTACGCCGCGCTTTTCCGCAAGTAATTCCTTGGCGTACCAGTACGGTGTGGAGACAATCGCCTTCCCGGCTCCAAGCGCAATCGCGAGCGTGCCGGAGACGATCTGTTCCTCCTGCTGATAGGGCGTAATATAAATATCCGCCGCGCCCACAAGCTCGACAAGCTCCTCTGTACTCACAAAGCGATTATTGAGAATCAGGTGATCGGAAACTCCAAGCTTCTCTGCCTGCGCTTGAAGCTCTTCCCGGTAACGCTCGCCTTCACGCCGGCGAATGTGCGGATGGGTTACTCCGGAGACAATGTATACCACGTTTGGCTGTCTCGCCAGAATCGCAGGTAACGCCTGTATGACGTTCTCAATACCCTTATTGGGAGACAGCAACCCGAAAGTAAGTAGAACCGACTTGCCTTCCGTGCCGTATTTGTCTTTGTAGAAGTTTGGGTCTATAAAGGAAAAATCCGGCACGCCATGTGGAATCACGTCGATTTTCTCGACTGGGACCGCATACACTTCATGCAGCAGACTGGCCGCCAACTTGCTCATCACAACCATGCGATCAGATAGCTGTGCAATCTCTTCAAGCACCCTCCGCTGATTCTGATCCGGGTCGCGCAGTACCGTATGCAGTGTAGTCACCAGGGGCATCTTCAATTTGCGCAGTAAGGTAAGTATATGGCTGCCCGCGCTGCCGCCGTAAATGCCATATTCATGTTGCAGACAAACAAGATCGTTGCCATTGAAGTTAAGAAAATCAGCGGCCCGCTCATAGGAGGAAAGGTCCTCCTGCTCTAGTTCCAGACGAACTTGTTCCGGATATTGATAGCTTGATTCGGGATCGTTGACGGGGATGGCAAACAAGCGTCCTTCTCCGTATTCGGTCGCGAGCGCCGTGCACAGGTCGGTTGTGAACGTGGCAATGCCGCATTCTCTCGGCAGGTAGTTTCCCACAAACGCAACGCGGGTTGGCAAAGGCAGTTTGCACGCCTTTGTGGCAATATGCGACTGTGCTTCGGGATCTGGATTTACGCCGGGCATCTCAGAATGCTTCATTTCAGAAAGCGACATCATGCCCTCCTTTCGACCTCAGATTCGGTTAAGAACCAGGAGAATAACAACAATCATGGGGATCAGTCCAACTCCTCCATTCCGTAATATCCTCAACTTCTGCTATGTGGCTACCGTGACAAGGTTCCTATGAGCGCTAAGACAATAAATACAATCAATATCGTTCCAGGAATATGTAATCCCCGTGACCCCGATACGCCCAGGACAACTGAACAGAGGCCGCGGACTCTTTCGAGCCCGCGGCGGTTAATAGATCATTTAAAACAGACATCCCATCGTTACATTCGCGGTTTGCCGATTGGTTCACCGGAAACAACCAACTCTACTCTCCGGTTTTCCTGCCTGCCCGCCGCATTGTCATTGGAAGCTACCGGCAACGTATTACCGTAGCCCATGGCGCTTACTGAGCCTGTTACTACGCCTTGTCCCACAAGATAATCGCGCACAGCGTCAGCGCGATTTGCCGACAGTTTCATGTTCATATCGTCGCCGCCGACGTTGTCGGTGTAGCCGCCAACCTCGATGTTAAGTCCGGGGTAGGAGATAAGAATCCCAGCAACCTTCGCCAGTTTCTCCCGCGCACCGGGCTTCAACGTGTAATGTCCAGTGTCGAACAATACATCTGACATGCTGACAATCAGCCCACGCGCGCTTTCGCGGGTTGCCAGAATCTTGTTCAACTGTTCGGACAATTGCGCGCGCATTGCAGCCTGATTGCTATTGGCCTGTTGCTCATTCATTTGAGCCTTTTGGGCCGCTAAGCGAGACTGCTCAGCATCGGCTTGGGCGGATGAGATTGCATTCGCCGATGCGGTTTGATTGGCGATCAAGTCAGCCTGTGCACTGGCCGCATCAGATTGGGCGGTTGTGACTGCTGCTGTCGATGCTATCTGGTTCGCGACCAAGTCAGACTGAGCCTTCTCTGCATTGGCTTGCGCTTTTACCGTATCGGATTGCGCCTTCTCTGCATTGGCTTGCGCTATTGCCGTATCGGACTGCGCTTGATCTTTCAGGCGGGTCGCAGCGTCGGTTTGAGCTTGCGAGAGAGCCTGCGCGTCGATTGCAGCCTGACGCTCATTTGCGAGGCGAACCTCGTCAATCCTTTTAACCGCGATCTCGCGCGAATCTTCAGCGGTTTGAACGGCTTCGCGTGCGACGGCAATCAGCGGCTTTTTATCGACGTGCTTGTCGATGGCATATGCATTGGCTTTGTCCATCAACTGAACAGCGTGCTGGTAGCTCGTGCTCGCATACTGTTCAGCCCCTTCGGATTGTGCAATCCGCACCGCATTACGCGCTTCGTAAAATTCCAGTGGAAGGCTGGCGCTTAGAACAACCGGGTCGAACTTATAGCCTGTGGGGATATACCCACCGCGCTCCATCAGTTCATACTTCGCATTCACAGCCTCGGTTGTCCCTTTAGTGTCGGCGCGAACAACGTTCTCGAGGACTACGACGTTGCTGGGCTGCCGGACGGCATAGTATGGTTCTGCGGTGACGATCAGGGCGAATGCCTGGAGGTCGGTGGTTGCGGTTAGCTTGCTACGGTCATTGCCGCCTACCAGCACTTCTCCAAGGTTTACTGGCCGGCCCTCGGGCGAGATCGCCCAAAGGACATACGTAAGATACTCGCCGCCAAAAGTTGTCGGGTTTTGCAGGTTTCCAAATTCCGCTTCAACCTCCATGGTGCCACGCTTGCTTCTCACCTTGGCATTTCCGTTTGCGGATGGCAACAAAGTCGTCCCGGCAAAATCCACACTTGTGGCGCCGCTACGATGTTGATAGTTGACCGCCTCAACCGAGCGATTAATGACGATCACGCGGTATGTGGACGCTGGCCCTGTGGAATCGAGGACCATCGTCGCTTGCGGATTGGCTTGAGCAAACACACTCAAGCTGAAGGCACTTCCTACTACAAACAAAAGCATGCGCTTCATGATTCCTCTACGGGCTGTTCTCAGCCGTATAACGGTTGACGTTCGTTAATTTGCAAACACAATTTGCCAGGTCCTGGCAGGCCAATCTTTCAATGCCCGACACGGAACTGATAGATGTAGTCGAAGAGGCCGAATATCTTGAGAAGCCACAAAACAACGACTATTACAACGACGCCATTCAGTATTCCCTTGATTTGACCCTGCATGGGTATGTAGTTGTTCACCAGCCATAACAACAGGCCGACTACGCCGAGCGTGATAAGAACAGTGACGAGTGGCATGTCATGTCCAATATGGAACTGAGAGAGGTTGTCGAAAAGTCCGACAACCTTCATGAGCCACAGAACCACGGCAATCACTACAACGCCATTCAAAATGGCTTTGATCTGACCCTGCATGGGTATGTAGCGGTTGACCAGCCATAGCAACAGGCCGACTACGCATAGCGCGATAACAACAGTTACGAGTGGCATTCTATTCTCCAATCATTTGCATGGACCTGATCTGCATATAGCACTTTTTGAGCAGGTCGATAATGTTGTGTTGATCTGCTTGCTTTTTGATCGGCTCATTTCAGCTATTGCGTGGACAAAGAACAGAAATCGCACCGGCCTTGGGAACAATGACGGTAATTGTGCTTTTGCGCTTCCCGGGAGGCTGTGAACTGCGCAAATCCGTTAAATTTCCGTATTTCAGGAGCCGGCAAGGAGAGAAAAACAGTCATTCTTCTTCATGTATATTGTTCCAAAATAATAAGTAATTGGCTGAGCTATAACGCACAGGAGAATATATGGAGTACGTACTCGACGTTCGGCATATTCACATCTTTGCTTGCGGCGAGTTGTCATCTTTGACTGCCGGCAGCGGTGCAAATGTGTGGCAAAACATGCTCACACGAGGCTGTATTCTGCCTATTCCTCTACGGTAGCGGGTGGCGAGGCGCGCCGCGAGGAACCCACGCAAGGTCTCCGCTCAAGACGTAAATGGCGATAGCCGTAATCATGAGGACTGCGCCGAACCAGAAGCGCCAGTCACGATGCATGCGCCTCCAGTAAGGGCCAGGGTCAGGCTCGCCACTATTACTGCTATTTCCTTCGACGTTGTGTTTGTTTCCAGTCATTTCTTCTCCATTTACATAATATCCGGGCAATGTTCAAGCGAAATGCTTTTCTTAGAGCGATTGTTTACAGATTATGCTCATCGCGCCCTTCGCTATTGTTTCTGAGCAGCAGCAGAAGTGACCTGAGCTGCGCCGTCGGAATCTGATACTGGTGAGCTGACAACCGGTGTCGGTCTGTTCCCGGGCATTTCGGTTCCTGCTGGGAAGATGAGAATCTGGATAGAGCCCCAGTCTGATTCCAGGTTTGCACCTGGCTGCTTGCCCATTCCCAAAGTCTTGAGCAGACTGTCGTCAAATCCATAGTTCTCAACCAAATATTCGCGCACAACCATGGCTCTGGCATCGGTAAGCACTTGGTTTTTTTGCGTATCACCTTCCATGCCTGTTGAAACCACGACTACCGCTAATCCAAATTGATTCTCTACCAGGAACTCGCCGCCTGCATTAAGAGATTTTTGATTCTTCAGCTTGGCCGAATCACGAGCATCGAAGAGTTGCTTGACTGTATAGGTAAACGCCTTCAAGGGTGTTCCCGGCGGTAGCCCGCTAATCTTATTCGCTGTCAGACTGGCGGAGTCTTCGTATCCACGCTTTCTGAAATACCCGCTTAAAAGGAAGTTATGTTTCAAAGCTTCCATATTTTCCTGGAAGTCCGTCACGCCGATCTGCGCCTGGAGCATCGTGGCGTGCAGGGTAGTCGTGGTTTGTTCCAGGTTGCTATAGAGTTGCTTGTCGTTCACCAGCGCTCCCACAGTTCCTTGTCCCGAATCGATCTTGGCGCTTACCGAGTTCAGATGCGCCGTCGCCTGGGTCGTGTTCTGGACTGCTTGCTGGCTGCTATCCAGAATTCCGTTCGCCTTCTTGAGCATATCCGCCATCAAAAGTGGAGGTTCACTCTCGAGGACATCGCCATCTTTTACGTCGTCTTGCCCGGCAGATCCAAATGAAATGGCCAGGAACTGATTGCCCAGCACTCCTTCAGTTTCGATCGAAGCCACGGAGTCCCGCTTAATAATCTCGTGCGTCGATTTATCAAGATCCATGACGACCGTGACCTTATCTCCTGGCTTGTGGGGTAAATCGATGCTATGCACAGTTCCGCTGTGAACGCCGCCCACCTGCACGTCGGCTCCGTTAGTCAGGCCGGCTACATTGTCGAATTGCGCCTTCAGCCGGTAAGTGGAGCTAAACAGATAGTTCTTGCTTCCGATAATGAAGATCCCGGCAGCCAGAACTGCCAGCGCCACAACGATGAATGCCCCAAGCCGCGCCACTCTCGTCATATATCCTCCTACGACAATTTCAGAAAGTCTTCAACAAATCCGATTTCGCTCTGTTGAAGATCTTCAAACGTGCCTTCGATTACAACATTTCCCTGATCCAGCAGGGCCAAACGGTTGGCGATTGTCCTGGCGCTGTGCAGGTCGTGAGTTACCACAATGGATGCCATTCGGCGCTCGCGTTGGAGTTTAAGAATCAAATCGTCGATCTCCCCCGAGCTGATGGGGTCAAGACCTGCCGTAGGCTCGTCAAGAAGCAGTATCTCCGGATCCAGTGCGAGAGCGCGCGCAAGGCCAACGCGTTTTTGCATCCCGCCTGAGATATCGGAAGGCATCTTCTCAAGGTTGCCTTCCATGCCCACTTCGACAAGCAGTTGCCTCACACGTTCGTTACGCTCGGATCTGGACATATCTTTCCGATGATGTACAAGGGGAAACGCCACGTTTTCAGCTACGGTCAGCGAATCGTAAAGCGCTGCATGCTGAAACAGGAAGCCCATTTTCATCCTGATCTCGCTCATCCGGTCAAGAGCCAGACCGACGATATTATGGCCATAAATGCAAACCGATCCAGAGTCAGGTGTTTCGAGGCCGATGATAATCCGCAGCAACACGCTTTTCCCCGTGCCACTACGCCCGAGCACGGCCAAAGTTTTTCCGCGGTTCACGCTCAGGCTGATCTCGTTGAGAACTATGTGACTACCAAAGGCCTTGTGCAAGTTATTGACCGCAACAACCGGCGCACTGCCGTCTTCCTTAGATTGCTCTTGTGTCATCGCAATGTCATAGGCTGTGGCCATATTTATCTCTCGAAACAGTGCGTTAACGGTTAATGGTTAGGGGAAGACAACCAGAATGAATTTCACCAGGACAACATCGGCCAGAATCACAAAAAGCGATGCGAGAACCACGGAATTTGTGGCTGCGCGGCCAACGCCCTCAGCTCCTCCGCGTGTTCGCATTCCCTGAAAGCACGCGATAAGTCCGATAATCAGCCCATACACGCAGGTCTTGAATGTCTGCGGCAAAAAAGCGCTGAAAGTCGCGCCTTTGAAGCCGTCCTGAACGAACTGATGAAACGAGAGCGGCTCGACCAGCGTTTGAGCAAACCATCCCATCAACAGGCCGCATGCATCGGAGACAAGGGTCAACAATGGAAGCATCAGGATGCAGGCCAGAATTCGTGTCGCTGCCAGAAGCCGGTAAGGGTTGATTGCCGACGCTTCAATGGCGTCGATCTGCTCGGTAACTTTCATCGATGCCAGTTCCGCGCCAATGCCGGCTCCCACGCGCCCACTCACTACCAGGCCGGTGATAATCGGACCCATTACCTGGATCACGGAGTACACCAGAGTGGCGGGAAACATCGATTTCGCGCCGAATCGACTTAGACTGTAACGTGCTTCCAGCGAGATGATCACGCCGATGGCGGAACCGGCCATGACGACTACCGGGAAAGACTTCGATCCAACCTCGTCGAGTTGACGGATTAATTCGCGCCACTCATACGGCGGTGTTACAGCTGCGCGCAAGACCTGCCAGAAGAAGATGCCCAGGTTGCCGAACCACTCAAAAAAACCGCCGATCAGCCCCAGTGTGGAATTTACAGCGGCGTCGATGAGTAAAGTCCGCCGTCCCGGAAGGACCGGGTTGATGCTTGCGATCGGAGTTAATACACTGTTGCTCAATGGTTTGGACCAGGTTTTGGTGAGCCGTGCGTATTGTTAAGATGCATACGTGAAAGCAAGGAGTGCGGTCCACTATATAAGAACTCCAGAGAAATATTTTCGCCCGCAAATGCCAGCAAACTATAATTGCCCGTCCTAAATGCATCCTTGGCGCCATAGCGGCTGGGGTACCAACCGTATACGGCGGTCATCGTGCCCGCATACGGCCCGACGAGCGCAGGGATAGAAAAGACACGATGGCCGTCTTCGCCGCGGCGCGCCGTCAGGGTCGAAATCAATGCGTGGCCCAGCCGCGGAAACACGCCTCTGCACTCGCAGCGGTAGTACAGCGCATCTTCCTTGAAGGCTTCCGACAACCCATAGCGCGTCGTTGTGGCTACCATTGCGATACCGTAGTTGGACCCGAATCGCTTGGAGTATCCCTTAGCGCCTTGATTCCACTCCGGCGGAGTATTGGTTGCCTGGTTAATGCCTGCGCCGATCGCGGCTCCGGCAATGGGGTATGGACCGAATGCGTCGAAAACGTAGTTGCGGGCCATTATTCTCTGAGTCGGACGAGTGTACGTCAGATCAACCTGGCTTGAGGTCGTGCTTGCTTGAGCGCCAGATAAATCGCCCGGAGAGGATAAGGATTGCGATCTTGACATCGCTGACAAACATACCATGACCGCAGCTAACAGCAGCAAAAACATTACTCTACGGAATTTTTTGCCGATAGGCTCATTGATCGATCGGTATCCGAGCATTTCTGCCAACTCACCATATAAACCAAGCAGTGACTGCGAATTCCGTACCCTTAGGGGTGGCGTCAAGGATTCAATTTCGGGCTGCATCGGTTCTCCCTGAAGCATCTGGCGCTGTCAATGAAATATGCATGCACCTAGCTATACTCATAAAGATATTGTCAGAAGTGCTACCCCTAAGGATGGTCATATTTGCACTGAATCGTACTTTGTCTATTCGTGCATCAAATAAGCCGGGGGACCGGCAAAGGCAGCCTCATCGCTTTGTGCAGTACGGAATCTGGGTGTTCAAAATAGCACAGCTATTGCTCTCATGATCGAGGAAAGTAAGACTCTAGCCGCTTTTGAGGCCTGCGAGGAGACCATTATGCCTGAAACTCATGTTTTCCCTTCCATTCCCACGAAGATTCTGTTGCCCATTGACTTTAGTCCATCTTCTCAGGCGGCCTTGAAAATGGCCTCAGACCTTGCTCATCACTTTCATGCCGAACTCTATCTTGTAAATGTCATCCCGTTTTTCCCAACTACAACGCTCCCAGATTTAATTCCAGAAACCGAATTCATCCAGGAAACAAGAACATTTGCAGAGCAGCATCTGGCCAAGTGCCTTGCGGCCCTTGTGGCCAGAGGAGTTAAGGCGAAATCTAGCGTCGAAGTAGGAAATGACGTGGCGGGGAGCATTATGGAAGTGATTGAACGCGAACATGTCGATATGGTCGTAATCTCCACACACGGAATCTCCGGCTGGCATCCGCTGGTCTTTGGTTCGATTGCCGAGAAGGTCGTCAAACTGGTGCAATGCCCCCTCTTGCTTCTTCGCTCAGTCAAGCCTTAGAGTGAGGCGAGCAATGGATAGAATCATGATTAAGTAATCAGTCGCTATTGTCTGTGCGCATGAACGATAAACCGTTTTGGGGCTGCGCCGATATAGTAGAACGGATAGCATGTAACGAGGGTTAAAGAAGATTCAGCAGTGGGCGCCAAAACGCCCACGTCGCTAGGGGAAGTGATTTGAATAAAATCGACATCATATCTGGTGATTCCAGCAGCAGTCTGAAGGTGAATCTCGTCATCCTTGCGAATGTCCTTTAAAGCGCGAAAGTAGGTGTCCCGGTGTCCGGCGATTCCTATGTTTCCCGGCTCGCCGGGGAGCGCCGTTCCATTAATATGACCGACTCCCAGCCGAAGAGTTCGCGATGTCGTCCCTTGCAGAACAGCCACCGATACTCCGATCCTTGGAATCTCAATACTCCCCAGAACATCGCCTTCTTTGATCGCGAGTACGGGTTGTTCTACCTTCTGCTGATTTTCCACCAGAATCTGTTTATCCAAAATCGATAAGGCGTTTATCTGATAGATTCTTGCACTGATCAAAGTGATTGCGACATATAAGAGCGCGAGAATACCGGCGATCAGAAAAATGCGTCCGGTCCAGCGCAAGAACCTTTGGTTCCGTGCTGCAAATAATTTATGTTTAGTTATGGGAATCATGTCCAACCATTCCAGATACTGGCGGGGAGAACGCCAACGGCACAAAGTATCCAGGCCGAGTGCGAGCCGTTAAGTGACCATGCCTTAATGAGCTAACCTTTACATCAATGACCCGATACGCGCCAGTCTGTGTTGTAATTGTGGGGACATAGGCCAAAGTGTACTGATTACGGATATCGTGCGCGATCCCATCGCAGATTAAAGCTAGTTCCTTCGAGGATTCTGGAAAGAATGCCTCGCCGCCGGTTTCTTTCGCAAATCGTTTGAGTACGCCCGGGTTCTGATCGCCGTCCTGCTCATCAAAGATTCCTATTGCGTAAATAATTGCACCCGAACGCCTGGCCATTTCAATAACCTGAGACAGAGTATGCTTACTTGCATTATCGCCGCCATCACTAATCAGAATGAGCACTTTCTTGTCGCAACTGCCTTGCTGGAGATGATCGAGAGCTATAGCTATTGCATCGTAAAGTGCGGTCTCTCCAATTGCCCTTATATTAGAAAGCCCGAACTGCAATTGGTCCAGTTTATCTGTAAACTGAATTCCAGGAGGCAGGCCAAAGGACACATTCTCGTTGAAATTGACCACAAACATCTGGTCCCGAGGATTGCTTGAGCGAGCGAACGACAATGCCGCGGCAATCACATCTGTGCGCTTTGATGCCATGCTACCGCTGTTATCGATAACCAAACCAACGGAGACCGGAAGATCTTCATGACTGAAATCTTTGATTTGTTGAAGAACGTGATTCTCGTAAATCTGAAAATCATTATTGACGAGTCCGGAAACAAGTGCATTGTCGTGGTTTAAAACCGTCACACTCAAAACAACCAGATTTGCATCGACTCTCAGTGTGTAATCGTTACTTGTGTGATCCTGTGAAGAAGCACTGACTATTTGTGACCAGGCAGCATCAGGAAATACAATCAGAGCAGCAAATGCAATAAGGCAAAGAAGCAAATTGTTCCTTGTCTTAGCGATACACATTCCTGTCCAAAAATGTCTCCCGGTAGACAGATTGGCATTATTCTCAAGTTGTTTCGCAGACACGATCACCTTTGTCATCTATCTTGTCCTTTGTTTTGGCCTAAGGCTTATCCATAGTTAATCTGCCCGCGTGCTTCGAGGAACAAATGAGGCGATGCTTTCGCACCGCCTCACTTATTGACTTGCACCAGTTAACTCAAATGGCCGGAAAAGCGGCATCGAGCTATCGCGCTCCTCGATTAAACCGATTTCTTGAGAAGGACAGAAAGCAGAAATCCTGCACTCAGGAACATCATTCCACACAGTCCGATCAAGCCAAGATCACTGGCAGTTTCCGGTAAGGATGCAACCTCAACGGGAGCTGGAGTGGCGGCTGGCGCGGCGGCAGCTACGACCACAGGGGCAGGAGATGCTTGAACAACCTGAGCGGTATCAACTGTTTCACCGGCCGGGGTAACTGCCTCAACAGGGGCTGTATTCAAAGCCTCGACTGGCACGGACGCCAGTGCAACAGGCGTAGAAAGTACCGCCTCATTTGTTTCCTTGGCCAGTTCAATGGCTCTGGACCGTTCATAAACAAAATGCTCGCCCCATTCATGGCCTGGGTAAAACCATGCCTTCACAGACTCCGGCTCTCCTACTGGCCTCTCACGGAAAGTAATCACTGTTTTATCGGTAGTTTTTAACCGATAATTGGGGATGGCAAGTATCGTGGTGAGCAGTTGGGTTTCATCCTGGTTAAAAATCTGGACGATGTGGCGATCCGAGTTAGAGTCCAGAAGCTTGAAAACATAAGTGCCCGCCGGCAGGAGATGCTGGCCTACTCCCGGAACTTCGACGGGCCCGCTGAAGGTAATCACAGTTTTATGGTTCCATTCGTCCGCCTTTGCTTTCGGCGCGGCGAGCAAGCAGAGTACGGTAAGGCACAATCCAGTTCCTAAGCCTTTGAGCAGTGTCATTGTTTTTCCATTACTTCCTCCGACTCACTAGCACGGCGGTTAATATGCGGCCTCTGTATGTTGTCGGGTTCATAAGAGTTCGCACGCCGGAGACTCCGGCAGTATTCTATCCCGTGACGTGTACTAAATGTAAGTATTTCCTATCAATCATCCAATAGCTGCCCAATATTGACCGGGCGAGATAAATCCTAAAGCGTAATGAATAGTTATCATGTGCGTCTTATTGCTCAGACTAGGACGACCCCAGCGGATAGAGTCAACAACGTAAGGGCAGATAGACGGCGATCCGATCAAGTTTCGGATCTTCTTGAGTAGACTAAACCCCTTATGGTGTTTTCTGTTGGCGAACTGTTTTTATATGCTACAGAGCATCCCACGCAACACAGGAAAAACACAGACGCCTAAAAGGGGGGTCACATATGCGAGGACTTAACACTCTTATCGGAACGACAGTATTGCTAGCGGGCCTGGTTCTGGCGCCAGCGGCTCAGGCTCAACTCGTCGTAGACATTGGCGTTCCACCCGTCTGTGCGTACGGCTATTACGACTATGCACCTTACGCCTGCGCGCCCTATGGATTTTACGGGCCGGGATACTTTTACGGCGGCGTCTTCCTGGGCATGGGCCCATGGGCCGGCTGGGGCTATGGCCACGGCTGGGGCAGCCATCGCTTTAGCAACGGTGGCGGAGGAAGTTATCGAGGCGGGGGTGGCGAGGCGGCCGGTCGCAGCAATTATGCACGCGGAGGCGAATCGCGCGGCGGTGGCCAGGTTCGCGGCAACGCAGGGGCTAACCATTCAGGCGGTGCGCGTCCCAGCGCAGGTCGTGCGTCAGCTTCGCGTGGCGGCGGCGGACGTGCCAGCGGCGGCGGAATGCGCGGCGGTGGCGGCGGCGGAATGCGCGGTGGCGGCGGTGGTGGAATGCGCGGCGGTGGCGGTGGTGGACATGCCGGCGGCGGCGGGCACAGGTAACCTATAGCTGCTGCATAGTCAGCATATGATTCAAGAAGCGGCGGGGCTTAACGGCTCCGCCGCTTTGTGCTTGCAGGAGTGGCATGCCCGATCCTTTGTAGCATCGGTAAGGGCAAAGGCATTGTCAATTGAAATGCCTATTAGACATTTGGACACTATAGAATTCCAACCGGTGTTGTAAAATGCCTGCAAGGGACATCATACGACCTTGCAACTCTGACGTGAGTGCGATCGCACGTCAGGTACTCATTGCAGATCGCAGTTCAAGTCTTCTTAGCGCTCAGATAGCCTCTCTGTCGTCTTCTCAGTGGAATTCAAACACGGGGATTTGATATACTCCCGTCGCAAGCCTATGTTCGTAACAGGTCCTCTTCCTCTAACCGGATTGGGATGTGAACAGATGCCGATTCAATTGAAGGTCAACAATGTGGCTGTCACGGTGGACGCGCCGCCGGATATGCCCCTCTTGTGGGTGCTGCGCGACATATTAAATCTGAAGGGCGCCAAGTTCGGGTGCGGAATGGGACTGTGCGGCTCATGCACGGTTTTGGTGGGCGGCCGGGCGGTTCGCTCCTGCATGACGAAAGTCGGCGCTATTGGCAGTGAGCCGATAACCACCATCGAAGGGCTCTCGCCGGATGGCCAGCATCCGCTTCAGGCGGCGTGGGAGGCGCTGGACGTGCCGCAGTGCGGATACTGCCAGGCCGGCCAAATCATGTCTGCCGCCGCCTTGCTGCAGCGCGCGCCTCATCCCACGGATGCGGAGATCGACACCGCGATGAGCGGCAACCTCTGCCGCTGCGGAACCTATACGCGCATCCGCGAAGCCATTCACGAAGCAGCAGAAGCGGGTGCCGCAGCGCGCCCCAAGTGATGGAGGTCCCTGTCATGCGCTTGAATCGGAGATCGTTTCTGCAGTTGACGGCCCTTGCGGGCGGCGGCCTCGCTCTGGAACTTTATCGCTCACCCTTTGCCGCGGCTCAGAAGCCAGGGACACCGCCTGACCTTACGCCGCAGGCCTTTATCCACATTGCACCGGATGGCGTGGTCACCATTATGGCGCGGGCGTCAGAGTCCGGCCAGGGCATGCGCAACATGCTGCCCATGCTGATTGCAGAAGAACTGGATGTGGACTGGAAGAACGTTCGCGTGCAGCAGGCAGAACTGAACGAAAAGATCTACGGCCACCAGTTTTCCGGAGGCTCCGCGAACACGCCGCAGGGATGGGAGCCGATGCGCCGCGTGGGCGCGGCCGGGCGCCAGTTGCTGATTACATCCTCCGCACAAACGTGGGGCGTGCCGGAGGCTGAGTGCACCACGCAATCTGGCCGGGTGCTTCATGCGGCCTCGGGGCGGTCCGCGGGCTACGGCGAGCTTGCCACCAAAGCCGCCGCGCTGCCCGCGCCCGCGCTCAGCAGCGTCAAGCTGAAAGACCCCAAGGATTACCGCATCATTGGCCACTCGCAAGAGGGCGTAGACACCCGCGCAATTGTCACCGGAAAGCCGCTTTTCGGCATTGACGTTCAGCTCCCGGGAATGTTGTACGCAGCGATTGAGAAGGCGCCGGTGTTTGCCGGCAAGGTGAAATCTGCCAACATCGATCAGGTCAAGGCGCTTCCGGGCGTTCGCCATGTTCTGGTGATTGACGGCGGCATCACCCCCGCCGCCTACACGCCGTGGGAGCCGGGCATGGAACCCGGCATCGCGATCGTGGCGGACACCTGGTGGCAGGCACAGCAGGCTCGCAAACAGCTCAAGGTCGATTGGGACCTGGGCCCGGCAGCCACGCAAAGCACGGAGGTATTCCATAAGCGGGCGGAGGAACTGCTTAAAGCCCCTCCTGGAACCATCGTCCGCAAGTATGGCGACGTGGACGCGGTGCTTAAGTCGTCAGCCAAGGTCGTTGAGGCAACTTACGATTACCCGTTTATTGCACACGTCACGCTTGAGCCGCAGGGCGCCACCGCGCATTGGAAAGACGGCAAGCTGGAGATGTGGTCCACCAGCACCTTGCCGGCCGACGGTCGCGGCCTGGTTGCCAAAACGCTCGGCATCCAGGAGAGCGACATCACCACACACATGATTCGCTCAGGAGGCAGCTTTGGCAGGCGGCTTCAGAACGACTACCTGGTGGAGGCCGCATGGATTGCCAAGCGCGTTGACGCGCCGGTCAAGCTGCTTTGGTCTCGCGAAGATGACATTGCCCACGACCCCTTCCGGCCGGGCGGGACCTTTGGGTTGAAAGGCGGCCTTGATGCGCAGGGCAAGATGACGGTCTGGCGGCAGCACTTCGCGACCTTTGGCGACGAAAAGCACTCGACCTCCGGCGGCGGCATCGGACAAGACGCGTATCCCGCCGGATTTCCGCCGGCGTACGCCCTTTACACCTCCGCACAGCCGCTCATGCTCCGCACCGGAGCCCTGCGCGCCCCCGGGGACAATGCCTACTGCTGGGTGGCGCAGTCCTTCCTTGACGAGCTGGCTCATGCCGCCGGTCGCGATCCACTTGAGTTCCAGCTTGAACTGCTCAGCAACAAGCAAGCGCCATGGACCTCAGGCGAACACGACGCAGTGGGTGACCACGAGCCAACAGGGCAATCTGTTCTCATCCCGGAGCGGTACAAAGGAGTGCTTGAGCTGGTCGCGGAAAAGTCAGGCTGGGCAAAGCGCAGCAAGCAACCGGGCCGCGGGATGGGCATCGCTGCATGGTTCTGCCATTTGGGCTACTTCGCTCACGTTGCTGATGTCAGCGTCGACGCCCAGAACAACGTCACGGTGCATCGGGTTTGGGCTGCTGGAGATATCGGCAGCCAGGTCATCAACCCTGCGGCGGCCGAAAACCTCGCCTTCGGCGGCATCATCGAGGGGATGAGCCACTTAGGTCAAGAGATCACGCTGGTGGACGGCAAGATTCAGCAGACCAACTTCCATAACCACCCGCTGATGCGCATAAGGCAAGCGCCGAAGATTGAGGTGCATTGGCGCAAGACCGACTACGCACCAACGGGCCTTGGAGAGCCGGGGCTGCCACCAATATTGCCGGCGGTGTGCAACGCCATCTTCGCCGCCACAGGCAAGAGGATTCGTACCCTGCCGCTCCAGCGGAGCGGGTTTAGTTGGGCTTAAAAACCCCTTGGCGAACCGCACTTTTTTGAGTCCTCGTTGTCCCCCGTGGCCAGCCCGTTTCTGAAATCCGTTGGCAAAACGAATGCCGTGATCGCCGAATACCAGCTTGAACTGAGTTGTTTGTACGGCGGCCTGCTCTATTCCCTGCGCAAAGTGGTAATCTTTTCAAGGCCTTCCAGGGCCGTTGGAACCAATGTCACGGTAGCAAAAGGAGATTTCATGACGCCACAATCTTACGGAGTTGCCTTGGCGCTCACCATTCTGACCATGCTTTGTTGGGGCTCCTGGGCCAACGTGCTCAAGATCGCCAGGGGCTGGCGCTTTGAACTCCTCTACTACGACTATTCCATTGGTGTGGCGCTTTGCGCTCTGGTCGCCGGGCTGACCTTTGGCACGTGGGGATCGCCGGATCACCTTCGCTTCGCGGCTGATCTGGCGCACGCAGGCAACATGAATATTCTCAGCGGATTTGCGGCCGGGGTTATCTTCAACCTATCGAACATCCTGTTGGTGGGAGCCATCTCCGTGGCGGGAATGGGAGTAGCGTTCCCCATCGGCGTGGGACTGGCTCTGGTGGTGGGAGTGATCTGGAGCTACACTGTCAACCCCCAAGGGAATCCATGGCTGTTGTGCCTGGGTGTCGTCTTGATCGTGGCAGCCATTCTGGTGGACGCCATCGCCTACCGCGCGCACGCCATTAAACGAAGCGACGGCGGCGACAAGGCAGACGCTGCAGCCAAACGAGCTGAGACGCGGAAGGGCATCTGGCTGAGCATCGTCGCTGGCGTTTTGATGGGCACTTTTTATCCGCTGGTGGAGATCGGCAAATCGGGCGAGAAAGGACTTGGCCCCTATGCGGTGGCGTTTGTCTTTGGCCTGGGCGTGCTGGTTTCGGTTTTTTTCTACAACCTTTATTTTTTGAAATTCCCCATCGCGGGTCCGCGGCTGAAGTTTGCGGATTATTTGAAGGGCAGTTCCTGGTTGCATTTTCTAGGCATCGCGGGCGGCGTGATATGGATGATCGGCTCGCTCTCGAACTTTGTGGCAGCCAGCGTCGTGGGGCCGGCTATCAGCTACGCCCTCGGGCAAGGCTCCACCATGGTGGGGGCGCTTTGGGGTGTCCTGGTGTGGAGAGAGTTCGCGGGAGGCGGTAAGCGGGTGAACTGGCTTCTGGCATTGATGTTTGTGCTTTTTATTACCGGCCTTGGAGTGGTCTCCATCGCCAGGAGCTAGGTGGTCAGGATCACTCCGTGAACTTTTTTGAATAGCTGGACGGTTCGCTCGATCTCGGCCGCAGTCTTCGCCTTCGGCCACTGCTGTACCTTTGCGACGATGGCAGCCAGTTCCTTCAGCAATGGCAGTGTCAACTCTCCCAGTATGCCGATCAATGTGCGCCGCATGATCAAATCGTCCAGGTGGACAACCCGCTCGTTGAGCGCGATGAACTCGATCTCACGGCGAGAGTAACCGGCATGATGGGCAAGCGGCGCATCCGCACCAGCTTTCATGTAAGCCGTGACGTGATCCGCGATGGTGCCATAGCGCTTCTGCAAGGTCAACAGCCGTTCCTGAGGCAAGCCGGCGCCCTCCGGCAGCCGCGGATAGCCTTTGCCGCCGCCAATGGGAATATCCGCGGAGCTGCGGACGCGCGGACGGCCCAGCACTCGCAGAATCTCGTCGGCAACCTTCTCGCCAAACGCGCGATAGGTGGTCCACTTTCCGCCGACTAGCGAGTAGATTGGGAAATCGATTCCGTTGCCCGCGGGCAGCACCGGGAAACTGTGGTCGCGGCTGATCTGGCCCGGCGTCAGCGCATTGATACGCGGCAGAGGACGCACGCCACAGATGCGGAAGACGACATGCGAGCGGTCCACCTTGATCGACGGGAAGGCCTGGCTCATGGAGTTGAGCAGGTAATCCACTTCGCCTTCGTCGCAGGCGACATCCGGGCCGTCCACGGGAATATCCGTTGCGCCGGCAAACACCTTGCCATCAATCACATAGAAAAGGCAGATGCGTCCGTCCCGGTTGACGAAGTAGATCATGTCGTCGCCGGTTGCCGCCACCAGCTCCGGATGGTCCAGTACGATGTGCGAACCTTTGGTGCCGCCGATGAATTGGCTCGTGCGGCCTATCGTCTTATTGGCGCCGTCGATCCATGGACCCGCGGCATTGATGACAATTTTCGGCTTCACCTCGCAGATTTCGCCGGAGATCTCATCCTGCAGGACAACAACGCCACCCTTTGCGCTCTGCGCCCGCACATAATTCATCGCGTGTGCCTGGGAATACACGGCTTCCGCGTCCTGAACCAGTTCGAGGCAAAGCCGTTCCGGATAGGTGATCTTGGCGTCGTAGTATGTTGCCGTGCAGATAACTCCGGGATTCAATGCGGGCCGAAGCGCGCGGGCTGCCCGTCCGGAGCTGAAGCGATGTCTTGGCAGCGGAGATTTGCGGCCAGCGAGAAAGTCGTACAGCGTCAACCCAGTCTTGATCAGCAGCGCACCACGATTGCCCGGCTTGGTGGGCCAATTCAGCAGATTCCGTATTCCCCCAATAATCCCCGACATCCAGTTGAAAATCGGAATCGTCGTGGGCATCGGCTTGACGTAGTGGGGCGCGTTCTTGAAGAGTCGGTTCCGTTCCAGAAGCGCCTCGCGCACCAGGCGTAATTCCGCATTTTCCAGATAGCGAAGGCCGCCGTGAATGATGCGCGTCATGGCAGAGCTGGTTCCGGAGCAGAAATCAGCCTTTTCGACCAGCAGCACATCGATTCCCTGCAATGCCAACTCGTTGAACAGGCCAATTCCGTTGATGCCGCCGCCGATAATCAGTACAGAAACCTGGGGATGAGTGTGCAGATGAACGAATTCCGGGCGCATCCTGGCTCCTAAGTCCTTCAGTTAACAAAACGTTATCACGCATCTCTATGGGGATCCAAACCGCACTAGACTCCCGGAGTGTAGGTCAAACCCTCTTTTGAAGCGCTTCTTCTCCACCAGGTTTAGAGAAGCCGCGGAGGATCTGCCGATTCAGGCTTGATCGATTCGCCCCAGTTGGTTCCGGGAGAAGGCGCCTGCAATGATTTCACGAAGTGCGGGTTTCGTAGGGTTTCACATGAATTTGTGCATTTCCCTTCCGTTTTCCACAAGGAGGAGCTACCTTCAGGTCCGAAGGAACCCAATCAGGCACTCGTTATCCACGTGTTTTTTTGATAAAGCGATGATTCGTATCTGCTTATCCACGCAAACTCTTGGCATAATTCACTCAAGAGCGGTTTCTCAGTTACTGTTCCAAGCGCCGAGTCCAGGGAGGGCGGGTTGAGAGTCCAGGTTCAAGACCTTATGCCATACCGGATCACCCACGGGAGCACTGAAGAGTGACCAGCTATAGCCGCCAGGACGTATTGCGCATCCTACAAATCGGCTCCCGCCAGTTACAGGGATGGGAGCGGGCGGGAATTGTACCCCAACAACAGAGCTACAGCTTCCAGGACCTTGGGCAGTTGCGCATCTTGCGCGCCCTGCGCGAGGAGGACGTGTCGGTGGCATCGATCCGGCACTCAATTGTCGCCATGAAGGCGGTGGCGGGCATGGCGAATCCGCTGATGGAGGCGAGCCTGGTAAGGACCGGGACGCGGCTGGCCTTCCGGCACCACGGGGCAATGGTGGACCCCATCCGCCGGCAGTTGCTCTTCGACTTTGAGCGGCTGGAACTGGGCTGCGGGCCGTCGGTCAGCTCCGAGCCGTTGCCGCTGCGCAAGCCGGCGGCGGGCACTCCGCGGGGCGTGCAGGAGATGTTCCTGGAGGCGGTGCAGACCGAGGAGTCCGGCGAGAAGAACCGCGCCATCAAGCTTTACCAGGAGATCATGGAGCTCGACCCCAGCTTTGCGCCGGCCTGGATCAACCTGGGTACGATTCACTTCCATCTGCGCGAGTTTGGCTGGGCCGAGCAGCTTTACCGCCGCGCGACGGAGATCGATCCCGCGTATGTGCTGGCGTTTTTTGACCTGGGCAACGTGCTGGATGAGTTGCAGCGGCCGGATGAGTCGATTACCGCTTACCGGCGGGCGGTTGCGCTGGCTCCCGGCTATGCGGATGCCCACTACAATTTGGCGCTGGCCCATGAGCGCAAAGGCGAGGCGCGGGCGGCGCTGCGCCACTGGCAGGCTTACGCGCGGCTGGATAAAAGCGGCCCCTGGGCCGACCATGCGCGCGGGCAGATTCGCAAGCTGCTGGACCGCGAGAAGTTGGCCATCGCCTGGCGCGCGGAGAGCTTTATTGCGCCGCGCAAAGGAACAGCGGCTCTGGAGCTGGTGAACTCCGAGAGCTGAAAGCCAACCGCCATGCAAGATCGGGTACCCCCAGCCATACTTTGGGCGTAAAATCCTTGTTGTCTTTGGGTTACAGGGAGGGTTGCGCTGCAAAATATAGAAAACAAAGAAGTTCCCTGCAAAATCTTCCAGGATAAGGAGTTACGGGCCGTTTTGGCCTCTGTTGGCGGCTTCCGGCTGACAGGAGGCGTGAAGAGGACGTGCCTGACGGTGATTTGAAGGAAGACTTCTGGAATCATTGTGCGACAAATGGGGGAAATAATCTGCAAAGGACTGGCCGTCCAGGCAGACGGCGTTTGCGCATGTGGTTCGTGGTATCACAAGTCTGAAAATCCGGACATGGGACATCCCATCTTGGTGGTTATACCTACAACACCCGACGAATAAAGATGCACCAATGGTGATGCATGCTGATAATCTGTGAGAACAAAGCTGAGGACACGTGGCAAACCACACTGACATTAGGACGCTTTCATTTTGGAGCAGCCGTCTCGGCCTTCTGCCGATTCCGATGTTTCCGCATGCGTCCGATGACTCCCATCACGTTCTTCTCAACGGTAGCCGTGGGAACTTCTGCCTTTCTTTCTCCGAGGCAGCGGAATCGGACGAAGTGAGAGGGCAGTCCTGGTCTGCCGATGTGGGCCACTACATTCAGATCAAACGGGACATCACGGAAGTGAGACGCTGGGATCAAACGAGTGGTCCGAGGCTGTTTTCCAATTCACTCGTTTCGGAAGAGCCTGAACGGTTTCATGCCTTGCTAGAGCGGGAGCAACCACTGAGAGAGTTGTCAGTGGTGTCGAGGCTGATGGGTGTCTTTCGTAGCCTGCGCGCTGCGCTCGGCCCCGCAGTTGACGGAGTTCAAGCACTTGAAGCTTTCCTATGTTTTCTTGCGTGCGCTGACGGGAAGACATCTTTGAGGGATCTGGATTTAAGCAAATGGTCACTGTCAGAATCCGCCCAGGCCGCAGCATGTCGGGTAAATGATGACACTTGGTCTACGCTGCTAGACGACGCGATGACCGGTGATCGCAGATTAGGCCTTCGAACTGATTTTGGTCTTTTACTAAGACACGCCTCTGGTCAACTTTTTCAGGAAGCCCACTATCACGCGATCTTTGATTTGAGCGGTCAGATGCTGCTCGCCGGTTTCCCGCCAAACCCCGTTCGTCCAACTCATACGTCGGAATATAAGGGTCTGCACTTTACGCCTCCATCGTTGGCGCGGTCCGTCGTCGAAGAATCTCTTGCGGCGCTGGAAGCATTCGGAGCGCTCAGCGATAGGCAACTGATTATTTTTGATCCAGCATGTGGATCTGGCGAATTCCTAAGAGAAGTTCTCCGCTTGCTTCGCCTCAAGGGCTATATCGGGAGCGTCCGGCTGATCGGCTGGGATATTTCTGCCGCAGCCTGCAGTACAAGTCGATTCGTCCTTGCGTGGGAAGCTCGCAACTTTCCTGGCAGCGTGAAGTTTGAGATTACCGCGCAGGATTCTCTGTCTGTTGCCGCGTGGCCAGACGTTGACCTGGTGCTGATGAATCCCCCATTTGTTTCATGGGAGGACATGGGCAGAGCGGAAAGGGAAAAGGTGGTTGATGCACTCGGCTCGGCCAGCAGCAGACCGGACATGGCCTCGGCATTTCTACGAAAAGCGACTCAAAGTCTTCGCATAAATGGTGCAATCGGAACCGTCCTACCCGCCTCAATCCTCACGAGCAAGAGCGCTCACAATCTTCGTTCGGAGCTCTCAGGCAGGTTATCCCTCAGAATAATTGCTAGACTCGGAAGCCAACAGCTTTTTAGCGACACCATCGTCGATCCAGCGTTTATCGTTGGGGTAAACAACGTGGAGAGGTCTGCCGGCGAAATTGCTCTTTGGGCCGACCACAGGCCGGAATCAGCTTCGGCCAGTCTGAGAGCGCTTCGTCGGCTGCGGCAGGATGGAGCCGGAACTAACACGCTAGTCGATGGTGATGGCTTCAGTATTTACAAGAATCCAATGCTAGGTACGGGAAGCGAGAGTTGGGCTCCCCGCCCTTACAAGGCATGGCGTCTATTTGAGCAGACGAGCCACCTTCCCCGGGTCAGCGATTTGTTTCATGTTCATCAGGGAATCCGAACTGGGGCGAATGATGTTTTTTTGCTGACCGAAGAGCAGTACCTCGCACTGCCGGCAAAGGAACGTCGTTTTTTCAGAGGAGCCATTGTAAATAGTTCAATACGGAAGAATTTTCTCTCTATATCGATGTACGTCTTCTACCCGTTCGGGAAGTTCGAGATTATCGACGAGGCATTCCTGGAAAGATCGCTGCCTCGTTACTATTCGGTCTATCTCAGACCTGCGAAAGAGAAGTTGCTTAAGCGATCCGGAATCCGAGCATGGTGGGAACTGACTAGACACAGATCCTGGCAAGTTGAAGAAGAGGCGAAGTTGGTTTCTACCTATTTCGGGGACAACGGTTCATTCGCAGTGGATGCCGAAGGATCTACAGTTGTCCTCCAAGGCTATGCTTGGTTTCCGAAGAACAGCTTAGCTAGGTTCCCTGAAGCCGTGGAGGGCTTCAGCCTGGCGTGCTTGGCCTTGCTCGCAAGTTCACCTGCGAATATCCTATTATCCGCCGTGTCCAATCACGTTGGTGGCGGGCAATGGGATTTGTCGACTCGATTTGTAGAACGTTTGCCGATGCCAGATCTGCTCAGCGAAGACATTTCCGCGGACATTTATACGGGCCTTGTGAGTTCAGGCGAAAAGCTGCGCCAAGGAATTGAAGTAAATCGAAGACTATTGGACGACCTAGCCATTGCCGCCTATGGTCTGAGTGAATTCCGATGAAAACAAAAGCGGCTTCCGTAAACAGGGTGGTGGGAATCGAGCCTCAGAAGTTTGGAAACCGTGTGAGGCTTTCATTCACGAAAGTCATCGGGATTCCGGAAGCAACTCTGAAGGAATTGCGTCAAGCTGGAAATGAGGTTGCGCTGATTCTTCGGGGTCCTCGAGGCGAAGCAGTTGGAGGAGATCAGATTGCACTTCCTTTTGCGCAGGGAGCGAGTGGTTCGTATTGGCTCTCGGCCAAGATTGTTCTAGAGCCGTTTCAGAGCAAGTATGCCCTAAAGAGCGTAAGCCTCTCTGTTTTTAGGGGTGAACCTCTTTCTGAGAAGACGCCCTTGGTTCGGGCTGAGTGGGATTGCCCGGTTAGTGTAGTAAACACTCATGCACAACCCCATTGGCACGCCTACCCTGATTCGCACTCTTTGTCCGCGATCCAGAGCGCAGCCTTTGACCCGCTTCTGTCCCGAGAAGCCATTTTCGAGTTGCCTGACGAGGGACAATCAATGCCGCGACCAGAAGCGAAGGGGTTTACTAGAGTCCATCTGGCGATGGCCTCCACATGGCATCTGCCAAAGAACCCTCAAGATCAGGTGCCGATGGCCGACGAATCCGAAGTCTTCGCTTGGATCGAAAACTGTATCAAGTATCTAAAGGATCAATTCACTTCACTCTGCTAAATCTCCTAGCTTAGGACAATCAAGCCCAGTACAATCAAAGAGAGTGGGTTCCGAGGGGGATTTCCCTCGTTTTTTGGGTTGAGAAGGGTTGACTGCAAAGAATGGCGCGCCGCAGACAGACGAGCAGAAGAAAAAGAGGTTTCGGCGCGGGTTTCTTGCGGATGCTCTTCCTGGTTTTGATTCTGGCGGCGGGCGCGGGAGCGGCGTGGCTGGTTTTTGAGCCCTTCGGACCGACCACCGAGACCTTTGTCGAGATTGCGCCGGGCTCCTCCTTTATGCGCGTGGGCCGGCAACTGGAGGCGGCGGGCATTGTGCGCAGCCGCTACGGATTCGATGTTGTGCGCTGGTGGAAGCATGGCACGCTCAAGGCAGGCGAGTACCGCTTCGACCATCCGGCAGCGGCCATTGATGTTTATGCGCGCATCGCGCGCGGCGATGTTTTTACCAAAGCTGTAACTATTCCGGAGGGCGCGAACATTTTTGAAATTGCCGCCCGGCTGGAGCAGGCGGGGTTTGGCGAGCAGCAGAAATTTCTGGACGCGGCGGCCAAACAGGTGAGCCTGGTGACCGACCTGGACCCCGGAGCAAAGAGCCTGGAGGGCTACCTGTTTCCGGATACGTATCATTTTCAGCGCAAAGTGACTCCGGCGCAGATTTGCGCGGCGATGGTCAGGCGCTTTCGCGCGGTGGCCGGACAAATTGGATTGAAAGGGAATGTGCATCGAGTGGTGACTTTGGCTTCGCTGGTGGAACGGGAGACGGCGCTGGACGCTGAGCGTCCGCTGGTGGCCAGTGTCTTGGCGAACCGGCTGGCCAAGAAGATGCCGCTCATGACCGATCCGTCAGTGATCTACGGGCTGGAAGTTGAAGGACGCTGGCGGGGCGTGATTCACGAGAGCGACCTGAAGCTGAATACACCTTATAACACCTATCTGCACGCCGGCCTGCCGCCGGGCCCGGTGGCCAATCCCGGATTACGGTCGCTGCGAGCGGCCATGGCGCCGGCCAAAACGGATTATCTCTACTTTGTGGCCGCCGGAGCCGATCCTCAGGGAGGGTCGCTGTTTTCCAGCACCATCGAAGAGCACGCGCACAACGTGGCCGGTTACCGGCACGCTGTGAAGAAGGCAGGTGGCCAGTGAGAGCAAGCCTGCGCCACGCCGCCGCTGCGACACTCGTCTTACCGCTTCTATTGCTCTCCGGGTGCATGTTCACCACCCGCAAGCTGCCTATTCCCAAGGCTCCGCTGATCACGCAGACGGCCACGGCAGCTGATCTGGTGGCGGAACTCGACCAGCGCTGGGCCGCGCTTCAGAGCCTGAATGTCACGGTCGATATGCAGGCCAGCGTGCTCAAGAACAAGGAAGGCGTAGCCCGGGACTACACCTCCTTCCGAGGACACATCCTGATGCGCAAACCGGGGATGATGCGGGTTCTGGGGCAGGTTCCCGTGCTGGGCACGCGGATGTTCGACATGGCCACCGACGGAAAAAATTTCACGTTATTCATTCCGTCGAAGAACAAGGCTGTGAAGGGGGCGAACGCTCTGAAGAAAAGGTCGGCAAACGCGCTGGAGAATATGCGGCCCGGGTTCTTCTTCGACGCGATGATAGTGCACGGACTGGAACCTGACGACCTATACTCGGTGGTGACAGATTCAGACACTGTGGAAGATACAGCCCGGAAGCATCTGTTTTACATCCCGGAATACAGCCTCAGCATCAGCCGCCCCAAACCGGGCAGCCGGCAACTGACAAAGATGCGCGAAGTGGTCTTCCGTCGCGACGATCTGCTGCCTTATCAGCAGAATCTGTATGACATCGCGGGCAACATGGAAACCCAGGTAACCTATGCGAATTACCGGGATTACGATTCCGTCAAGTATCCTTCCACGATCATCATCAAGCGCCCGCTTGAGGATTACCAGTTGGTTTTGACGGTTGAGAGCGTGCAGCAGAACATGCCCCTGACCGACGACCAGTTCCAGATCAAAATTCCCGAGGGAACGCCAATACAGCATCTGGAATAGTGGGCCGACTGTGTTAGTATCCCGGCAAACGCAAACATTGCATTCCCGGGGAGCCTAACATGGAAAGCAACCTTCGCCCGATGACTCTGGGTGAGATTCTGGACCGCACCGCCCAGCTTTATCGCGAGCATTTCCTGCTCTTTGCCGGCATTGCCGCCATATACGCCGGCATTGCCATGGTGCTCAACCTAATTGCTATCGGCCTTGCAGAGGCTCTGCGCGCCTTCCATTTGGACGTGCAACTGCGCTGGGTCGTTCTGCTCTTCAGCGGCTTCGCGTTTCTGCTTACCATCCTCTTTGGCAACGTTGCCACAGCCGCCAACAACCGCGCAGTGGCCTGGGTCCACCTGGGCGAGCCTGCCATCATCGGCGGAGCTTACCGCAGCATCCTTCCAAAACTGGGCCGCTACTTGTGGCTGGGAGTCCTCAAGACCTTCTTCGCCTGGACCCCGCTCATTGTGCTTTACGCCGGATTCATCGGAACGTCTCTTTACTTCGTTTCCAAGGGAGTTCTTGCCCATGCCGACTCAACTCCGCATGCCGCTGGGCAAATTGACCCGTCATTGATTGCCTTCATCATGATCATGGGCGTGATTGGCCTGCTGATGATACCGGCGCTTATCTATGGCACAATGATGGCCCTGCGCTATGCCTTGGCTGTACCGGCCTGCATTGTGGAGAACCTCAAGGCCCGTCAAGCCATCCGCCGCAGCATCGAACTGAGCAAGGGCGCACGGGGAAGCATCTTCGTTCTTTGCCTCCTGGTTGGATTCATTGCATTGGCTTTGATTCTTTTCACGCAAGGGTTTTTTATCGTATACGGTTTCAAGCATCACCACCAGATTCCGGTTGGTTTGAGGATTTTGCAGCAAATGATCGGCTTCTTCACCAACACCTTTGTCGCGCCCATCCTCGCCACCGGCATCACCCTCTTCTACTACGACCAGCGAGTGCGCAAAGAAGGCTACGACATCGAGTGGATGATGCAGGCAGCGGGACTGGCCGCGCCGGAGCCGCAGCAGAACCCCGGAGCCGCGCATGAATGAGCCGCTGCGTCCTTCGACTCTGGGCGAGATTCTGGACCGCACCGCGCAGCTTTATCGCTCGCGCTTTCTGCTCTTCCTGGGAATTTCGATCATCCCCACCGGCGTGATGGTGGTGCTGGCCTGTCTGGTGGGCCTGGTTGTTGCGTGGTGGAGCGCGGCCGGAGCAGGCTCTGTCCCTGAGACGGAGGGATACATTCTTGTGGCGGTCTTCGCCATCGGCGTCACGCTGGTGGCGCTGCCGGCACTTCTGGTGGCGTCGGCGCTGGCCTCGGCGGCCATGAGCCATGCCGTATCCCTCGTTCATCTGGGCCAAACGACGACCATCCGCGATGCCTACAAGAGCGTGTGGCATAAGGGATGGCGCTACATCTGGCTTTTATTTCTTGAAGGCCTTTTCATCGCAGCCATTCCTCTTGCCGTATGGACCGTGCTGGTGATTCTCACCGCCCCTCTGGCAGCCTTGGGAGCAAAGGCTGGCATGGGGAATATAGCCGGCGGAGCGCTCTTCATCCTGGTGGCGGTCCTGATCGTCATCGCTTTGTTCGTCTATGTGTTCTGGATGCTGATCCGGCTCTCTCTAGCTTTTCCCGCCTGCGTGGTCGAGCAGATTGGAGCATGGACTGCGGTCAAGCGCTCCTCAAATTTATGCAATGGAACGAAGGGGCGCATTCTTCTGCTTTACGTGCTGGCAGGGCTGCTCAGCTGGCTGCTTTCGATGGGGATCTCGCTGCCGCTGATCATCATTCTCTCCTTGCTTCCCAGCATGCACAACCCTCAGCACGCGCAAACCGCCACTATCGTGATCCTTTTCATCTCGTATGGCGCGTCTTTTGCCGTCCAGGCGCTCGTCCGGCCGGTCTACGGCATTGCGCTGGTGATCTTCTACTACGATCAGCGCATCCGCAAGGAGGGATTTGACATCGAGTGGATGATGCAGCAGGCTGGGCTGACGCCGCCGGTACAGCAGATAGCCGCCGCCTCAAACTTTCAAACCTCGCAAGCCGTAGAATATCCGCAGGCCATGGAACCAACCTCGCCAGCACCCGGAGAATCGCTATGAACGAACTCGCTCAACCAACACCCTTTGGACCAGCTCATCAGATTCCCATGACCTTCGGTCAGATCTTCGACCGAACATTCCGGCTCCTGAGAAATAACCTGCGGCTGTTCCTGGGCATTGCAGCGGTCCCTTCCGTTGCGATATTCCTGACCATCGGGATCATCACCGGCACCATGCTTCTTGCGCTTATCCCGGCGATTGGCAATCAAGGCGCAGCGCCGCCGGTGTTCCCTCTCTATTTTTCAGGAATACTCATCTGCATCTACCTGATATTTCCCTTTATTTATGCGCTTTATATGCCGGCAGCCAGCTACGCCGCCACGCAGGCCGATCTTGGCGTAGCGGTCACCTTCAGCGAGGCGTACGCCGTGGCTTGGCGCCGCTTCGGGCGTTTTCTCTGGCTGATGATTCTCGGCTTGCTTTACGTGCTTGTGCCGGTGGCGGCGTGCGCGTTGGTCATCGGCCTGGTTGCGCTGCTGCTGCACTTTGCGATGGGCGCAGGTTCCGGCGACTCCGCGATTTTTGTGCTCATTCCGCTGGGAGTGTTGCTGTACATTGCCGCCCTGGCGTGCACCATTCTGATGACGCTGCGCATCTCGCTGGCTTACCCAGCCTGCGTGGTGGAGGGGCTGACCGCGTGGGACTCGCTCAAGCGAAGCATCCAGCTTACGAAGGGCGCAAAGGGCCGGATATTCCTGTTGCTGCTGGTGGTCTACGCGCTCACTTACCTGGTGATCATGGTATGCATACTGGTTTTCTGCGCGGTGGGCGCAATTGTTGCTTTCGTGGCTATTTTGGCCCATGTAGCCGTGGGATCGACGGCATTTTATATCCTGATTGGCTTGGCCGTTTTGTGCTATCTCCTTATCCTGATTGTTTCCTGCTTGTTTTCCTATGCGGCCTTCACCACCGCTCTCGCCGTTCTCTACCACGATCAGCGCCTGCGCAAGGAGGTCTTCTTGCCTGCACCTTCGCAGACCTGAGAGGTTCAGGCTTGACCGCTCGATCTCAACTCGCCGGCATCGCACTGGCTGTGGCTGTTGGCCTGGGCGTTGTCTCGTTGCCTGTTCGCGCCGATACTCCTGCCGCGCCGCCCACGAACAATTTTCGCGAGGCAACGCTGGCCGAGTATCGCCAGCATTTGGTCGAACTGAGCGTCGTGGTGGAGGCATGCGCCAAGGCACGGGACAAAAAGTTCTGCGATCCGGCGCTGGCAGGACGGGACGACCGCGTACCGCTCGGCAATACTCCGGAGCGGCGGTTGGTGCGTTACAGTTGGCTGCGCGCGCTGCTCTTGCAGGCTCAAACCAAAGATAAGACCCCCGAGGACACGCAAGACAAAAAAGGAAACAAAGCTCAGAACAAACCGGAAGACAACTCCGTAGACAAGGCCAAGCAAAAGGCTGGCGGAGGAGCCGAAAAGGTTCCGGTTCAGGAGTCTACGCTGCCTCTCAAGCCGACTACCAGCGAACTCTTGCAGGCCGCCGAGACGCGATTGACGCAGGACATTGCCCAGGCGGAGAGCCTGGCAGCAGGTCCGCCAGCTACCGCACCCGATTACACGCAGCAGCGCGAGACGATGAAGCAGGTGCTGGCCGGCCGCGATTTTCGCAACCTGGAACCGCCCTCCAAGCGCGATTCGTTTCTGGAAATGCTGGCCGACTGGCTGAACCGGTTCTTTGAAAACCTGGAGAAACTGCACGCAAGCTCGGTGTGGGCGGGGCGCGTGATTGTGTGGGGCTTCATTCTGGCCACGTGCGTAGGGCTGGTCTGGGGATTGCTGCAACTGGAACGCCAGTGGCGTCTGCGACTGGTGCCGGAGAGCGATGGTCCTGCCGCCGGAGCCGCATCGGCCCGCGACTGGCAACTGTGGCTGGCCGATGCACGACGCGCCGCCGCCGCCGGTGAGTGGCGGGAGGCGATTCATTTTGTCTACTGGTCGGCGATTTCCCGGCTTGAATCGAAGCGGCTGTGGCCTGCGGACCGGGCGCGCACTCCGCGCGAGTACCTGGCGCTGGTGGCCGCGGACGACCCGCGCCGCGCGGGACTCGCCACGCTCACCGGCAGCTTTGAGCGGACCTGGTACGGCGGGCGTAAGGCTGCGGAGAACGACTACTTGCAGGCAGAAAAACTGGCGGATGGACTGATCAACGGCACTCTTGCTCCAGAACACAAATTGAGCGGCATTGAATCCCACCCTAGCCGCAAAAACAAAGACGCGGCGAGGATGGGGCACCCAGCGGAAGGCGGTGAGCGATGAAATTTCTCTCCTCGCTCGACGCCATGGACCGCAAACTGCTGCTTTGGTGCGTGGGAATTGCGCTCACGCTGGCCGTGGCCACAGCCTTTCTGATGCCCAAGGAAAACGACAACAACAATCCGCTGCCCTCGACCTACCTGGCAGGCCAGCACGGGGCGCGCGCCGCTTACGAGACGCTGCTTCGCTCCAACTATCCGATTGAACGGTGGGAGAGGCCGCTGAGCGAGCTGGCTGACACGGCCGGCCCGGAGACAGTGGTGATCATTGCCCAGCCGTCTTCCCGCGAGAGGGAAGACATCAAGGCAGTGCGCAGGATTGTGGAGCGCGGAGGCCGCGTGCTTTCTACCGGCTACTATGGCGGAT
>Ga0302320_10002016_pt1 | contig 48534 bp, 42 predicted proteins | sample Bog_T0_3_FD_202130 | JGI IMG/M metagenome (GOLD analysis project Ga0302320, IMG submission 202130) | Peat permafrost microbial communities from Stordalen Mire near Abisko, Sweden - Bog_T0_3 | ecosystem: Environmental > Terrestrial > Soil > Wetlands > Peat | place: Sweden: Abisko, Stordalen Mire... | reverse complement strand
TTCATCATGGGCCGGCGCCGCAAAGAGCTCGACGCAGCGGTCAAAGAGATCGGTGCCAGCGTCACCGGCGTTCAAGGCGACGTCGCGAATCTCGCCGACCTCGATCGGCTGTACCAGACGGTCAAGGCTGCCCAGGGTCACGTCGATATCGTTTACGCCAACGCGGGCGTCGGCGAATTTGTCGCCACCAGCGAGCTGACCGAAGAACATTTCGTCGAGACCTTTGACGTCAACGTCAAGGGCAGTGTCTTCACCGTTCAAAAGGCATTGCCGCTGCTCGCCGACGGCGGCTCGATCATACTGACGGGCTCAATCGCCAGCGTAAAAGGAATTCCGGCCTTCGGGGTTTACAGCGCGACCAAGGCGGCGCTTCGTTCTTTCGTGCGAACCTGGACGCTGGAACTGAAGGACCGCAAGATCCGCGCCAACGTCATCAGTCCGGGCCCGATCGATACGCCGATCATCGCCGGACTCCCGAAAGAGGCTATCGCTCAGATCGTCGCCAGCGTTCCCATGGGCCGCGTGGGGACCTCGGATGAAATCGCCAAGGCTGCTGTATTCCTGGCTTCGGACGACTCGAGCTACGTCACCGGCATCGAATTGTTTGTCGACGGTGGACAGGCTCAGGTGTGAGCGATGCGAATCGATTGCGGCGCGCCGCTGTCGTCTAGGCGCGCCGCGATTGTGCCTTCCCGGCTGACTCCAATTCGGCAAATTCTTCGACGCTCAGCGCGATGTTCACGGCGGCAACATTTTCTTCGAGGTGGGAAACCTGGGCCGTTCCGGGGATGGGCAACATGACGGGACTGCGCTGTAGCATCCACGCCAACGCAATCTGGCTGGGAACGGCTGCATGCCGTTTTGCGATGCGATCGAGAAGCGATCCCGGCTTGGCGAGATTTCCGGAAGCGAGCGGGAACCAGGGGATGAAGCCGATAGCTTGGGCTGCGCAGAAATCGAGCACATCCTCGTGCTCGCGATCGACCAGGTTGTAGCGATTCTGCACGGTCGCAACCTTGAATATCTTCGATGCGGCCTTGATCTCGCGCACCGACACTTCGCTTAGGCCGGCGTGACGAATGACGCCGCTGTCGAGAAGTTCTTTGACCGCACCGAACTGTTCATCGCGCGGCACTTTTGGATCGATACGGTGCAATTGCCAGAGTTCAATCTGATCGACACCCAGGTTGCGGCAACTCCTGTACGCTTGCTGAATCAAGTATTCCGGCCGTCCCAGCGGCACCCAGTGATCCGGTCCGGTGCGCGCAAGACCCGCCTTGGTGGCGACGCAAATATCGCCATACGGGTGCAGCGCCTCGCGGATCAGAAGCTCCGAAACATCCGGCCCATAGGAGTCGGCGGTATCCACGAGATTGACCTGAAGATCGCGCAGGCGCCGCAGGGTGCGCAACGCCGCCGCTCGATCGCCGGGCTCGCCCCAGATGCCGCGGCCGGTGATGCGCATGGCGCCGAATCCCAGCCGATGAACGCTGTGCTCGCCAATCTTGAAAACACCGGCCGATTGAGCCGTAATAGCGCTTGCCAAGAGTCCTCCGAGGAGATCCAGTTTGAACGCCAGAAACATGAGGCTCCCAGGCCCCGATCACCCGATCACTATCGAAACGAGTCCCGCGCGCGTCATCGTTACAGTCGCCTCGACTGAAATCGCGAATAGCGCACACGCGCTCATGCTTCGCGAAGCGACATATCCGGCCATCATCTACATACCGCGCGAGGATGCCGACATGTCGTTGCTGGTACGCACCGAGCATACGACGTACTGCCCTTACAAGGGCGAGTGTTCCTACTACAGCGTTCCCTTGGGCGGCGAGAAGTCGGTGAATGCCGTGTGGACCTACGAGAAGCCCTATCCGGCCGTGGCGCAGATTCAGGGACATCTTGCGTTCTACGCCAACCGAGTCGACTCACTGCGCGTCGTCTGAAATCTGCCCGCCGCGCACTCCGCCAGAACCGACCGAGTCAGCGGGGCCAAACGGGCGCAGCGCTATTTGATGGCGCGCCGATACTGCACGAAACCCGAACGCTCGGCGATCCGATCGTACAGCAACATGGCATGGGTATTGGACTCGTGCGTCAGCCAATGCACGCGCGCGCAGCCTGCCGCGCGTGCAAATTCATATACATACTCGATGAGCTTTCGACCGATGCCGCCGCCGCGTGCATCCGGACTCACGAACAAATCTTGCAAATACACATAGTCGCCGGTGGTCCAACAGGATCGGTGGCGGATATGGTGCACCAAGCCGACGGCGGTTGAGCCTTTCCATGCCAGTGCCGCTCCCATGGGTTCTTCCGGATCCAGCAATCGCGACCAGGTGACGGCCGATACGTCGGGCGCAATATCCGTTTTATAGAAGGTCTGGTAGCCGCGCCACAGCGGCAGCCACGCGGCGTGCTGATCGGCGGACAGCGGGCGAATCTGTAGGCTTTCAGTCATGGAACCGTCCAATGAATTCAAGCGTTGATCAGACCATGGCGAATCGCAATCAGCGTCAGCTCCGATTGATTCGCGACGTTTAATTTCTGCTTGATATTGTATAGATGTGTGCCGATGGTCGATGCGGAAAGATTCAAATCCGCTGCGATCCGCTGCACCGTCGCGCCTCCCGCGAGTCGCACGAATACCTCGAATTCGCGCTCCGATAGCCGCTCGACCGGCGACTTCGTGCCGCCATCGAATTCCGCCAGCGCGAGCTTCTGGGCGAGCGAAGGATCCAGATAGCGGCGCCCGGCGGCGACGATCGTCACCGCTTCGAGCAAGGCCTCGGGAGCGCTGCGTTTCGATAAAAATCCGAGCGCGCCTTCTTGCAGCGCGCGGCGCGCGTGCATCGGGTCATCCTGCGCCGATAGCGTCAACACCTGTGCCTGCGGTTGGCGCGCGCGGATGCGGCGCAGCGCCTCGAGACCCCCCATTCCCGGCATGGCGAGGTCCATGACCACGACGTCCGGATTGTGTTCGACATACAGCTGGCATGCGGCCTCGCCGGAATCAGCTTCGGCGATCACCGATATATCGGGCACGGATTGCAGCAGCAACCGAAATCCCATGCGCACCACGGCGTGATCGTCGACCAGCAACACGCGGATCATGCGGCAACTCCCAAAGGGATGTCCGCGGCGAGCCGCACGCCACGCTCTTCGCGATTGCCGATGCTGAAAGTACCGCCCAACTGCTGCACGCGGTCGGCCAAACCGCGCAAGCCGAAATGCCCGGGCCGCGCCCATTCGCTCGCCAACCCGACACCATCGTCGGTGACGCTGGCGATGATATGGTCGGCATCGCAAATCACAGCGATGTCCACTCGCGAGGCCTGCGCGTGTCGCAATGCGTTGATCAAGCCTTCCTGGACCACTCGATAAATCGTGAGAGTGATGCTCGGCCCGAGTTCGATCGACAATTCCTGGTGCAGCGACAGGGCAACCGAGGGGTTGCGCCGCTGCCAATCGCGGACCAGGCTCTCGAGCGTTGCCGCGAGCCCGAGCGTGTCCAAGGACAGCGGCGTCAGCCGTGGAATCAAGCCATGCATGGCGTCGTACAGCCGCGCGGCTTCCTCCGAGATCAAGCGTGCCACATCGCCGATCGCGGGATCACGTCCGCCGAGTTGCGTGGCAATGGCGAGCGCCAAGCTGCGAATCGCGGTCACCGATTGGCCGAATTCATCGTGCAGTTCGTGGGCGATCAAACGCCGCTCTTCCTCGACGCGTTGATCCGCCAACGACGCCATTTCGCGGCGCTCGTCGAGCCGCGCTTCGGCAGCTTGTGCCTTGCGTTCGGCCAGAACTTTATCCTGCACGGCCTCTGCCATGCGGTTGAACGCGGCGCCGATGCTGTGTGCTTCGGTGCCGCCGAGATCCGGCAGCCGGTAGCCCAGGTCGCCGCGCTGAATGCGGTCGAGACCTTCGGCGATCACAGGAAAGGGCTTCAGAGTGCGCTGCACCGACCAGAACGCCAGCGCATTCACCACCACGAACATCGCGGCGGCGATGGCCGACAGCCGGGTGAGGTCGTCCCATGCATCGAGCACCGCGCGCGAGGGCTGCGATTGCACCACCAACAACACGCCGCCGCGCAGCAGATAGGTATAACGCGCGGGTTGCGGCGCCAGAAGACGTGCGAACCAGGCCGGTGCCTCGCGTCCCGCCTTGTAGGTGACTTGCGGCGATTGGTAGAGAATTTCGCCCGTCGGTGCCTGTAAGGACACCTCATTGGCCCGGACCCGGCCGAGCTGTTCCAAAAACTGCAACACCAAGTCTGAGCCCCCGACTTGGGAGTAGACCGCCCCCAGCCGCCCGAGCAGCTGCGATGCCACCCGGTTCGCCGCCTCGACCTCCTCTCGGACGGAGGTCCGCAGGCTTTGAACCTCGGAGGCGATCAACAGCAGCACGAACGCGGCGCTCAAGGCCGCAACCACGAGATTTAAGCGAGTCCGCAGCCGCATCGGCGGCATGGTAGCAGGGCCGGCCGCGCCGGCGGCCCGGCCGTCGGGACATAATTCGCCCGGGCTCATGAAAATCATGAGTCCACAATCATGATGCCGCCGATGGGACGCCTGACGGCTTAGGAGCAGGATGGGGCTGCAACTCATTAAGGAGCATTGAAAATGACCTGGGAAACCCCAACGGCAGTGGAATTGCGCTTCGGAATGGAAATCACAATGTATGTGTCGAATCGCTAGCTAGCGAGGGTGCGCGCCCGCAGCGGCGGGCGGCGCCTACTTCTTCGTGAAAGTCCGGGTACTGGGGTCGGCCGCCGGGGGCGGATTTCCCCAGTGGAATTGCAACTGCCCCAACTGCAGCGCTCTGCGCGCGGGAAGCTTGCAAGGTCGCGCGCGGACACAGTCCTCCATCGCGGTCAGCGGCGGCGCTTCATGGGTCCTCGTGAACGCATCGCCCGACATATTGGCGCAGCTACACGCAAATGCCGATTTGCAACCGGGTCGCGCGATGCGCGATACCGCGCTTGGCGCCATCATCCTGGTGGACGGACAAGTGGACCATACGACGGGACTCTATATGCTGCGCGAATCGGTACGCCCCTGGCCTATATGGTGCACCGACAGCACCTTCGCCGATCTGACGCGCGGCAATCCGGTGTTCGGAGTGCTCGGCTACTTCTGCGGCGTGGACCGGCACCGCATCGATCTCGGCGACAGCTTCGGCGTCGACACCGTGCCCGGCGTGCGCTTTCGGGCATTGCCGGTGGCGAGCAAACCGGCTCCCTATTCGCCCAACCGCGATTCGCCGATCGCCGGCGACAACCTGGCGTTGGTGATCGAGGACGAGGTTAGCGGCAAAACCGTGGTCTATGCGCCCGGCTTGAGCGCGATCGACCCCGCGGTCTGGAGTGCGATGCAATCGGCAGCGTGCGTGATGGTGGACGGCACGTTTTGGACCGACGATGAGATGATTCGACTGGGAATTTCCAAAAAGCGCGCCCGCGATATCGGGCACTTGCCGCAGAGCGGGGCGGGCGGAATGCTGGAATGGCTCGACCGCCTGCCGCTCGCCACGCGCCGGATCTTGATTCATATCAACAACACCAACCCCATTCTCAATGAAGCGTCCGCGGAATCCGCCGAGCTCGCGCGCCGCGGCGTCGAGGTCGCATGGGACGGTATGGAGGTGGTGCTGTGAACGGCACCGCGTGGAGCCGCGAGGAATTCGAAGCCCAGCTAAGAACCCAGGGCCGCGCCTATCACATTCATCATCCCTTCAATGTGCTGTTGAATTCGGGAGGCGCCTCGCCCGCGCAAATCCGCGGCTGGGTCGCCAACCGCTTCTACTACCAAATCTGCATCCCGATCAAGGATGCGGCAATTCTCTCGAACTGCGCCGATCGTGCGGTGCGCCGCGCATGGGTGCAGCGCATTCTCGATCACGATGGCTATGGGGATGATGCCGGCGGGATCGAGTCTTGGCTGCGATTGGCGGAGGCGGTGGGCCTGTCGCGCGAGTCGGTGGAGAGCCTGACGGAAGTCGTGCCGGGGGTTCGATTCGCCGTCGATGCCTACGTGAACTTCGCGCGCCGCGCTCCCTGGCCGGAGGCCGTGTGCTCATCGCTCACCGAACTGTTCGCGCCGGAGATCCATAAGCAACGGCTGGCGAATTGGCCGCAGCATTATCCCTGGATCGAGCTTGGCGGACTGCAGTATTTCCAGAGCCGGGTGAGTCTCGCGCGCCGCGATGTGGAATTCGGGCTGGCATTCACCTTGGAGCATTTCAAGACGCGCGAGCTGCAAGAGCGCGCGCTCGAGATCCTGAAGTTCAAATTGGATGTGCTGTGGCAGATGAGCGATGCCATGGCCTTGCGCTATGGGGTGCCGGCATGACTCAAGCCGTTATCGACACGACTTCGCGGGCCGCCGTCGAGCGCGGCTTCAGGCTGCAATGGGAGCCCGCGCAGAATGCCCATGTGCTGCTCTACCCCGAAGGCATGATCAAGCTCAACACCAGCGCCGGAGAGATCATGAAGCGCTGCGACGGCGTCGCGACCCTTGCCGAGATCACGGCCGATCTGGAGCGCGCCTTTGCGGCGGCCAATCTGTCCGCCGATGTCATTCGATTCGTCACCATGGCAGTGGACAAGAGATGGCTGCGAATTCTCCCGTGACACCGCACCCTCAGCCCGGACCGCCGCTGTGGCTGCTCGCGGAGCTGACGTACCGCTGCCCCTTGCACTGCGCGTTTTGCTACAACCCGACCGACTTCGCTCGCACCTCGGCCGAACTTGCCACGGAGGACTGGTTGCGCGTGCTGCGCGAGGCGCGCGCGCTCGGCGCGGTGCAATTGGGACTGTCCGGCGGCGAGCCTTTATCGCGCGACGACCTTGAGCCGATCGTCGCCGAAGCGCATGCGCTTGGGTTCTATACGAATCTGATCACCTCCGGCGTGGGCTTGAGCGATGCACGGCTGCAGGCTTTGAAAAAAGCCGGATTGGACCACATTCAATTGTCGTTCCAGGACAGCACCCGGCAAATGAACGATTTTCTGAGCAGCACCCGCACCTTCGATTTGAAATCGACGGTGGCCGCGCTCATCAAGAAATACGACTATCCCATGGTGCTGAATGTGGTGTTGCACCGGCTCAACATCGACCATGTCGAAGAAATCCTCGAGATGGCGCTGCGGCTGGGCGCCGATTATGTGGAATTGGCGAACACGCAATATTACGGCTGGGCGTTCCACAATCGCGACCAGCTGCTGCCGAGCCGCGATCAAGTCGAACGGGCGGAAGCGGTCATGCAGCGCTTCCGCGAACGGGTCGGCCAGCAGATGAAAATCTACTTCGTGGTGCCCGATTATTTCGAGCGCCGTCCGAAACCCTGCATGAATGGATTGGGGTCGATTTTCCTCACCATTACCCCGGACGGAACTGCGCTTCCCTGTCACGCCGCCCGCATGCTGCCGGGGCTTGAGTTTCCCAATGTGCGAAGCGCCGGCATTCGCGAAATCTGGTACGAATCGGGCGCCTTCAATCAGTTTCGCGGCGATGCCTGGATGAAGGAACCCTGCCGCAGCTGCCCGGAAAAGACCCGCGATTTTGGCGGCTGCCGCTGTCAGGCGTACTTGCTTACGGGCGATGCTGCGAACGCGGATCCCGTGTGCGACCTATCGCCGTACCATCATTTGGTGACCGAGGCCGTCGAGCGGGCCGACCGCCCGACGGCTGCGCCGCAGCTCGGGCCCGAAGATAAGCCGCTGGTATTTCGCAGCGAGCGCAATTCGACTACGCTGTTCGTCAAGTAATCGGAATCTTCAAAGATGCAACTTATTGCCTCGATCTTCGTCCTCGTCCTGGTGGCCGAGACCCTGACGCGACTCTGGTTGGGGACGCGCCAGATTGCGGCGGTGCAGGCCAATCGCAACGCCGTTCCGGAACTGTTCCGCGCGCAGATTTCGCTGGCCGACCAGCAAAAGGCGGCCGATTACACCACCGCGCGGGTGCGGCTGGGGCGCTTTGCGACCCTGGTCGAAGCGGCGGTAAAGCTGACACTCACATTGGGCGGCGGACTCGCGGCGGTCGACGCGGCATGGCGCCACACAGCCGTGGGCGAGCCGTGGCGCGGCGCCTTGGTTATCGCCTCCGTGATGTTGTTGTTGCAGCTGGTCGGTCTGCCGTTCTCGCTCTGGCGAACATTCAAAATCGAGGCGCACTTCGGATTCAATCGCGTGTCGCCGCGCCTGTATGCGGTGGATTTTGCAAAGCAGCTGCTCCTCTCCGTGCTGCTCGGCGGTCCGTTACTGTTGGCGACGCTGGCGCTCATGGACAAGGCCGGCGCGTGGTGGTGGCTGTGGGTGTTTGCGATTTGGCTCTGCTGGACGTTGGCGCTGACTTGGGCCGCGCCCAAGTTCATCGCGCCGTTCTTCAACCGCTTCTCGCCGCTGACCGACGAGGCGCTGAAGACACGGGTCGAGGCATTGCTCGCCCGCTGCGGGTTCGCGGCGCGCGGCGGCGTATTCGTGATGGATGGGTCGTTGCGCTCGGCGCACGGCAATGCGTATTTTACGGGAATCGGCCGCAATAAACGCATCGTGTTCTTCGACACGCTGCTGGCGCGCATCGAGCCGCCCGAAATCGAAGCGGTGTTGGCGCACGAACTCGGCCACTTCCGTTTGCACCACGTGCGGCAGCGCCTCGCGGCATCGGTGTTGCTGGTGTTCATCGGTTTGGCGCTGCTCGCGTGGCTCGCGTCGCAGCCGGCCTTCTACCACGCCCTGGGGGTGCCGGTGCCCTCCGCTGCCATGGCACTGCTGCTGTTCACGGTCACGGTGCCGGTATTTACCTTCTTCGCGACACCACTGACGTCATGGTGGTCGCGCCGACACGAACGCGAAGCCGACGACTTCGCGGCCCGCAATGCCGACGCCGGTCAATTGGCCGGCGCCCTCGTGAAACTGTTTCGCGACAACGCAGCGACCCTCACGCCCGATCGGATCCATTCGGCGTTCTTCGATTCCCATCCGCCGGCACTCGAGCGTATCTCGCGACTGCACGCCCTGGCCGCAACCTAAGCAGCCAAATTGTCGCAATCCGTGCCTATAATCGGGCACGGATTGCCTTCAGATTATGGACGCCGACAACTGCGGAGTCTTCAATGACGATTAATCGCGTGGTCGACAATTTGGCGGCGTACATCGCGCCGCGAGCTCCCGAGGACAGGCAGGCCTTGATCGCTCAGGCCGCCTATCTCATCGCCGAGCGCCGCGGATTCGAACCTGGCCACGAGCTCGAGGACTGGTTGGCGGCAGAGAGCGAAGTGGATCAGCGCCTGGCGAGCGAAGGCCGGGTTTTCGGCGCTTAAGCCGCCGCGCGCTGCTCGGCCGGATCTTCCAGCGCACGCGCGAGAACATCGTCGATCTTTTCCGCCCAAACGAACTCGATTTTCGTGCGCACACTCTCAGGAATGTCCTCGAGGTCGCGCCGATTTCGCGCCGGCAGGATCACGGTGCGAATGCCGGCACGAGCGGCGGCCACGCACTTCTCCTTGATGCCGCCCACCGGCATCACCACCCCACGCAAGCTGATCTCGCCGGTCATGGCAACATCGGCGCGAACCGTGCGCTGGGACAGGAGCGACGCCAACGAGGTTGCGATCGCGACTCCCGCACTCGGACCATCCTTCGGGATGGCACCGGCTGGCACGTGGATGTGCAAGTCGCTGCCGTCCAAGAGCTTGGGGTCGATCCCCAAGCGCTCGGCCTGGGATTTTACCCACGTGACGGCGGCTTGGGCGCTCTCCTTCATCACCTCACCGAGTTGGCCGGTGAGAATGAGTTTGCCGCGACCGCGCACGCGGCTCGACTCGATAAACAGGATATCGCCGCCCGCCGGCGTCCAGGCGAGTCCGGTGGCAACGCCGGGGACGCTGGTGCGCAAGGCCACGTCGCTTTCGAAACGCGCAGCGCCCAAAATGCGCGGCACGTCTTCGCTGCCGATGGCGATCTTCGGCCCACCGCCCGACGCGATGGTCACGGCGGCGTTGCGCAACACGGCGCCGATCTGGCGTTCCAAACTGCGCACGCCGGCTTCGCGCGTGTAATCGACGATCAGCCGTCGCAGTGCGTCCGCTGAAATCTCGACCTGGTCCACCGTCAGGCCATTCGCCTGCAGTTGCCGCGGCAGCAGATAGCGGGTGGCGATCTGCAGCTTCTCCTCTTCGCTATAGCCCGTGAGCTCAATGATCTCCATGCGGTCGCGCAACGGCGCGGGTATCGCGTCGAGCACATTCGCCGTGCCGATGAACAACACCTTCGACAAATCGAAAGGCACCGCCAGGTAGTTGTCGCGGAACGAGTTGTTCTGCTCCGGATCGAGTACTTCGAGCAACGCCGAAAACGGATCGCCCTGGTGGCTCGCCGACAGCTTGTCGACCTCATCGAGCATCAGCACCGGATTGCGGCGGCCGGCCTTGCGTACGGCTTGCGCGATGTTGCCCGGCAGCGAGCCGATGTAGGTGCGCCGATGGCCGCGGATCTCGGCTTCATCGTGTACGCCGCCCAAGCTCACGCGGCCGAACCTAAGACCGATCGCCTTGGCAATGCTTTGGCCGAGCGAAGTCTTGCCGACGCCCGGCGGACCGACGAAACAAAGGATCGGACTGCGGCCCTCGGGATTGAGCTTGCGCACCGCGAGAAACTCCAAGATGCGGCGCTTGACCTTGTCGAGCCCGTAGTGATCCTGGTCGAGAATCTTGCGCGCCTGCTCGATGTCGACGGTTTCCGGATCGATCTTCGACCACGGCATGGCGAGCAGCCAATCGAGATAGGTCCGGGTCATCGAATATTCGGCAGCCGAGTCCGGCATGCGCTCCAAACGCTTCCATTCGCGCAGCGCCTGCTCCTCAGCGTCCGGCGGCATGCCGGCATCCTTGATCGATTGCTTCAGCTCCTCGAGTTCGGCAGGAGAATTGTCGGAATCGCCCAGCTCTTTTTGGATTTGCCGCAGGCGCTCGCGCAACACGGCTTCTTTTTGCCGTTCGTCGAATGCCTCGCGCGTGCGTTCGTCGATCTGCCGCGACACCTTGAGAACCTCGATACGGCGCCCGAGCAGCGTCAGCACGCGATCGAGCCGCTCCTGCAAATCGAAGGTCGCGAGCAGCTCCTGCTTGTCGGCGGCTTTGAGATCCATGAAGCTCGCGACCATGTCGGCCAACGCCGGAATCGACTCGATGCTGCGGATGGCATTCATGAGCTCGCCGGGCGCCTGCGGCAGCAGCTGCACGGCCTCCAGCGCCCTTTCTCGCAGATTGAGCCCGCGTGCTTCGATTTCGCTATCGAAGACGCTCGCCTCGTGGTGCGCCTCGATGCGCGCCACCAGAAACGGTTCGCGGCTGACGTAGTCGAGCACAGTGAAGCGCTCTTCGCCCTGCGCAATCAAATGGTGAGTGCCGTCCGGCGCAGTAATGAAGCGCACGATGGTGGCCGCCGTGCCGACGCGATGCAGACTGTCCGGGCCGGGTGCCGCGACCGCATCGGTTTGTAGTACCAAGCCGACCCGCCGCTGGGTGCGGACCGCTTCTTGAGCCGCCGCGAGCGCCGCATCGCCGGTGACGGCGATCGGCAGCACTACGCCGGGGAACAGCACCGAGTTGGCGACCGGAAGAATAATGAGCACGTCTTCGGCGTTCATGCTGCCTGCCTCGTGAGCCGCAAAAACAAACAGCCCCGGTCAAGCCGGCGCTCGGTCAACACATAGTGCCCGGACGGCAGATCGATGCGCCGCCGCATCCGGCCATAGGGAATTTCCAGGCGCACCACGTTGGCGTGCGCATCGAGGACGGGCGGCGGCACGACGGTCTCGATCTGCAGGCCGCTCGGGGTGATCTGCACGATGACCTCCTCCGTGCGGGCGCCGGGTAGCGCGACCACGACTTGAAGTTCCGAACCTTGCGCAAATATGTCCGCCGGCGGCTCCCATGCAGGAGCGGCCGTGGGCGCGGCAAGCAGTTCGAAGAAGTGCCGATGTTTGCGTTCGGCTTGGTCGAGCAGAGCGCAGGCTTCCGCCCACATCCACGACCGTCTGCGGTTGGTGTTCATGGACTCGAAATGCGGCCGCAGGCCGGCAAGTTCAAGGGCTGCCGCCGCGCTTAAGCGGTCAGGCTACTCGCCGGCCACCCGCGCCGCCGGCCGGTCGAGAACCCGTACCGTATAACCGCCTGATTTCTCGTCCGCCTGCAGCGCCAGCAAGCCGCGCTTCTCGGCGTCCGCCAACAGATCGTTGAAAGATTTGAACCCGTAGGCGCGCTCGTTGAAACCCGGATGGCGGCGCTTGATGGCCTGTTTAATCATCGAGCCCCAAATGGGTTCACTGCCGCCGCGCTCCTCGCCGAGCGCATCCAAGGTGTCGACGATCAGCTCGAGCGCATCATGCAGGTCGGGGCCCTTGTTCTCGCCCGCGGCCGCCTCCGCCGGGGCCGCCGGTGCGCGTGCCGCCGGGGCACGGCGCCGTGCCTTGGAAGGTTCCTTGCGGACCAGGTCGTCGTAGTAAATGAATTCGTCGCAATTGTTGATGAAAAGATCCGAGGTCGAATTCTTGACGCCGACACCGATGACGGTTTTGGCGTTTTCGCGCAATTTGCTGACCAGCGGCGAGAAATCCGAATCGCCGCTGATGATGACAAAGCTATCGACGTGGCCTTTGGTGTAGCAAAGGTCGAGCGCATCGACGACCATGCGGATGTCGGCGGAGTTCTTGCCGGACTGGCGCACGTGGGGGATTTCGATGAGCTCGAACGCCGCCTCATGCAGGCCGCGTTTGAAGTCCTTGTAGCGGTCGAAATCGCAATAGGCTTTTTTCACCACGATGTGGCCTTTCAGCAAAAGGCGCGCAAGCACCTTCTCGATATCGAAGCTCGGGTACTTGGCATCGCGCGCACCCAAGGCGATGTTCTCAAGGTCGAGAAATACGGCCATCGTGGCTTCGGACGTTCGGGTTGTCATGGCCGGCGAGTCTACGCGAGTTAGAACCAGTTGTAATTGAAGCTGATGCTGACGCGCTCCGCGGCGATGCGGTTCGGCACGACTTCGTGCCGCAGCCAACTCTCGAACAGCAGCAATCTGCCGGCTTCTGCGGGAAATGTTCCCCACGGCCGGGTTTCGCGCTTCGCGTTCGACTTGCGCGGCGGCGCGGCCATGAATCGATCCAGGCGCGGATCTTCAAATTTGATTCCGGGAGAGCCTGCCGGTGTGCGCACGTAATAAGTGCCGCTCACGGTCGACAGCGGGTGCAGATGCAGGCCATGCACGACGTGTTGCGCCATGATATTGATCCAGCAATCGGTCATTTTGAGTTCGCGGCCCTCAAGATCCCAGGCCGCCGCTCGAGCGAACGCCGCGACGTGCCGCTCGAGCTTGCTCTCGAGCGCCTTGAAGGTCGGCGAAATGCGCTGCAGCCAATGCACCGAACCGTAGGATGTGTAACCGCCCGGATAATTCGCAGCCGACCAGCGGCGCCCGGCCGAGTCGTCGTGGCGCAGCTGCCGGCATTCTGTGAGCAGTTGCCGGTTGAATTCGCGGGTGCCGCGCCGCTGCAAGGAACTCGCGTACACCAAGGTTGGGAAAAGGCGGTGCATTGTCATCGCGCAAGCCTAACGGTCGGCGCGCGGCGTGGCAAAATACCGAAAAGAAGCAAGTTCGTATCGGATAAAATCTTCCATGAGCTTCACGCCGACCGCAGCGCTGCGACAACCCGGGAGCGCCATCCCATGGCGGGTCGTGCCGCCGCTCGTCAGTACCGCGCTGCTCATGTTCGGCTCGGGTTTCCTAGGCTCGCTGCTGCCGTTGCGCTTTGCGGCGATGGGCATGTCCGATGGCATGATCGGACTGATAGGAACCGCCGAGGCGTTGGGATTTCTCACCGGATGCTTGTACGCGCACCGGGTGATCGCACCGGTGGGCCTCGACCGCGCCTATGCCACGTTTGCGAGCTTCAAGTCGGTCGCGATCTTGGGCCTGTGCTTCGCACACAGCGTCCCGGTGTTGGTGCTGCTCCGGTTCATGATCGGCGTCAATGCCGCGGGACTTGCCGTGATCGTCGAAAGCTGGCTGAACGCGTTGGTGCCGAACGAACAGCGCGGCCGTGTGCTCACCATCTATGTGCTGGTGTATGGCCTGTTCTTCGGTGTCGGTCAGTTGTTCAGTCAGAGCTTCGATGTCCGCGGGCCGGAGCTGCTGATCATCGCCGGTATGTCGACGACGTTGTCGCTGGTGCCCATGGTCGCGATCGATGTGCGCGCGCCGATGCTGCCGCACCGCGTGAAACTGGAAATTCTCAAGGCGATGCGCACCTCTCCCGTGAGCGTCACCGCCTGTCTGTTGAACGGACTTATTTTGACCGCATTCACGACCGTTGGACCGCTGTTCGGCGTGCGCATCGGCTTCGATCAGCAACGGATCGTACTGCTCATGGCCTGTGTCTCCTTGGGCGGGTTGTTCCTGCAATGGCCGATCGGCTACCTCTCGGACAAGATCGATCGGCTGTACGCGCTCATTGGCTTAGGCTTGGGCATCTTGGCGGTGGCCGCGGCATTGATGTGGGCCGATCAGCGCATGCCGCTGGCCTTGTTGGCGTTGCTGTTCGGCATTTTCGGCGGCCTGGGCGAGAGTCTGTACGCAGTCGGAGTTGCGCATGCCAACGACCGCGCGCCCGCGGCCGATTATGTGGCGCTGTCCTCGACCCTACTGTTCGTCTGGGCCTTGGGATCCGCGCTCGGGCCGACGATCGGAACGCTGGCGATCCAGCTGGTCGCGCCGAGCGCGTTTTTCGTATACGTGATCGTGCTGACGCTCGTTTTCACGGCGTTCGCAATCTGGAGGCTGACGCGCCGTAAGGCCGATCGCATCGTCGAGTCGCGCGAAGAATTTCTCGCCTACCCGCAAACATCGCCGGAGATCTACGCCTGGCTGCCTTATCATAAGGACAGTGCTCGTGCGCCCGAGCCAATCGCCGCCGACAGCCCGCCCGATGTTCCAAAAACGTTATGATAAAAATATAACCCCAAGGTGTTCCATGAAAATCCTTCTTCTCGCGCTGCTCGTATCCTTCGCGTATGCGTCACCTGCAGCGCGGGCGGCCGTCGCCTACACACCGATCACTCCGAGCATGAGCGAGCGGACGGTGACGCTCGACGGCCACAGCTTGAGCATCGATGAGATCGTCATGGTGGCGCGTTTCGGCGCGAAGGTGGAGCTCAAAAGCGAGGCGCGCCAGCGCCAGGCGGATAATTACGGATTGTTGCTGGAGGCGGCCGCCGAAGGCGTCCCCGTCTACTGGTTCAATCGCGGCGCGGGGGACCAGCGCGAAACCGTGATGTTCGACGGCGATCCCATGTCGCCAAAGAATCATGCGCTGATTGCCAAGACGCAAGGCGACCGATTTCGCTATGGCGCGCTGTGGGGCACGGGCCCCGAGGTTGCCGACGAAGAAATCGTGCGCGCGATGATGGTGGTGCGCGCCAACGCGATGACGTACAACGCGCCGAGTCCGCAGCTGTCGCAAATGTTGCTCGATCTGCTCAATAAAAGAATCACCCCGGTGGTTCAGTCGCGCGGCACCTTGGGCGAGGGGGATCTGGCGCAACTCGGCAACGTCGGCGCTGCCATGGTCGGTGCCGGCGAGGTGTATTTCCAGGGTACCCGCATGAAAGCCGACCAGGCGCTGCGCAGCGCCGGCCTTACCCCGATTCAACCGTTCGCTGCCGACGACAATGCATTGACCAGCAGCAATGCCTATGCGACCGGCCAGGCAGCGCTGCTGGTGCACGATGCGCGAGAAGCGCTCGAGTGGTCGGATTTGATTTATGCGATGGACCTCAACGGCATGAATAGCAGCATCACGCCGTTAAGCCGCGTCGTGCAGCGCGATCGGCCCGAGAAATGGCTGAACTGGCATGCTGCCCGAATTCTCGACATGATCAAGGGCAGTTATTTATTCGACCAAGATGCCAAGCGCATCATTCAGGACCCGGAGAGCCTGCGCGCCTCCTCGATCCGGCAGGGATCAACTTGGGAACAGTGGAGTGCGTTGCGCGACGCGGTGATTTTTCAAGCCAATTCGTCCGATCATAACCCGGCGGTGAACGTCGGCTTATCTCCCACGGATTCTTGGGAACTCGCGACGCCCCAGTTGATGCGTTTCTTCGTCAAGGGCGGAGCGCACAGCCATGGTGAGCACGGCTACATCGTGTCGAACGCCAACTGGGACCCGTATCCGATGGCCAATCAGATCGAGAGTTTCGTGATCGCGCTCGCCAACATGGACATCGCGGTCATGCTGCGCATCGAGCGCCTGCGCAATCCCTTCTTCACCGGCATCCGGTTGTCGGAGGCGCTACCCGGCGTGAACGACGGATTTTTCGATTACGCGCCGGTGGATTTGCAACAGGAAGTCCAAAGCCTGACGACCCCGATTGCGCCGTTCGGCAGCGCCATCGTCGGCACGGTCGAGGATCTGCAGGCGCAAACGCGCCTCAAAACACAGCGCGCGCGCCAAGCGGTCGAGACCACCTTCGAGCTGTTAGGATTCGATCTGATCGAGGCCAGCCTATGGATCGATGCACGCAAGGCGCAGGATCCTGCACGCGCGTTTGGCGCGGCGCCGACGGCGGCGTGGAATGCCTTTCGCCAACGGGTGCCGCTGCGCCCGGAGGCTGCGCCCGCGCAAGCGGTGTCGCTGCTCGCGACGCAATTCTTGAAAACCACGCCTGCCTCAGCGTACTACCGCGGCTCCGGTGCGGCCGCGGAACCCGCGGGGGCGCGCGAGTCGCTGGCGCCGTAAAGCAGGCCGGGGCGCGGGAAGCCTAAGGCTTTCGCTTGTGCCGCATCCGCTGGGGCGATGCCGATGACTTCCGCCGCGTTGCCGGTCCCCCAGGGTTTGAGCGGCACCACGCGATAGCCCATCTGCGTCAGTGCTTTGACCGTATCGGCGGAGAGGGCGAACGGCTCGGCGGCGACCGTGTCCGGCAGCCATTGATGATGGATGCGAGGCGCGTCGACCGCTTCCTGCACCGTCATCCCGTGATCGATGACGTTGACGATGATTTCCAGCACGGTGGTAATGATGCGCGAGCCGCCGGGCGAGCCCACCACCAGCACCGGCTTGCCGTCTTTGAGGACGATGCTGGGAGTCATGGAGCTTAAAGGCCGCTTACCGGGAGCGATGGCGTTCGCCTTACCCTGCACCAGTCCGAATAGGTTCGCCGCACCGGGCTTGGCCGTGAAGTCGTCCATTTCGTCGTTCAAGAAGAAGCCGGTGTTGCCCGCGATCACCTTGGCGCCAAAGTCGTCATTGATGGTGTACGTCACCGAGACGGCGTTGCCGGCCGAGTCGACCACGGAGTAGTGGGTGGTGGTCGCCTTCTCCTCGGCCCGCAGCGCGTTGCCGAAAGCCGACGACGGTGTCGCGCGGCGCGGCTGAATGCGTGCGCGCATCTCTTGGGTATGCTCGGCCGATAGCAGGCGCTCGATGGGGTTGTCCACAAATGCGGGATCGCCCAGCAAGGTATTGCGATCGCGATAAGCCGAACGCATGGCCTCCGTCATGAGATGCACCGAGTCGCTGGAGTGAAAGCCGAGCGTGCGCAGAGGATAGGCTTCGAGGACTTGCAGCATTTCGCACAGTACGACTCCGCCGGAACTCGGCGGCGGCGGCGACAAAATCGTGTAGCCGCGGTAGCGGCAGGAAATGGGCGCAGACTCGGTGACGTTGTAGCTCTTGAAGTCCTGTTGCGTGAGGATTCCGCCGTGGCCCCGCGAGGCGGCGACCACGGCGTCGGCAATCGGTCCTTGATAAAACGCTGCCGCGCCGCCCTCGCTGATGGCACGCAACGTCGCCGCCAGATCCGTCTGCAACAAGCGCTCGCCGGGTTTGAAAGCGCTGCCGTCGCGAAGCAACACGGCGGCGACGTTCGGCTGTGCCCGAAAGTCGGCGCGGCCGACCTCAAGCTCATCGGTATCGCCGCGGGTGACGATGAATCCATCCTGCGCCAGGCGAATCGCTGCGGCCATGAGCACCGGCCGGGCCAAGGTGCCGTATTCCTGGCGCGCCGTTTCGAGCCCCAGCACCGTGCCGGGTACGCCGACCGCGAGATAGCCGTTGACGCTCTTGTCGCTGATTGGGTTGCCATGCGAGTCGAGAAACATATCGGCGCGTGCTGCGAGCGGCGACTTCTCGCGAAAATTAATGAAGGTATTTCTGCCGTCCGCCAAGTGAATGAGCATGAAGCCGCCGCCGCCGAGATTGCCGCAGCACGGGTGAGTCACGGCCAGCGCATAACCCACGGCAACCGCGGCATCCACGGCGTTTCCCCCTTGGCGGAGAATCGCGGCGCCCGCCTCGGAGGCCAAGTGCTGCGCCGTCACCACCATGCCGCCGTTCGATTCCAAAGCCGGGGGAGAGGCGGCGCGCGCGCTCGCGGCGGCCAAAGTTGCAGCGACGAACGATGCGACTAGCAGGCGGGTGGGCATTGTGAACATGCTTCCTGGGGTAAACTAAGCGCTGGGGGGCGAATGAGCACTAGAGTAGCGCAGCGCCGCTCGAGGAACCATGCAATGACCGGAACCGGAACGGCACTCACCCTGGCGCGCGCGCAGTTCGCATTCACGATTTCTTTCCACTTCATTTTCCCCGCCTTCTCGATCGGACTTGCCAGCTACTTGGCCGTGCTTGAGGCCCTGTGGCTCAAGACCGGCAAGCCGGTCTACGACAATCTATTTCGCTACTGGATCAAAATCTTCGCGATCGTGTTCGGCATGGGGGTCGTCTCCGGCATCGTCATGTCCTATCAGTTCGGAACCAACTGGGCGGTGTTCTCGGACAAGGCCGGTCCGATCATTGGCCCGCTGATGGCCTATGAAGTGCTGTCGGCGTTCTTCCTCGAAGCCGGATTTCTCGGCGTGATGCTGTTCGGCATCAATAAGGTCGGAAAACGGCTGCATTTTCTCGCTACCTGCATGGTGGCGGCCGGCACGTTGCTGTCGGCGACGTGGATACTGGCAGCCAACAGCTGGATGCAGACGCCGGCCGGCTGGATGACGAACGCGGCCGGCCAGTTCGTGCCGCAGGGCTCCTGGCTCACCATCATATGGAACCCGAGCTTCCCGTATCGCTTCGTTCATACGGTGATTGCCGCGTATCTGACGACATCGTTGGCGGTGGGTGCGGTCGGCGCTTGGCATTTGCTGCGAGACCGGAACAATGCCGGGGCGCGCACCATGTTTTCGATGGCGATGTGGATGGCCGCTCTGGTCGCTCCCATACAAATCCTCGCCGGCGATACGCAGGGCTTGAATACCCAGGAATATCAACCGGCCAAAGTCATGGCGATGGAGGGGCATTTCGATTCGTACGCGGCGGGCGCGCCATTGGTACTGTTCGGAATTCCGGACGAGACCAATCGCCGGATGACCTACAGCGTCGAGATCCCCAAGCTTTCTTCGTTGATTCTGGCGCACGATTGGAATGCGCCGCTCGCCGGATTGGACACCATTGCGCGGCGAGACTGGCCGCCCGTGGCCATCATCTTCTGGTCGTTTCGCGTGATGGTCGGATTGGGGTTGGCGATTCTAGGTCTCGGAGTCCTCAGCTTGTTGGCGCGGGTGCGCGGCAAATTGTACGAGTGGAGCGTGCTGCATCGTCTGGCCGTGACCATGGGTCCGGCCGGATTCATCGCCGTCATTGCCGGATGGGTGACGACCGAAGTAGGGCGCCAACCGTTCACGGTCTACCACGCGCTCAGAACCGCGGACTCGGTCTCCCCGATTGCAACTCCCGCAGTCACGGGTTCCTTGCTGGCTTTCGTCGTGGTGTATTTCGCGTGCTTCGTATCGGGCGCGATTTACATACTCAAGCTGATGGCGAAACCGCCGAGCGCGCACGAGGCGCCGCCGGAGCCGAAGCCGATTCATGCGGCCGGGATCACGCCGGCGGCGGGCCTCAAGTGATGCACGCGAATCTCACGGTGGTCTGGGCGGGCATCATCGTCTTCGCCGTCGCAATGTACGTGGTCATGGATGGCTTCGATTTAGGCATCGGCATTTTATTCACGAGATTCGATGTCGGCGTGGAACGCGATACGGCGATGAACGCCATCGCGCCCGTTTGGGACGGCAACGAAACCTGGCTGATTCTGGGTGGCGGGGGCCTGATGGCCGCGTTTCCGCTCGCTTACGCGGTCGTGTTGCCGGCGCTCTACGCGCCGATCATCGCCATGCTGTTGGGACTCGTGTTCCGCGGCGTCGCCTTCGAATTTCGCTGGCGCGACCCCAATCACCGGGCGCGGTGGGACTCGGGATTTTGCTTGGGCTCCATCGTCGCCACCTTCGCGCAAGGCGTGACGCTCGGCGCCTTGCTGCAGGGAATCAAAATCAGCGGGCGGGCCTATGCCGGCGGCTACTGGGACTGGTTGACGCCATTCAGCGTCTTGACGGGCACGAGCCTCGTGGTTGGCTATGCCTTGTTGGGGGCGTGCTGGCTCATTTGGAAAACCTCGGACCTCGTGCATGTCGAAGCCCGGCGTTTTGCCGCCGTCTTGACCCCCGGCCTATTGGCGGCAATCGCCGCCGTCAGCATTTACACGCCGTTCCTGAGCAACAAATTTTACGCGACTTGGTTTACCTGGCCGGGAGTGTGCGCCTTGGCGGCGATGCCCGTCGCAGTGGCCGCGATCGGGTTCGCGCTGTACCGGCACACCGGTCAGGGCCGCGATTATGTTCCCTTCGTCTTGACCTTGAGCCTGTTCGGCTTGTCGCTGCTCGGCCTCGCGATCTCGATGTGGCCGGATGTCATCCCGGGGCGCTTGTCGGTCTGGGACGCCGCGGCGCCGCGCAGCAGCCAGATCTTCATGCTGGTCGGAGCGAGTGTCCTTATGCCGCTGATTCTCGCGTACACCGCGTGGGCGTATTGGGTGTTTCGCGGCAAAGTGGCGCACGAGGGCTACCATTGAACGCGGAGCCGCCGAGCCGGCTGTACAAGCGCCTTCTCTGGATGCTCGCGATCTGGTCGTTGAGCGTCGCGAGCTTGGCAGTGGTCTCGTTGTTGATTCGTTTAGTGCTCCAGCACTAACCCAGGTTGGTGAATATCTTCCGCCGGCGGAGGATAGTCAGTGGCAGTCGTTTGGAGCCGCCCGGCATGATATTAGGTGAGCAACGGATCCGTCGAGTGCTGTCCGTGTTCAGGACCGTCGCGGCGCACATGGCAACGCACAGCCTCGATTCGCAAGATTCCGCGCTGCATTTGTCGGGGCGGATCGGCGCCATCGGCCGTGCGGTGCTGGCACCGCTGTTTCTCGACGGCATCGACCTCGAAGCGATGCTGCGCGACGAGTTTTTGTTGACTGCCGCGCCCGCCGAGAAAATAACCATCAGCGGGGCGGAAGTTCGCCTAGCCCCCAAGTCGGCCGAATTGATGAGCCTTTTGATCCACGAATTGACGACCAACGCCGTGAAGTACGGTGCGCTGTCGCAACCGGCTGCGAAAATACGCGTAAAATGGCAATTCGGAAACCGCGGCGACTCGCGAATTCTGCAATTCGAATGGCTGGAGAACGGCGTGCAACTGACCGCCGGCGCTCCCGCGCAGCCCGGTTTCGGAACTGAAGTCATCGAGCGCCTCATCGCTCGTGAATTACAGGGAGAAGGAAAAATGACGATTCTGGCCGACGGCGTGCGTTGCACGGTAGAGATCCCGGTAAGCGGCGCGCAGCTCCAGCATGGATAATCCGTTACTGCGCAAGCTCGCCAATTTCACGTCGCTATCTGCGGAAGAGTCCCGCGCAGTCGATGAGTGCTGCAAAGACGTGCGCTCGGTCGGCGCCCGCGAAGATGTGATTTCGCAGGGCGATCGCACCGGCGGAGTGAAACTGTTGCTGGAGGGTTTCGCTTGCCGCTACAAAACGCTCGAGGACGGCCGGCGGCAGATCGTCGCCTATTTCGTGCCCGGCGATTTGTGCGATCTGCGGGTTTTCATTTTGAAGCGCATGGATCATTCGATCGGCGCCATCGCGCCTTCCAAGGTTGCGACCATCGCGCCGGACAACGTTCTGAAGTTGATGCACGACTTTCCGACACTGACCCGAGCCCTATGGTGGTCCACTCTGGTGGAAGAGGCGATTCTCCGCGAGTGGATCGTGAATGTCGGACAGAGGAACGCCCTCGAGCGCATGGCGCATCTTTTCTGCGAACTCCTGTATCGCTTCCGCGCGGTCGGGCTCAATGAGGGTCTGTCGTGCACCTTGCCGCTGACCCAGGTGGAGCTTGCCGAGACACTGGGGTTGTCCTCGGTGCACGTCAATCGGACGTTGCAGGAGCTGCGGCGGCAGAAACTGATCACGCTCGACAATGGCACCCTGACGATACAAGACCTGAAAACGCTGGAAGAGCTGTCATTCTTCAACGCCGACTATCTGCACATGGATTATCGCGCCGACCATTCGCGCGAAGTCGAGCGCGAAGGCGTTTGATTTTTGTTAGGGCGCCGCCGCCAGCGCGCGCCTATGCTGGGCGTGGAACAATAGCCAACGCTGAGTCGTGACTCAAATGCAATACGACGAACATCGCCTGGCGCTGCTCGCCGCGACTGTGGCCGCAGGTTTCGCCGCTAATTCGAAGCTTCTCGACGCCTTGACCGACAAGAAAAAAGTGCGTGCCGAAGCGCGCAACCTCGCGCGGGTCAGCGTCCTGCTGGCGCGTCACATCATGGTGGCGGCGCACCGCGCGGCCGAAAAGGTCGACGCATTGGAATTACTGTACGACGATGCAGATTTTCTCTGATTAGGCGCCTGCGCGCTGAGCAGTGACTTGCCGCGACTGGGCGCTTATGCCAGGCGCGGCGCCGGCAAGGGATCGAGCACGCCCTCGACCGCGAGCCCGAGCGCCAGCAGCGTGCGGTCGGTACCCACCGGCGCATCGAATTCGATCGCCACCGGGAGCCCCGCGCGCGTGAGTCCCACCGGCACCACCAGTCCCGGCACGCCGGCAGTGCTGCCGGGCGCGATGTTGCGCGCCACGGCGGTTTCGAACGGCAGTGAGCGGCTGCCCGCTTGCAGAGTTGTTTCTTCGCCGATTCGCGGCGCGGCGACCAGCGTCGTCGGAAAAACCATCGCCGCGACCCCCGTCCGGGCAAAGTATTCCTTGTATAAGCGCCGCAACGCCGGCAAGTACCGATCACGCGCCGCCGCGTACTTGGGCTCGGTGACGAAATTTGCGCCGCCCGGCAGGACATCGCTGCGAAACAGCTTTTGAATATCCGCACTGGCTTGTGCCACCAGCGCGTCGAAATCGACGCCGGCCCCGTACTCTGTCAAGTAGCGGGGCAGCGCCACGCGCACATCGTGATTCTGAACATCGTTGGTGGTGCGATCGATCAGGGGCCCAAGTCCCGGCAGATTCGTCTCGATGATTTCGGCGCCTGCTTCTTTGAGGCGCGCCAGCGCGAGATCGGTCAGACGGGCAACTTCCGGATCGAGGTCGGTGAACCAGTAATCGCGCACCACCCCGAGCCGCACTCCTTTGAGCGGAACGGCTGCGAGCGGTTGCCAGTCGTTAGCGACGACCGAATCGAATAGCGCGATATCCGCGACGTGCCGTGCATGCGGCCCGACCTGATCGAACAGCGGCGAAATCGGCACGCAGCCGTGAGTCGAGTAGCGTCCGGTGGTCGGCCGGAAGCCGGCCAATCCGCAAAATGCAGCCGGTACGCGAATCGAGCCTTCCGTGTCCTCGGCGATGCCGAGCGGCGCCATGCGCGCCGCAACCGCCGCGGCCGTTCCGCCGCTGCTGCCGCCCGGGATTCGCGTCGCATCGTAGGGGTTTCGCACGGCGCCGAACGCTAAATTGTTGCTGGTCCAGCCATACGACAATTCGTGCAGATTGGTCTTGCCGAGCACGACGGCGCCCGCCCTGCGCAATGCGGCAACCACGGGCGCGTCGGCCGCGGGATGAAAATGGCGCAGCGCCGGCGTGCCGCCGGTAGTCGGATAGCGGTTGGTGTTGACGCTATCCTTGACCGGTATCGGTAGCCCGAACAGCGGGCCCGGCTTCGCACCCGCGCCGCGCTCGCGATCGCGGGTGCGCGCGTCTTCGAGCACCCGCGCGGGCTCCAAGGTGATGAAGGCGTTGAGGGCACGCGCCGATTCGCAGCGCCCGAGCAGCGCCTGCGCATAGCGCTCCGCGGTGAGCGCACCTTGCGTCATGTGAGAGATTGCCTCGGACGCACTGAGATTGCACAGCGCGTCGTTGCCCTCGCTGCGCGAGCCGTCGGGGACTGCGGCGCCGGCCGCCGACATGGCCACCGTCGCGGTGGTGCTCAGCACGAATCGGCGACGCGACAGATCAGGCGGTTCGGACACGATCGCGCCTCAGCGGTTGACACATGCAGTGCACGGCGCCGCCGCCGTGAGCGATCATCGATACATCAGGGTCGTACACGGTAAGTCCTTCCGCGCGACAGGCGGCGATCAGGTTTTTGCTCGAGGCCGGCACCAGCACACGCTCGTCGCCCAACGCGACCACGTTGCTGCCCATTTGCATCGCATCGCTGTAGGGAATGGGAATGGCGCGGATGTGCTTGGCCCGCAGCCACTCGATGAGCTCAGGCTCGACCGCTTCCACGCACACGACCGCCAAGCCCTCCGCGACCATGCCCATCTGCACGTCCAGGTGCAGGAAATGCGAATCGAAGGCGTAGGTATGAAGTTCCCAGCCCTCGGCTTCGAACCAGCGCTGCAACTGCCGGACCGCAGGCTCGATGGAACGCTCACCGGAATAGCCGCAGGCCGCCACACCCGGTTGCAGCACCATGAAGTCTCCGCCCTCGACATTGCCGGCCGTGATCATGTCGTAGATTGGTATGCCGGCGTCCAAATAAAACTGCAGGCACGCGGCATATTCACCGCGTCGGTAGGGTTTTTGCATCTGCATGATGATGGCGCCCCAGGGCGTCATGACGCTGCTGTCGCGCGCGAATATTTGGTAGGGCAGGTCGGGCTCGGCGGCGAGATAGTGCACCGCGACCCCGGCTTGTGCGTAGGCATCGACCATCTCTGCGTACTGGCGCCGTGCGATGGCCGCGTCGAATTTCAATCCGATTCGTTCCGCGCGCAGACACACCGCGTTGCCCGGTTGCCACGTGAAGTGATCGATCGGTCCGATCAGCACATCGCGCAACGTGCCAAATTCACTGTCGATGCCCCACGTGTCGAGCAAAGGCGTGCCGCCGCCTTCGATTCTGGTGCGCAGTTGCACGGGATCCTCAAGGAACCGGAGTGGCCAACGGCTGACCCTTATCGATGATCCAGCTCGATACCGCGGTGGCTCCTTCCGAGCCGGGCACGGCAGCGACGCTGTGCACGGAGCCGCGCGGATTGAAAAAACTGTCGCCGGCTTTTAGGATTTTGTCAGGCTGGCCTTGTACCTTCCAAATGAGACTGCCCTTGAGCACGAAACCCGCCTCATCTCCCGGGTGAGTGTGGTAGCCGATCGCGCTGCCGGGCGGCAGCATCGCGGACCCCATGACGATCTCTTTGCCGGCGACGCCGGATTGGTCGTGGCGCTCGAGGATGGTTCGCACCGGCGCATTGGCCGGTTTGGGTTCGTCGGCGGCAACGCCGAATGCCGCCAGAACGCTGACCATCAAGCCGACAGGCATGAATTTCATTGCGACCTCGTTGTGGATGCAGGCACGCTGCCATCTTATGACGAAACGAAAACATCCGCGATTCGATTAGAATCATTCGATGTCGCGCGTCTTCATCACGGGTTCGGCCGACGGGTTGGGGCAAATGGCCGCGCGCCGGTTGGTTGCTGCTGGCCACGAGGTGGTGCTGCATGCTCGGCACGCGCAGCGGGCTCGCGAAGCACTCGCGGCCGTGCCGGGCGCGAGTCAGGCAGTGCCGGGCGATTTGTCGAGCATCGCCGGCGTGCGTGCCGTCGCCGATCAGGTGAACCGGCTCGGCCGTTTCGATGCCGTCATCCACAACGCCGCGATCGGCTACCGCGAGCCGCGGCGCATCGCCACAGTCGATGGCTTACCGCAACTGTTTGCGGTCAACACCTTGGCGCCCTACCTCTTGACGGTGCTGATCGACAAGCCGCGGCGGCTGGTCTATTTGAGTTCGGGGATGCACCGCGGCGGCGATGCGTCGCTCGATGACTTGGAGTGGAAGGCGCGGCCCTGGGCGGGGGCTCAGGCCTATTCGGATTCGAAATTGCACGACGTGATTCTGGCCTTTGCAGTGGCGCGCCGGTGGCGGGACGTCTTGTCGAACGCGCTTGAGCCCGGGTGGGTCGCCACCAAAATGGGCGGCCCGGGTGCTCCCGACGATCTGGCAGCGGGGCCTGAGACCCAGGTGTGGCTGGCGACCAGCGATGACCCCGAGGCCACGGTGAGCGGCGAATATTTCTATCACTGCAAGCGGCGCAGCGTCGTGCCTGCGGCGCGCGACCCCGCGGTGCAGGATCGGCTGCTCGACGCCTGTGCCCGCATCTCCGGCAGCGAATTTCCACCGTAGATGGCGCTATTCGAGATCACACTGGTTCTGCTCGGCATTGCCGTCATCCTGTTGAAACTCGCGCGCCGCTTGCGCGTGCCGTATCCCTCCATGCTGGCGCTCATCGGCGGCTGCGTGGCGGCGCTGCCGTTCGCCCCGCACTTGACTATGGACCCGCGTCTGGCGTTGGCGCTGTTCGTCGCACCGGCCGTCATGGACACGGCCTTCGACATGCCGCCACGGGAGCTGTTGCGCATTTGGCTGCCGGTCGCCTCGCTCGCCGTGGTGCTGGTGTTGTTGACCACCGCGGCAGTGGCGTGGACCGGTGTGGTCCTCGCCGGGTTGCCGCTAGCCGCGGCGGTCGCCCTAGGTGCCATCGTCGCACCACCCGACGCGGCCGCGGCAACGGCCGTGCTGCAAGAGCTCGGCCTGCCGCGTCGCACGATGGCGGTCTTGCAGGGGGAGGGATTGCTCAATGACGCAGTCGCGCTGTTGGCGTTCGGCTTGGCGGTGAGCGCGGCAGCGTCTCCCGGCAGCGGCTGGAATGCCGTGCTGCCGCGTCTGCTGATCGCCGTTCCCGGCGGCGCCTTGCTCGGTGCGGCGCTCGGTGTATTCGCCGTGCACTTCATCGACAAGCTCGCCGGCACCTTGTCCTTCATCATCGTGCAGTTTCTGATGACTTTCGGCACCTGGATCCTAGCCGAGCGCCTGTCCTTGTCGCCAATCGTGGCGGTGGTCGGTTTGGCGGCCGTGGTCGCGCGCTATATGCCGGCACGCACCAGCGCCCGCGATCGAGTCAATTCCAACGCGGTATGGTCCATCGTTGTATTTGTCTTGAATGTGCTGGCGTTCCTACTCATGGGATTGCAGGCGCGCGCCATATTGAGCCAATTACAAGGCGATGCGCTCAGGCACGCGCTGCTGTTCGCCGGTATCGTGCTCGCGGTGGTGATCGGCGTGCGCTTCGTCTGGGTGATGGGCTATGGCTTGGCATTGCGCGCATTCCGCGGGTTCTTCGAACGCCGGGTTCTCGGCGCGCCAGTACCGCAAGTCAGCATCGGCATATTGGTTTCGTGGTGCGGCATGCGCGGCCTCGTGACGTTGGCCACCGCTTTCGCATTGCCGCCGCAGTTTCCCGGCCGCGATGTGATCGTGCTGAGTGCTTTTACCGTGGTGCTCGGGACCTTGGTGCTGCAGGGGTTCACCATCCGGCCGCTGCTGGCATTGCTGCGAATCGCTCCCGATGAATCGCTCGACAAGGATCTGGCCGCGGCGCGCAGTGCCATGCTCGATGCCGCGGTCGCCGCATTGAGCGGCCGCGGCGGCGAGACTGCGCATGCGTTGCGTGCCGAATACGCTGCGGCCCGCGCTGCCAGCATGGCTTCGCCTCAGGGGGCGTCGCCGTACGATGAACTGCGCCTGTTGGCGATCGCCGCCGAGCGGCGGCTGCTGACCGAGTGGCGCCGCGACCAGCGCATACTCGATGACGTCTATCATCTGCTCGAGGAAGAGCTCGATCGCGCCGAACTGCACGCCGCGCCCCTGTATGCGACCACGATCGAGGGCTGAGTCAGCGGCGCGCGCTGCGCGCGAGTTCTTTCTTGTGAGACTTCAAGATCGAAGCCAGCAGTCCCGGGAACCGCGCCTGCAATTCCACGGCGCGTACGCGGCTGGATAAATCCACCCCGCGCCGTTCGCTCACAATGAGCCCCGCCTCTCGCAAAATGCGGTAGTGCTGTGAGCAAGTCGATTTTGCCATCGGCACAGCGAGTTTCTGCGTCATTTCGATGCAATTCGTGCCTGCCGGCGTTTTCAGCAGCCTGCTCACGATGCCGAGCCGCACGGGATCGGATAGTGCGTGCAAGATGCCGGCAACCGTCACGTCATCGATGTGCGGATGTGTCAGGGGGCGCGCCATAGGCGAACAATAACGCAACGCTTGCATTCTTGATACTCCTATAGTTCAATATTATTGAACTAAGCGGCAGTACTCGTCTGGCCGCGGCACCCGAACGGAAGGATTTATGACCACGCTATTCGATCCCCTGACAGCCGGCGAACTTAAGTTGCCGAACCGCATCATCATGGCGCCGCTGACGCGCAGCCGTGCCGGTGCGAGTCGCATCCCCAATCGATTGATGGCGGAATACTATTCGCAGCGCGCTTCCGCGGGACTCATCCTGACCGAAGCAACCGTGGTTTCGCCGATGGGGATCGGCTATGCCGGCACGCCGGGCATCTGGTCGCGCGAGCAGGTCGAGGGTTGGAAGCTCACCACGCGCGCGGTGCACGAGGCGGGCGGACGGATTTTTTTGCAGCTCTGGCATGTCGGCCGCATTTCTCATCCGAGCTTCTTGGACGGCGCGCTGCCGGTGGCGCCGAGCGCCGTCGCCGCGAACGGCAACGTCAGCCTGCTGCGGCCGCCGACGCCATTCGTCACGCCGCGTGCGCTCGGTGCGGAGGAGATTCCGGGCATTATCGAGGCGTTTCGCCAGGGCGCCGAGAATGCAGAGCTTGCCGGTTTCGACGGCGTCGAGTTGCACGGTGCCAACGGTTACTTGCTGGATCAGTTTCTGCAGGACAGCACCAATTTGCGCAACGACGGCTACGGCGGTTCCATCGAGAATCGGGCGCGTCTCATGCTGGAAGCGACCGAAGCGGCCATCTCGGTATGGGGTGCCGGGCGCGTTGCAGTGCATCTCGCGCCGCGCGGCGATGCGCATTCGATGGGTGATCGCGACTTGCCGGGAACGTTCGAATATGTGGCGCGGCGCTTGGGCGAGCGCAAAATTGCCTTCCTCTGCGCGCGCGAGTACCTGGGGCCTGATCGGCTCGGCCCGAAGTTGAAAGCGGCGTTCGGCGGCGTATACATCGCCAACGAGAAGTTTACCTTTGAAACCGCCGAGCAAACCGTGCAATCCGGCGACGCCGATGCGGTTGCCTTTGGCAAGCTGTTCATCGCCAACCCGGATCTGCCGCGGCGTTTCGCCTTGCATGCGCCGCTCAACGAACCGAAGGTACCGGAATTTTACTCGGGCGGTGCCGAGGGGTACTCCGACTATCCGAGCCTTGCGCTCGAGGCTCAGAGCCCGGATTTGAACACCAGCCAGGCGCGAGTGAAGGCGCGCGTCTCCTCCGGGGTGTAGACGCGCTGCAGCATGAAGCGGCTGCGAACCGCCGGCGGCGGATAGATGAGCGTGTTGTTGCGCACCGCGGGTTCAAGATAGGGCAGTGCCGCAGCGTTTGCCGTGGCGAAACCGATGAAGCGGGTGACCGAGGCGGAAATCTCCGGCCGCATGGCGAAATTGATGAATGCCTGCGCCGCGGCCGGATTCGGCGAATCGGCCGGAATCACCATGCTGTCGATGTAGAAGGGCACCATCTCGCGGGCAAACGAGTAGTCGATTTTCACATTGCCCTGAGATTCATTCACCATGCGCCGCGCCACCATGGCATCGCCGGAGTAGCCGATGGCGAGACACAGATCGCCTTCCGCAAGTTGCTGGTAGTAGCCGGCGGTGTTGATCCGCCGTATGTAGCGCTGTACTTGCTGCAGCTGGCCCATCACCGCGTCGAGCGCCGCCTTGTCGGCCGAGAGCTGCGGCTGGCCGAGGTAGCGCGACACCATGGGTAGCACATCGCCCCAGGAATCGAGCATGCTGATTCCGCACGCGGCGAATTTGGCGGCGACCGCGGGCTTTAGCACCATGTCCAAACTGTCGAGCGGCGCGTTCGGCATGATGGCTTTGATTTTATCGCTGTTGTAGATGAGTCCGGTCGTTCCCCACATCCAAGGAATGGCGTATTGGTTGCCCGGATCGACCGTGCTCAGCAGCTGCATAATTTGCGGATCGGCGTTGTGCGCGTTCGGCAGGCTCGCCGCGTCGAGCTTCTTCCAAAAGCCCTTGGGAATTTCGCGACCGAGTTCCGGCGCGGCATTCATGGTGACGAGGTCGTAGTTGGAGTGGCCGACCGATAGAATGGTCTCTGCGGTTTCAGGGGAATCGAGCACGGCGTAATTGACGTGAATCCCTGTTTCGGCCTGGAACTTGGCGATCAACGCCGGCGGAAAGTACTCGGCCCAGGCGTAGATGTTCAACACCTTGGCGCGGTCCGCCGCGGCGACGCAAGTCATCCACAGGCAAAGACTGACTGCCGCCGCGAGAGCCTTGCTTCGTGCCGCCATGCCGATACCGCCGTACAATGGGAGTGACGAATCATGATACAGATCAAACCGGAGTTTGCATGAGTAGTCCTCCTCGAGAAATTCGCCGCGTGCGGCACGAGATCAAGCGGCGGCAGCTTATCGTCGATAAGATCAGCACCATCACGCCAAAAATGCTGCGAATTACGCTCGCCGGGCCCGAACTCGAAGGCTTCACGAGCTTGGGGTTCGACGATCACGTCAAATTGTTTTTCCCGACGGCCGCGCCGCCCGCCGATCCGTCGGCGCGGCCGCCGATGCGCGACTACACGCCGCGCTACGACGCCGTCAGCGGCAAATTGCACGTCGATTTCGCGATCCATGATGCGGGACCCGCGACCGACTGGGCGATCAAGGCACGCGTCGGCGACCGACTCGACATCGCCGGCCCGCGAGGTTCCGCCATCATTCCGCTGGAGTTCGATTGGCATCTCTTGATCGGCGACGAGACCGGCCTGCCCGCCATCGGGCGGCGCTTGGAGGAGTTGCCCGCAGGGTCGCGCGCGCTCGTGATCGCGGAGGTCGAGGATGGCGCCGAAGAGCAGAAATTCGTGAGCGAAGCAGAATTAAGCGTGCACTGGGTGCATCGGCATGCGACGCCTGCCGGCACCAGCGATGGGTTGCTCGCGGCGTTGCGCACGGTGAAGTTTCCGCCCGGCGATTACTTTGCGTGGGCGGCCACTGAGTCGAATGTGGCTCGGGCCGTGCGCCGCGTGCTGATCGATGAACGCGGCGCCAATCGCGAGTGGGTCAAAGCGGCGGGTTATTGGAAACGCGGCGCGGAGGCGGTGCACGAGCGCATCGAGGACTAGCCGCGCGCGAAAAAGTCCCTGCCGCGGGCCATCAAGTCGAAAAATTTTTGAAATTTGGCGCCGCCCCAGCCAATGAATACGTATGCAGCCTCCTTGGCAAGCCCAAGGATTGCAATAAACTCTGACCACAGAATTGCCAACAAGCTCGATTGAAAAATAGCCGATTTAGCCCGCCGAAGTGTGGGCGAACGGCGCCATAAACTGCTTCGTGCGGGGGAGAGTCAGTGAATAAATCGCATCAAACAGGGACCCTGCTGCCCGTGGCAAGCGGACGCGCCCGTTCCTTAAGTTCAAACACCATCCGGGCGGCCGCCTTGCTCGCGGCATCGGTTTCTCTGTGCGCACTCAGCGCCACCGAGGCGAGGGCGGCCGACGCAGCGTCGAGCGATACCCTGCAAGAGGTCACGGTCACCGGCATCAGGCTGGGCGTCGAAGCCGCGATTTCAGTGAAACGCAACTCCGACGAGATCGTCGAAGCGGTCTCCGCCGAAGATATCGGCAAGCTGCCCGACACCAGCATCGCCGAATCGTTGTCGCATCTGCCCGGCCTCACGACGCAGCGCTCCGACGGCCGCGATTCGGATATCAGCATCCGCGGTTTCGGGCCGGACTTCAACGGCACGCTGATGAACGGGCGCGAACAAGTGAGCACCGGCGACAATCGCTCGATTCAATTTGATCAATATCCGGCAGAACTCATTCATCAGGTCGTGGTGTACAAGACTCCGGATGCCTCGCTGGTAGGGCAGGGTCTAGCCGGAACCATCGACCTGCAAACCACACGTCCGCTTGAATACGGACATCGCGCCATTGTGCTCGATGTGCGCGGCATCAAGAACGGCAATGGCGACCTCGGTGCCGATTCGACCGACAAACAATATAGAGCCAGCTTCTCCTACGTCGATCAGTATCTGGATAACACCTTGGGATTGACCTTCGGTTTCGCGCGGCTCGACTCGCCCACGGATACCAAGGAGGTAGGCCTCTACGATCCGTGGACTCCCAATCACACACCGAACAATCCGACACTCGTCGGCGTGCCCACGGGCGTCTTCATCACGAGCGGAATCAAGTCTCTGGCGAGCACCGGACTCGACAAGCGCGATGGTTCGGTAGCGACCCTCGAGTGGAAGCCAAGCGATGCATTCACCAGCACCGTCGACATGTATTACACGGACCGAGAGTGGGACAACAATCGCCGCAGCATGGAAGCAAACCTCGGCAATTATCCGAATCCCGCGACGTATTCGAATCTGGACATCGTCAACAATTCCTTGGTGGGTGCCACGGTCGGAGATCTGGTGCCGCTGTCGCGCAACTTCCTCTATATAACCCACGATCAGATATTCGCCACCGGCTGGAACAACAAGTTCAATGCGGGGGACTGGACCCTGACCGGGGATTTAGGCTACTCGCGCGCCGAGCGTGACGAACATGATTACGAAACGCAGGCTACCTATCAGGGCGGCGTCACCGATACTGCGACTTACAACATTCCGGAAAGTTCGAGCCCCACGTTCCTGCTCAGCAATCAATACACCGACCCGTCGAAGGTATTGATCGGACCCACCATCTATGGCGCGGGATACAGCCGTTTTCCGCACGTCGTCGATACGTTGAAATCCGCGCGCATCGATTTGTCGCACCCGGCCGGATGGTGGTTCAGCAGTGTAATGGCCGGCGTCAATTACGACGATCGGACCAAAGACAAGCGTCAACCGGAAGCGAATCTCAATGCGGACGCCAATTGTCCATGCCAGATTGCCAGTCAATATCTGCTGCCGGCAACGAATTTGGGCTTTTCCGGCACTCCGTCCTCGCTGTCCTGGAATGTGCCGGCGATTCTCACCAATTACTTCCAGCCGATCGTCGCCTCCACCAACGCCAATAGCAGCCTCGTCGGCAAGACTTGGGATGTTACCGAGAAGCTGTCGACCGCGTATGTGAAGGGAAATCTCGATCATGAACTGTCCTCCGCAGTGACGCTGCGCGGCAACGTCGGTGTTCAGTTCATTCACACGCAGCAAGGTTCAAGCTCTGAGCTGTGGAATTCGACTTTAAACGCAGGCGCCGGCGGTCCGCAGCCGACCTCCGGCGGTACCTCGTATAACGACGTATTGCCGTCGATCAATCTTGTGTTTCAACTTCCCGCGCAACAGGACGTGCGTGTCGGCCTCGCCCGAGAAATGATCCGGCCGCGAATGGACGAGATGGCGGATTCGTTCGAGTTCGGTGTCAGCCAAACGACGGGCTACCCATCCGCGAGCGGCGGCAACCCGGACCTCGCGCCATGGCGGGCGAACGCGCTCGATATTTCCTACGAGAAGTACTTCGAGAACAAAGCCTATATTTCCGCCGCCGTGTTCTACAAGAAATTGACCAGCTACATCTATTCGATTGGCGAGCCGTACAACTTTGCGTCGCTGGAGACGTCGATACCACCCGGATATTTGGGAACGGGCCTAGCGGCGCAACCGATCGGCACCTTCACGATCGAGCAGAATGGCCAAGGCGGCCGTGTCGACGGTGCGGAATTGGCTGCTTCGCTGCCGGGCGAATTAGTGAGCGATTATTTGACCGGATTCGGGGTGATCGCGAGTATCTCGCAAACAGACAGCTCGATTACCATCCCCGGTACGATTGCCGGCACGGTCACCAGCAACATCACCTTGCCGGGTCTGTCGAAGACCGTGTGGCAAGCCACCGTGTATTACGAGAGGTACGGCTTCTCGGCGCGTATTGCGACCCGCTATCGTTCGAACTATGTTGGGGAAATCACCGACTACGCAGGCGATCGTGCGCTCGAGTACGTGCGCCACGAACAGCTGACGGATTTTCAGGCAGGATACGACTTCGGCGACGGGCGCCTAAAAGGTTTGTCGCTGGTGTTCCAGATCGATAACATGACCAACACGCCGTTCATCGACTATGCAGGCGTCGAGAGTCGGGTGCGCGATTACGAGACCTACGGCCGCGTGTTCTTCTTGGGCGCCAAGTTCAAGCTGTAAGTATCGCTCCTAAGGCCGGCCGGCGGGTAGCTTGCGCGAGGGCAATCGTGAACGCTGCGGCGAAGTGTCTGAGTCTCGGTGTGCTCGCGGCGTCGCTGGCGGTGATGGGTCATGCGGCCGCCGCACCGCCTGAGCAGAATTATGGCGAGCGACTACCGAGCGATGAGGTCATTTATTTTCTGCTTCCCGACCGCTTTGAGAATGGCGATGAGTCGAACGATCAGGGCGGCCTCTTGGGTGGCCGCCTGGTCACGGGATTCGATCCCACCGCCAAAGGGTTTTATCACGGCGGCGATCTTAAGGGCCTGACCGCGCGCTTGGACTACATCCAGTCCTTGGGCGCCACGGCGGTATGGCTCGGGCCCGTTTTCAAAAACAAGCCGGTGCAGGGCGCGCCGGGACATGAGTCCGCCGGCTATCACGGCTATTGGATCACCGACTTCACGCACGTCGATCCGCACTTCGGCAGCGACGCAGACATGCTGCGGTTGGCGGATGCCGTTCATTCGCGCGGAATGAAGCTCTACCTCGACATCGTAGTCAATCACACGGCCGATGTGATCGCCTACCGGGAGTGCCCGCACGGTCCCTGCCCGTACCGTTCACGAGCGGACTATCCGTATACGCGCCATGGTGGAGTCTCGGGCGAGGCAATCAATTCAGGATTTCTGGGCGATGATGCGGCCCACCAAACCGAGCAGAATTTCGCGAAACTGACGCGACCCGACTTCGCCTACACGCCTTTCGTTCCAGCCGGACAAGAACACGTCAAGGTGCCCGACTGGCTGAACGACCCGATCTATTATCACAATCGCGGTGAGTCGACGTTTCGCGGCGAGAGTTCCACCATGGGCGATTTCGTGGGTCTCGACGATCTGATGACCGAAAATCCACGGGTGCTGCAGGGCTTCATCGACATCTTCAGCGAGTGGATCGATAAATACGCGGTCGACGGCTTTCGTATCGACACCGCGCAGCACGTGAACCCGGAATTCTGGCAGCGTTTCGTGCCGGCGATCCAAGCGCACGCGGCGGCCCGCGGAATTCCGCACTTTCACATCTTTGGCGAGGTGGCGACCGACGACTTCGATCCGGCGCGTCTGGCGCGGCATACGCGCGTCGATGGGCTGCCGGCGGTTCTCGATTTCGGATTCGCGCTGGCGGTGCGCGAGACGGTGGCAGGTGCCAAGGGTACCGAGCGGCTGGCTGAACTTTTCTTCGACGATGCCTTGTACCAAGGCGGAGTCGCGAGCGCCGAGCAGCTGCCGACATTCGTCAGCAATCACGATGCCGGGCGCTTCGGGTATTTCGTGCGCAAGTCCTGGCCGCACGCCGCTGACGATGAAGTGCTACGGCGCGTGATGCTGGGCTATGCCATGCTGATGACCCTGCGCGGAGTGCCGGTGATTTACTATGGCGATGAGCAGGGCTTTGCCGGCGCGGGCGGCGATCAAGACGCGCGCCAGGATATGTTTGCCAGCCAGACCGCGTCCTACAACGCTGAGCGCATGATCGGCAGCTCCGATCGCGCTGTGCGAAGCCATTTCGGCACGGAGCATCCTCTCTACCAGGAAATTTCCGCGCTCGCCAAGCTGCGTCGCGCGAACCCCGCGTTGCGCCGCGGCGAGCAGACCGTGCGGGCGTACGCGCGCACGCCGGGACTGTTTGCCGTGTCGCGCCGCGATGCCTCAAGCAACGCCGAAGTGCTGATTGCATTCAATACTTCGTTGCGCGCGATCGACTCGCAGGTCGAGGTCGACGTGCGCGCCGAGCGCTTTGATTCCCTGCACGGCGTTTGCGCGGCGGCGGTCTCGGCACCGGCCAGTTACCACGTCCATATCGCCGCGCTCGACTATGTGATTTGCGCCTCGGCAGGCGCTCCGTGACGCGTGCCGAGCCTTGGTGGCGCGGTGCGGTGATCTACCACATCTATACGCGCAGTTTTCGGGATTCGAACGGCGACGGCATCGGCGATCTACCCGGAATCCTCGCAGGCCTCGATTACGTGGCCTCGCTTGGCGTCGACGCCATCTGGCTATCGCCATTCTTTACATCGCCGATGAAGGACTTCGGCTACGACATCGTCGATTACTGCGACGTCGATCCCATCTTTGGAACTCTGGCGGACTTCGATCGGCTGTTGGATAAGGCACATGCACTCGGTCTAAAAGTAATCATCGATCAGGTGTATTCGCATACCTCCGATCAACATCCCTGGTTTCGCCAGAGCAGTTCGGACCGCAGCAACGCGCGGGCCGATTGGTATGTGTGGGCCGATCCGAAGGCCGACGGCTCGCCGCCCACCAATTGGCAGGCGATCTTCGGCGGTTCGGCCTGGGCCTGGAATGCGCGGCGCGGCCAATATTATCTGCACAATTTCCTGCCCGAGCAGCCTGATCTCAACGTTCACAACCCGAAGGTTCAGGATGCCCTGCTCGAGTGCGCCAGATTTTGGTTCGATAGAGGCGTGGACGGCTTTCGGCTCGACGCCATTAATTACGCCCTGCACGATGTCTTGCTGCGAGACAACCCGCCGGCGCCGCCGAATGGCCGGCCGCGCACCCGTCCGGTCGACTATCAGCAAGCGCTGTACAACAAATCCCACGCCGACCTGCCGCGATTCGTCAGCCGCATCCGCAATCTCGCGGACCAGCGTGGCGGCCGGTTCATCGTCGCCGAGATCGGCGGCGAGGGCAGCGAGGCGGAGATGAGGGCGCTGACGGCCGGCGACTCGCTGTTCCACACTGCGTACGGTTTTAACTTTCTGTATGCCGAGCGCATCACTCCCGCATTGGTTCGCTCAGCGCTCGAGGCCTGGCCGCAAGCGGCGGGCATGGGCTGGCCGAGCTGGGCCTTTTCCAACCATGATGCGCCGCGCGCGATTTCGCGTTGGTCGACGCCCGAGTACCGCGACGCGTGTTCTCAGGTGTCGATGTTGTTGCTGATGAGCTTGCGCGGCAATATTTTTCTGTATCAAGGCGAGGAGCTCGGGTTGCCGCAAGCAGAAATCGGCTTCGCGGATCTTAAGGACCCGGAAGCGATCGCCAATTGGCCGGCCACCCTCGGGCGGGACGGGGCGCGTACGCCGATGCCCTGGCAGGCGAGCGCCGTCCACGCGGGATTTTCGACCGCGGCGCCGTGGCTGCCGCTGAGCCCCGAGCATATCGCGCTCGCCGTTGACCGCCAACAGCCGCACCCGCAATCGCAGCTGGCGTTAACCCGACGGCTGATTGCGCTGCGGCGCGGCTCGGCGCTGCGCGCCGAGTCGCTGCAATTCATCGACGCGCCCGCCGACATGCTGATTTTCGAGCGCGGCTCCGGCGATGAGCGATTGTTGTGCGTCTTCAATCTGGGATTGAGCACGCAGAGCTGGCGACCGGCGATGGCGGGTCGCTGGCGACGCATCGAATCCGTGTGCGGCGCCGATGAGTGGAAATTTCCGCATCTTTCGGGTCTCATCGCCCGATGGATGCCGCAGTAGTGCGCGAGAAACCCGCATTAACCTACCTGCAAATCTGGAATATGTGCTTCGGCTTCCTCGGCTTGCAGTTCGGGTTTGCGTTGCAGAATGCCAATGTCAGCCGAATTTTCCAGTCGTTGGGCGCGGACCTCGAGCAGATTCCGGTGTTGTGGATTGCGGCGCCGCTGACCGGATTGCTGGTGCAACCGCTGATCGGCTACTTCTCCGATCGAACCTGGACGCGGCTCGGCCGGCGCAAGCCCTACTTCGTCGGCGGAGCGTTGCTCGCGGCGTCGGCGCTTTGGCTCATGCCGCGCGCACCCAGTTTGGCGGTCGCTGCGTCGCTCTTGTGGATACTGGACGCGTCCATCAATGTGGCGATGGAGCCGTTCCGAGCGTTCGTCGGCGACCAGCTCGCGCCGGCGCAACGTCCGTTGGGCTATGCGATGCAGAGTTTTTTCATCGGCTTGGGGGCGGTCGTGGCAAGCGCATTGCCGTGGATTTTGGCGCAATTCGGCCGGAGCAACCAGGCCGCATCCGTCAGCGGCGCGGTGCTGATCCCTGCCGCCGTTCGCTCTGCCTTCGACGCCGGCGCGTGCGTGCTGCTCTTGGCAATTCTCTGGACTGTGTTCAGCACGCGGGAATACGCACCCGAGGAACTCAAGTCCTTCAGCGATGCGATGCCGGGGGCAGCCTCGCACGCTGCGGCCGCGGTCGCCAAACCGGGACGCGGATATGTCTGGAGCGCCTGCGGGCTGATCGGGATTGGGGCCGTTTACGGATTCGGACTCGATCGGCAGTTGTATCTCTTGTGTGCCGGTGCGCTCGTTTGGGGGGTGGCGCTGCTGACGCATGCCTACACTCGCGGCGGCGGCGCGTTCAGCAGCGTCATGCGGGATCTCGATGCCATGCCGGACACCATGCGCCGCCTCGCGCCGGTGCAATTCTTTTCATGGCTGGCGCTGTTCGCAATGTGGATCTACGCCACTGCCGCGGTGACCGAAGTGCAATTCGGTTCCAGCGACCCGCGTTCCGAGGCTTTCAATCAAGGTGCCTTGTGGGTGGGAGTACTGTTCGCTGCGTACAACGGCTGTGCTGCGGTCGCGGCCATCTTCATAGCCGCACTCGCGAAGCGCATCGGCTTGCGGTACAGCCATTTGATCAACGTCTGGATCGGCGGGGCGGCGCTCTTGTCTTTCCTCGTCATACGCAATCCCTATTGGTTGTTGCTGTCGATGGCCGGGGTCGGTATTGCGTGGGCCTCGATTCTTTCGCTGCCTTACGTGCTGCTCTCGGATAGCTTGCCCGCCGATAAAATGGGCCTGTACATGGGGATTTTCAATTTCTTCATCGTCATCCCGCAATTGGTCGCCGCGAGCGTGCTGGGTGTTCTGTTGAAATGGCTTTGCGGCGGTGCGCCGATTTATGCGCTCGCCATCGGCGGCGTGAGCTTCTTGATTTCAGGCGCCTTGGTATTGCGCGTGGCCGAACCTAAGAGTTGAGCGCTCCACACGACTGACGAACCACGAGCGATGCCGGGAATACCGTGCTCGCGGCCGGCTCATCGACGATCAGCTTGAGCAATGTGTCCACCAAGGCTTCACCGGCACGGCGCGTATCCTGCGCGACTGTCGTGAGCGGTGGATTGGCCAGACTGGCTGCGGGTATGTCGTCGAAGCCGACGACCGCGACTTGGCCGGGAATGGTGATTTTTTGATCGCGCAATGCGTGCATGGCGCCCAGGGCGATGAGGTCGGAAGCTGCGAATATGCCGTCGAAGGGTTGATTGCGGCTGATGAGCTCGCGCGCCGCCCGGTAACCCGATTCCTCCGTGGTGATGGCATCGACGCGCAATTGCGCATCGACTGCGGCGCCGGCTTCCTCGATGGCGGCCGCATAGCCGCGATAGCGCTCGAGAAACTCAGGATAGTGGTTGGAGGCGTCGCCGAGAAACGCCAGGCGGCGCCGGCCGTGATCCAACATGTGCTTGGCGGCGTCGTACCCGCCCTTGAAATTATCACAGCCGACGGAGATGCCGGGTTGACCCGCCATCACCGCTCCCCATCTGACGAAGTGTGTACCCTGGGCCACCAATTGCTCCAGGCGCGCCCGGTATTCAACGTAGTCGCCATAGCCCAAGAGGATGATACCGTCGGCCTTTTTGCTGTCCTCGTAAGTCACATGCCAATTGCCCGACAGCTCTTGAAATGAAATCAAGAGATCGTAGCCGCGCTGCGCGCTGGCCCGCGTAATCGAGCCCAGCATCGACAGAAAGAAAGGATTGATGAGGGAGTCGTCGGGCGTCGGGTCTTCGAAGAACAGAAGCGCGATGGTATTGGAATGTTGCGTGCGAAGATTCGAGGCGTTTTTGTCGACCGTATAGTGCAATTTGTGAGCGATTTCCTCGATTCGCTTGCGGGTTTCCTCGTTAACTGTCGGACTGCCGCGTAACGCGCGCGAGACCGTGGATTGCGATACCCCTGCGAGGTAAGCGATGTCGATGGAGGTGGCCTTGCCGCTCATGCTTTCGAGTATGTGCCGAGATGTGTGGTGCCGCCAGCGTCTCGGCAAGGCGCTGCCTGCGCCGGCGTCGGCAGGAACCGACAGGTTGGCGCTGCCGTTAATATATCGTTATCCGCGTCAAACTTTTTCGCAGCCCGCTACTCTCACCGATAGGCAATTTTCAAGGGAGACCATGGATGGAATCGCGTATTAAAGCTCTCGGCACACTCGCCGTGTTGACCAGCATGGCCGCCTACGCCGCCGTTGCGACTTTGCATCATTCGCATTTGCATGCCGCCATTGCGCCTGGCGCCGCCAAGCTCAAGGTGTTCGGCAGCCGCAGTGCGCAGCAACGGCTGAGCGCGGCGGGCGCTAAATTCGACGGCCCCCTGGCGGATCTCGCGCGGCATCAAGCGCTGGCGCGTCCCGAGCATGCGCTCGAGGACCTCAAGGCTCTGGCACCGGGAGTGAAGTTTCGGCAATCCGCGCAGGGCCAAACACCCCTGGTGCTGATCGACGCGGTGACGCGCGGCGACCCTCAACAATTGAAATCCGCGCTGCTGGCACTCGGCTTGCAGCACGCCTCGGTGTATTCCAACGACGTGGGCGGCTGGCTGCCGGTAACGGCGCTCGATGCCGCGACCCTGCGTGCCGAAGTTCATTCGATTCGCGCCGCGATGCCCCATACGCGCGTCGGTGCGGTCACCACGCAGGGCGATTTCGCGCAGCACAGTGATGTGGCGCGCTCGGCCAATTCCTTGAGCGGCACCGGGGTCACGGTCGGCGTGATCTCCGACAGTTTCAATTGCTATGCTGTGTACGCGGCGAACAACGTAAGCGCATCGGGTACGTCGGGCTACGCCAATAACGGGTTCACCGCGACCGCCGCGAACGACATATCGACGGGCGATCTGCCCGCGACCGTGACCGTGCTGGAGGAGGCTCAGGCCGGCAACGGCGGCTGCATGAATTACGGCGCGCCCGATCAGCTGCCGCTCTCCGACGAAGGCCGTGCCATGCTGCAGATCGTGCACGACGTGGCGCCCGGGGCGACGCTTGCCTTCTACACCGGCTATAACAGCGAGGCCGACTTCGCCAATGGAATCGGCAAGCTCGCGGCGTCAGTTGCTTCGGGCGGCGCGGGCGCCAAGGTGATTGCGGACGACATCGGTTATTTCGATGAGCCGTTCTTCCAAGACGGTATCCTCGCACAAGCGATCGATGCGGCCGCGGCTCAAGGAGTGGTGTACTTTTCGGCCGCCGGCAACGACGGAAATTCCGTCGGCACGAACGTGGCGTTGGCCTATGACAATACCGCGCCGAACTTCGCCACCGTGTCGACGTCGACGCTGAATTCCGGAGAGCATCTGTTGAACTTCGATGTTTCCGGCGCGACGACGGCCACTTCGCTCCCGGTCACCATCGCAGCGCTGATCCCCGGGGAATACGTCGCCATCGTGGTCGAGTGGGACCAACCCTACGTGACCGGCGCTGCCGGCAGCGGCGGCGCCACCAGCCGGATCGACGTGTGCATCACCGGGGCCAGCGGCTCGGATCTCATCATCGACTATGCCGGCGATACGGCAAGCTGCTCCGGCGCGAATGCGGCAGGATCGGATGCCTACCAAGTGATGATCGTGGGAAATCCCGCCTCGAACACCACCAATACCGCTGCGGAAAATTTGAACATCGTGGTTGGACTCGCCGACGGCAGCGTCGCGCCCGGCCGCATCAAGGTCGCGGTCGAGGATGACGGCGCGGGCAGTACGATCAATTCATTCGTCACGCAGGGCGCAACGCTGCAGGGGCATCCCGGTGCGGCCGGCGCGGCGGCCGTGGGCGCGGCTCTTTACGCCCAGACGCCGGCCTGTGGAACCACTCCTGCGGCGATCGAATATTATTCCTCGCAAGGCGGCGATCCCATTTTATTCAGCAGCGCGGGAGCACGTCTCGCGACGCCGGTGTATCGCCAAAAGCCGGACTTCGTGGGTCCGGACGGCGGCAATGACACATTCTTGGGCTTCAAGTTGGACAGCAGTCAAACGGTGTCGTCACCGGCCGGCTGCGTCAATAACGGCAGCTTTCCGAACTTCCTAGGTACATCGGCGGCGACGCCGCACGCCGCCGGTATCGCGGCCTTGATGTTGCAGGCAAAGGCCAGCGCCACGCCGGCGGAAATCATTCAGAGCCTGCGCAACAGCGCGTTGCCGATGGCGGGCGCGGCGCCGAATTCACAGTCGGGCTATGGATTCATTCAGGCCAATACCGCACTCGTGGTGCCGACCCTGACCTTAGCCTCGAGCGCGGTTGCCGTCGGCGGCTCGACCACGCTCACCTGGTCGACGATCGCCGCGAGCAGCTGCACGGCATCGGGCGCGACCGACTGGAGCGGGCCGGTGGCTGCCAATGGTCAACAAACCGTGACCATCGCCTCGGCCGGAACCACCACCTACCAGCTGACGTGCAGCAACGCGGCCGGGGTCAGCGCATCGAGTTCCGTGTCGCTGACCGATGCGGTGCCGGCGGCGCCGACGCTGTCGATCGGCGCGACAACGCTGGTTTTGGGTACGTCGACCTTGCTGACGTGGTCCGACGCCAACGCCTCGGGTTGCACCGCGACGGGAAGTTGGAGTGGCCCGCTGCCGGCCAGCGGCACTCAGCGCGTGACGCCGACGAGCGCGGGAACGGAGACCTACTCGCTCACCTGCGCCAACGCGGAGGGTTCCTCGGCCACCAGCACCGAGACCTTGACGGTGACCGCGCCACCGACCGCGCCAACCCTCACTCTGACGCCGACAACCATCGACCTCGGCAGCTCAACCAAGATCACCTGGTCGTCGACCAACGCCACCAGCTGCACGGCATCGGGCGCATGGAGTGGCACCCTCGCCACCACGGGCACCCAGACCGAGACGCCCACACTCACGGGAACCGATACATATTCGTTGACCTGCACCGGCGCCGCGGGTACCTCGGCGCCGAGCTCGGTGACCTTAACGGTCAACCCCGCATCTTCATCGGCGACTTTGGTCGGCCACGGCGGCGGCGGCGGTCTCGATCTTGCCGGTCTGATCGGCCTTGCGGGTCTGGCGGGTGCGCGGTTTCTTCGTTCCCGGGCGCGCGTGCTACGCTAGACCTCGTGAATTGCACCGACGGCCGAACGAATTTAAGTCGATGGCGCGGCTTCGCGCTCGCCGCAGCGCTCTTGGGGTCGCTGATGTGCGCGGGTGCGCAGACTGCGCGCGCGACCGTGTACACGCTGCCAAACCGCGATGCCACAGTGGTCGGCGAGGATCAGAGCGTGGTCACCGTCTACGAAGACACGCTGTACGATCTGGCCGCGAAGTTCAGTTTGGGCTCGGAGGAATTGATCCGAGTCAATCCGGGAATCGATCCGTGGCTGCCGGGCGCCGGCAAAACGCTGGTGGTTCCGGGCCGGCATATTCTGCCGCCGGGCCCGCGCGAAGGCATTGTCGTCAACCTGCCGGAGCACCGGCTCTACTACTTTCCGAAGCCGAAGAAAAACGGCCCGATTGAAGTCATCACCTACCCGGTGAGCATCGGGAAAATGGATTGGCGCACGCCGCTCGGCATAACTCACGTCATCGGCAAGCAGAAAAATCCCGTCTGGTATCCCCCGGAATCGGTGCGCAAGGAACATGCAGAGGCGGGCGATCCGTTGCCGCCGAGTGTGCCGTCGGGCCCGGACAATCCACTGGGTCTTTTCGCCATGCGCTTGGCCGCGGGCAACGGTACTTATTTGATCCATGGCACCAATAACCCCATCGCGGTGGGCCTCGCGGTGACGCATGGCTGCATCCGCATGTATCCGGATGACGTGGCTGCTTTGTTCCCGTTGATTCCGGTCGGCACGCAAGTGCGGCTCATTAATCAACCGATCAAGGTTGCCTGGGTGGACGGCGAACTATTGTTGGAAGCGCATCCACCCGTGGACGCCGAGGGGCAGAGCTTCGAACCTAATATCGATCAGTTCGCGGAGCTGTTGCGCGCCGCTGTCGGCGATACCACCGTCGCCATCCATTGGGACTACGCGCGCGAAGTACTACAAAAAGCCGACGGCGTGATCGCCACGGTCGCTCTCGAGGCCGACGATCCGAATGCTCCCACGCCGCCGCCGCCTACGGCGGGGTCGAGCACCCCGCCGTAGGGCGGTTTTCCTTACACGCTACAAGTCGAATCGGCATGCACGTTGACTGCGCCGTCGTTGCCGACCGCGGTGACGGCATGGCCGCACTGCTTAAAGACGGGATCGGTGGTGGTTGCAGTCCATGAGACCTTGGCCTCCCCGTTGGCATCTTCAGTCAAGGAGAGCGGCACCGAGGTGAATCCATTGATTCGGGTGTTGGTCAGTACAACTCGTCCGTTGCCCGCATTCATGTCATAAACGGTGACCACAATGTCTTGAGTGCCGTCATTGGTAATCATGACGGTCACGCCTTGATCGCCCAAGGCGGCGCTTGCAACCCCTAAGGCCAGGCAACCCAAGATCAAAACGGACTTAAGGTGACTACGCATTTTTCGCTCCTGTCGGAACAATTCCGGACCTCATTCGACACCTAGGTTAATGCCGCGAATCGTCTCAGGGCAGCGATGGAGTTCGGATCTCAGTGTGGGAGAGGGCCTACGATCTGCGGAATCGTCGCCCCCGGCAGGTGCTTTCCTGCTACCGTCATTGTGCAAACCAGCAAAATAGGCGTGCCATGGCGACTGAACCGCGGCCCGATTTGAAACGCTCCTCCCCTGCCGCCCCATGGGCGGCGCTGAGCGCCTTGGGCGTGGTCTTCGGCGATCTGGGCACGAGTCCGCTGTACACCCTGCAAACCGTGGTACAGGCCACGGGCGGGCAATTCTCGGCTCACACCGCGCTCGGCATACTGTCGCTGATCGTCTGGACCCTGGTGATTACCATATCCATCAAGTACTGCCTCTTCGTCATGCGCGCCGACAATCACGGCGAAGGCGGCATTCTTGCCCTGATGTCGCTGGTGGGAGCCAATGGCTTCAAGCCCGGATTTGTATTGCTGACGGGCATGGGACTTCTCGGCGCGGCGCTCATTTATGGGGACGGGGTCATCACCCCGGCCATCTCCGTGCTGAGCGCGCTCGAGGGGCTCAACGTCGCGACCGACGCGCTGAAGCCATTCGTCATGCCGATGGCCGTGGTCGTTTTGTTGTGCTTGTTCGGTGCGCAGCGCTTTGGCACAGAAAAAATCGGCCGCGCCTTCGGGCCGGTGATGATGCTCTGGTTCATGGTCATCGCGGCCTTAGGTCTGATCGCGATTGTGCGCCATCCAGGGGTCATCGCTGCCCTCGACCCGCGCTACGCGGTTCACTTCATGGCCAAATCCGGACGCTCGGGATTCTTCGTGCTCGGCGGCGTGTTTCTGGCCATCACGGGAGGCGAGGCGCTGTATGCCGATATGGGTCATTTCGGCAAGGCGCCGATTCGCTACGCCTGGTACTGCATCGTGCTGCCCGCGCTGCTGCTGAGTTACGCCGGACAGACTGCTTATTTGATCGACCAAGGTAATGTCACCGGCAACCCGTTTTTTCAGATGGCGCCCTCGTGGTCGATCTATCCCTTGGTGGTGCTCGCAACACTCGCAACCATCATCGCGAGCCAAGCGATCATCACCGGCTCTTTCTCGATGACGCGCCAAGCGATGCAGCTCGGTTGGTTGCCGGGGGTCTCGATCCGCCAAACGTCAGATCGAATCTACGGCCAAATTTATGTTCCGGTGGTCAATTGGCTGTTGATGTTGGCGACGATCGCGACCACGGTGGCATTCCGCAGTTCCGATCGACTGGCGGGTGCTTACGGCACGGCGGTGTCGACCACCATGCTGCTCACGACGTTGTTGCTGTATCGAGCGATGCGCGGCGTATGGCGATGGCCGGCGCCCGTCGCGATCATCGTAGCCGGCCTCTTTCTCATTGTGGACGCGAGTTTCTTTGCGGCGAATCTGCTCAAGATTGCCGACGGCGGTTGGCTGCCGCTGACCTTCGCTGCCCTGTTGTTCGTGGTCATGACGACATGGCGGCGGGGCGTCGAAGCGGTGCACGCCATGCTGGTCCAGCCCCCGGAAGCGGTCGATCAGTTTTTGCTGGACCTCAAGAACGGCGCGATTCCGCGAGTCGAAGGAACCACGGTATTCCTGACCCGCACCGGCACGCAACGGGTGTCGGGTTTGGTCATGGCGCATGCGCATTTCACGGGCGTTCTGCCGCGCAACGCAATCGCTCTCAGCGTGCAATTCGAAAGCACGCCGCGAATCATCGGACCGTCTTGCAGCGTCGTCGATCACACCGGCGAGGGGCTGTGGCAGGTCGTCGCCCGGTTCGGCTTTTTCGAGATTCCGGATCTCAGACAGGCGCTGATGCGCGCCCACGGTCTCGAATCGGTGGTTGATTTCGAGAAGGCCTTGTTCGTGGCAACACGGGATTTGGTGGCCCGCAAACACCAGGGATCGAACTTGCGAGGTTGGCGCCTGGCGCTGTTCGCGTTCCTCTATCGCAATTCGGTCAAGGTAGTCGACCGCTTCAACCTGCCGCCTAAAAATGTGCTCGAGATCGCCAGGCAAATTGAGATTTAGGCTCGCCGCATTCGGCGCTCTGCTCGCACCCAGCGTCACCGAAACTGGGGGCGGCAGCCGCCTCGCCGTCGACCCAAGCCTTGAGCACGTTCAACAAACCGGCCACCATCGACAGGGCGAGGCCCAACAACAGCACTAGCGAAAGAATGGTCAATATCATCAGCGACTCGCGGTTGGTTTCATCGAGAGTTGCAGCCCATCTTTCCACAACGCGGCATTTGCCCGTTGTAGGAGAAACGCTGATAATTTTGTCAGATCGGGGTGGAGCGAAACTAGGACGTTTATGCGCGGGATTGGATGGCCATGCTGCTAGATCGAACCCATCGGGAGCCGGCGACTCTCGCCTTGAAGCAGCGCATCGTGGCCTTCATGCGGCACGCGTCCACGGAAATCTCGCCGAGCGAGGAAAAGCGTCTTCCTGAACTCGCGTCCATACTCCCGGCGGGTACACCCGTGTATGTCGCGCATACGCCGAATGCCAGCTTCGCTCAGGTGATTCGCGCGGCGCTGGCGGCTCGCGATGCCGGCTTTTTGGCGACGCCGCACATTGCGGTGCGCAGAATTCCCGACGCGGCCTCGCTCCGTGCCGGCCTCGGAAGTCTAAAGGCCGGCGGGGTCGAGCAGATTTTGCTCATCGCCGGCGATGCGCCGCGCCCGCTCGGTGAATTCTCGAGCACCCAGGACATTCTCGAAACGCGCATGATCGAACACTCGGGGATCGCCCGAATCGGGATTGCCGGACACCCTGCAGGCCACAACGCCGTAGGAACACCGCTATTGTGGGATGCGCTTGAGATGAAACAAGCCTTCTCCCGGCGCGCCTCGGTAGCGATGCACATCGTCACGCAATTCGGTCTCGATGCATCCGCCTTCGCAGTCTGGGAACGCGAACTCGTACGGCGCCGGATCGAGTTGCCCGTGCATGTGGGCATCGCGGGCCCCGCGACCCTGGCGCGGCTCCTGCATTTCGCCGTGCGCTGCGGGATCGGGGCATCGATGCGCGCCTTGATGCGAAATTTGAATACGGCGGCCCACGCCCCAGAACTCGCACTCAGCCCGGATCAGCACCTGCTCACGCTGCTGGCAGCGCCCCTCGCGGCGCAAATCGTAGCGCCGCATTTCTTCGCCTTCGGCGGCGCATTGCAGACGGCGCGTTGGATGCAGCGCATCGCCGCGGGCGAGTTCGAGATCGACACCGTTTCAGGGCGGCTTTCGATCGAAAATTAATCGCTCCCACAAGTTTTTGGGAGTTTGGCTGACATTTTATTGCGCTCGATCCATGCAGCCTTGCGGCGATGAGCGAACCTGAGCAAACTGTCCTCGCTGTCCATGGCAAAGCCGATGGCTACTGGTATATCGGTGCCGGGCGCAGCATCGCCGAGGGTCCGTTTCGAAATCCCGATCAGCTGCTGTGTGTGGCATCCGATCTGCTC
>Ga0302320_10002012_pt1 | contig 48585 bp, 36 predicted proteins | sample Bog_T0_3_FD_202130 | JGI IMG/M metagenome (GOLD analysis project Ga0302320, IMG submission 202130) | Peat permafrost microbial communities from Stordalen Mire near Abisko, Sweden - Bog_T0_3 | ecosystem: Environmental > Terrestrial > Soil > Wetlands > Peat | place: Sweden: Abisko, Stordalen Mire... | reverse complement strand
CGGTGGGCAACACGACCGAATGCGGTCGCGCGAGCACCATACCCGCACTGTCAGCGCCGATCTATGACGCAGAAGGCCGCGCTCTCGCGTCACTGGAGATATCTCGCGGCGGCTTGGACCGTTCGGATTCGTCGGAGAAGTTGCTTTGCGCACTGATCGAGTCGGCTGCTCGCTCTATTACAGAGCGGTGGTTTCGTCTCGGGCACCGCCGGCAATGGATAGTGGCTGCCCTGCGGCGGAATGCCCCTCACACCTGCCTGGTTTTCGCCGTCGATCGTGACCAACGGATTTTGGCGGCCGAGCGGAATGCGCGGCAGCTATTGGAGCAGAAGGGTCGGCGGTTCGAGAAGCATTTGCCGATATCTACGTTTTTCCAGTCCAGTCCCGCACTTCTTAGACGGCGCGGCTACGGCGATGCGTCGGCCACACTGCAGGGATCGAGCGACGGCGAGTCGTGGATCGTACTCATCACGCCGCCCGACATCGGTGTGGTCGGGCCCGATCACAATGCTCGCGCGATGCTGCATGCAAGGCCGCGTTTGGATTGCCTGACTCAAATGTTGCTCGTGGCGCCCGATGGAGAAGAGCAAGGCGGGATATCTCGCTGGGCGCTCAAGCGAGTCGATGAGCATATCGGCGCTAACCTCGACTCCGCGTTGGACATCGACGAACTCGCGGACCTAGTTCGAATGTCCCCGTCCCATTTCACCCGGTCGTTCCACAAATCGGTAGGCCTGACTCCTCACCGATACGTGATTCAATGCCGGGTAGCGAAGGCGCGCGAACTCCTCGCCGCGACTAACTTACCCCTGATTGAGATCGCGCTGACCATGGGCTTTTCAGATCAAAGCCACTTCTCTCGCCGCTTTCAGGAGATAGTAGGTGTGCCCCCCGGTGCGTATCGCAGAAGCGATGGTCGCGTACAGCGATAACGGCTGCAGCTCCTCAAGCGGGCGTACGGCTCGCTGGGGAACACCCTGAAACAATAGCGGGCGTACGGCCTGCACAGCAAGGCGTGGTCCTGCGCGGGTCAACAGCGTGGCCGCGGTAACCTTGAAACCCAATAGTCCGATTCACATCACGATGTTACGGCAAGTCTATGAAAGTTGCTGGCGCCCCGCGGACCGACGATCCGCAGGGCGCCAGTTGAGGTAGACGCCTATCGTCAGGCGGCGTCCACATCGATGACGGCCTGGGCAAAGGCCTGGGGAGCTTCCTGCGGCAGGTTGTGGCCAACGCCGCCGGTGATCAGGCGATACTCATACTTGCCCGAGAACTTATTGCGATACGCCGTGCTGGGCGCGTGAATTGCGCCGTTGGCGTCGCCTTCCATGGTGATAGTAGGCACAGCGATGGCCGGAAGCGCGGCCAGCCGCTTTTCCAGATCGTCGTATTTCCGCTCGCCGTCAGCCAGGCCGATTCGCCAGCGGTAGTTATGGATCGTGATGGCGACGTGGTCCGGATTGTTCAGCGACGCCGCTGAGCGTTCGAACGTGGCGTCATCGAAGTTCCATTTCGGCGAAGAGTTCTGCCAGATGAGCTTCGCAAAGTCGTGCAGGTATTTCCGGTAGCCGGCCTGCCCGATTTCAGTGGCGAAATAGTACTGATACCAAAACGCCAGCGTCGGCGCGGGCGGGTACGGTACCTGATTGGCTGCGGGGCTGCCGAGGAGATAGCCGCCGACGGACACAATCGCTTTGCAGCGTTCCGGCCAGAGCACGGCCATGATGTCCGCCGTGCGCGCGCCCCAGTCAAAGCCGGCGAAGATGGCTTTCTGGATCTTGAGCGCATCCATGAGAGCGATCATGTCGAGAGCGACGGCCGACTGCTGGGCGTTGCGCATGGTTGCACTGGAGAGAAAACTCGTGGTGCCGTAGCCGCGAAGATGCGGAACGATGACGCGGTAACCCTTGGACGCCAGCAGTGGCGCAACGTCAACATAGCTATGTATGTCGTACGGCCAACCGTGCAGCAGCATGACAGCTGGGCCATCGGACGGTCCGTCTTCGGCGTAGCCGACATTCAGAAGGCCGGCGTTGATCTGCTTGAGGGACTTGAAAGATGTGTTCGTGCCTGGCGTGATCGGAGGCACACTTGCGAGCTTAGCCTTAACCGACTGCGCAGCTGCAGAACCGATCACTCCGAGCTGGGAAGCCGCAACCGTCAGAGCCGCGGCGCCTAAAAAGCGGCGGCGAGAGTCATTGAAATCGTCGTTGGCACTCATCAGAAAGTCTCCTGGTTGGATGTAGGGAAAGTGTTGCCTCAGTCGAGGCGTCGTCAATGTCTAACCGAAAGTGAACGCATAAGCGTGTACTCCGGAATCAAGGAACTCGATCTCAAAGGTCCGATCTACAATTGGACCCGCTTGCCGGACGACTTGATAAAGTCGATCTTCATCAACACTGCCCCACCCGTCCGCATCCACGTCACTGCCATGGTCGGCTCCGGGAGGCGCGCCATCGATCTTGACGCGAAATCGAACGGGGTGCCCTGGCGAGGAATTAGCCAACACGAGATGAAGATCGCGCGCATGAAAACGGTAGGCAATGCTGCCCGGCGCTTGGTTGAGCGCGGCGAATTCGCTTCCGATCGTCCAAACGCCGGTCAAGGTCCAGTGGTTGAGCGCAAGCGCCTTCACTGGCTGATAGCGCTTGGGCGAATTCTCGCTGACGTAACCGGGGGAAGCGAAGCTCCTAAACTGCGCAAAGCCGATATAGGTTTCAGGCGAACCCAGATCTCCCTCGTCAGCCGCCGCCTCCGGGCCCTTGCCACTGACGGGCGCGATCTCGTTGGCAACGCGCGTGCCATTAGCCTCGGACAGCAATTGTTGGATCAAAACTTCGGAATCATCGTAAATCCCTTCGCCTAAAACGCGGCGACGAATCTTCCCGTTTGCGCCTATGAAGTACAGCGCCGGCCACGCCTCGTTGTCGAATGCGCGCCAGATCTTGAAGTCGTTATCGATCGCTACGGGATAGTCAACGCCGAGATCCACTAACGCCTTGCGGACATTGCCGAGGACTTTCTCAAACGCGAATTCCGGAGTCTGCACACCGACAACCACGAGACCGCGATCTTTGTATTTCGATGCCCAAGACCGGACGTGCGGCAGCACACGCAGACAGTTGATGCACGAGAAGGTCCAGAAATTTACCAGGACGACTTTGCCTTGAACGTCCTTAGGTTGCAAAGGTCGCGTGTTCAGCCACTGCGGTGCTCCAAGCAGCGATCGAAGAGACGCGGAGAGTGCGGGTTCTTCGGCCGCATAGGCGACGGTCGCGATTCCTCCGGCTCGTACATTACTTACTGCGGCCGTTACGTCTTGTTCGAGCATATTCACACGCGCTGAAGATAGGTGGGCGATTAGGCCGTTGCTGGATCCGAACCAGATGATCGACGCTCCTGCGACAACCGCGGCGCCGAGGATCCGATGAAGCGCATCTCCCCATCGCGCCGACCGCTTGATGATTGAGAAAAGACGTCCGCCGAGGAGCGAGCCGACCGCAAGGGAGGTCGCGGCGCCCAACGCATAGGTCAGAAGCAGAAGCGACGTATGAACGCCGGGTCCTCTGAGCGCGGCAGTCGTTAGAATTAAACCAAGAATCGGGCCGGCACAGGGCGCCCACACCAATCCCGTGGCGACTCCGAGCAACACCGAGTATCCCCCGCTCATGCCCTTGCCTGCGGCGCGTCGCTGAACCCAGATTCCTAGCCTGCCTCCAATCGACACGATCGGCGCCGTGAGGCGCGCCGTGAGATTGGGCAGGAGCATGGACAGTCCGATTAGAGCAATCAGTACTAAGGCGACCGTCCTGCCGTCCCGGTTCCACGTGATCGCCCAGGCTCCCGCAATCGACGCAAGAGATGCCACAGCGGCAAAGGCAAGCGCCAGTCCGAGCAACATCGGGAGTGCTCCCCGCCTGAACGGTTCCTCTGCCCGCGCGAGAACGAAGGGGAGAATGGGCAAGATGCAGGGTGTGGCAATGGTGAGCACACCGGCGAAGTACGCAAGAAGAAAGAGTGTCATGGGTTTGTTGAACGACGCGGTGCCCGGTAGGCCCGGTTAGATCAAGGTAATCACGACGTCGACGTTGCCGCGGATCGCTTTGGAGTAAGGACACGTCTGGTGCGCGGTGTCCACTAGTGTCTTGGCGACTTCATGCTCGACACCCGGCAGGCTGACATTGAGACGGGCTTGCAGGAAGTAGGCGCCATCGGTTAGGCAAAGATCCACTTCCGCGTCGATGGCCAGTTGAGGTGGGAGCGCGATCTTCAATTTGCGGGCTGCAAGCCCCATCGCCCCCTCGAAGCAGGCAGACCAACCAGCGGCGAACAGTTGCTCGGGATTAGTGCCCGCGCCGGCGCCACCGGGCGAGGAGAGCTTGATGTCCAGGCAACCATCAGAGCTGCGTGACGCGCCCTCCCGGCCACCCGTAGTGTGGACTTTGGCGGTGAACAGAATTTTTTGGGGAGTCGTCATGGTGGGTTCCTCTTGAATGGATGCTTTTCACGGAGTGAAAGTAATCATCAACTCGATCGCCGCCTATCACGTTTTTCTATTAGATGCGCCGCACGCCTGGACTAGTGGCTCCGAGGATTGGAGGTGAACTCGCCACGACAGGAATACACAGTCGCGCCGCTTAGATACAAGACCGGGAGCAGACCCAAGCGGAAGTATGTGCGCGTGGTTTAGTTATCGGAGCGTCCCATGCTGAATACAAATAGTCTTTCCTATCGCTCGGTGCGGCACCTTCCGCGATTGCGGCCCACTGAGAAACCGAGATCCCATGTTCGTCCTCTCTGGTGCGATGTCCGGGACACGCCATGGGTAAATATGATGCGCGGGCAGACCGCGACTGCCGCCCTTGTTGGTGGGCGCGGTTTTGTCCGTGCGTGGCGTTTTTTCCCGGTTTGACCGGGAACTGAGACGCAATGAAGAACTGCGTGTGCTCGCCCCTGCGGAAACTTAGAGGAGTAGCGTCGATGCTTCGCAAAGTCGCCAAAATCACTCATGAGTAGCGTTCTCCTGCTCTCGCGTCTTCAGTTCGCATTCACGATCTCGTTTCACATCATCTTCCCTTCGTTGACCATCGGGCTCGCCGCATGGTTGACGGTGCTCGAGGCGCTGTTTCTGGCAACCGGACGGCCGACCTACCGCCGGCTATTCGAGTTCTGGCTCAAGATCTTCGGCGTGGCATTCGGTCTCGGAGTCGTCTCGGGCATCGTCATGGGGTTCCAGTTCGGCACCAACTGGAGTGCGCTCTCGAAAGTCGCGGGGCCGATCCAGGGTCCCTTGCTCGCCTATGAGACCTTCTCGGCGTTCTATCTGGAAGCGAGCTTTTTCGGCGTCCTGCTCTTCGGCCGCTCGCGGGTGCGCCCGTGGTTCTATCTGTTCTCGACGGCGATGGTCGCGCTCGGTACCACGCTGTCGGCCTTCTGGATCATGTCCAACAACAGTTGGATGCAGGTGCCGCTCGGCTACGTCGTGCAAAACGGTACGTTCGTGCCGAAGGACTGGGCTGCGATCCTGTTCAGTCCCGTGCTCTGGGTGCGATTCCCGCACATGTATCTTGCCTCCCTGATCACGGGGTCTTTCTGTGTTGCGGCCACCGGGGCATGGTACGTGCTGCGTCGCGAATTCACCGCCGAGGCGCGAGTGATGCTGCATATGGGCCTGTATTTTGCCGCTGTGCTGGTGCCCATTCAGCTCTTCTTCGGTCATTTGAACGGCGACTATGTGCACAAATATCAGCCGGCGAAATTTGCTGCCATCGAGGCTCGCTGGCACGACGAGCAGCCCGCTCGGGAAGTATTGATTGCAATTCCCGATGCGGCCTCAGAGAGCAACCGATACTCCATCAGCGTGCCTGTTCTCGGCAGCGTGATCGGCAGCTCGAGCCTTCACTCGAAGGAGGTTGGACTGACCGACTTTCCGGTCAAAGATCGACCGCCCGTCGCGCTGCCATTCTTCACTTTCAGAATCATGGTCGGATGTGGTTTGGTCATGCTGCTGCTCGCGTGGATTGGGAGCTACCTCAGCCGCAAGGAGCGGCTGGAACGGTCACGGAGCATGCTCTGGCTCATATTCTTGAGCTTTCCTTTGCCTTACATCGCCATCTTGACTGGCTGGTTTACGGCCGAGGTCGGACGTCAACCGTGGGTCGTGTACGGTCTTCTTCGGACGGCACAGGCAGTGACACCGACGCTGACCTCCCGCATGGCGTTGGTGTCGCTGTGCGTCTTCTGCGCCGTGTATGCCCTCATATTCGTGTTCGGAATCGTCTACATCCACAAACTGCTGCGCGCCGGGCCACAGGGCCGACTGGTTGCACCCGTCGATTCCACCTCAACGCGTCGTCCGATGGCGATCGTGGATGGAGCCCTACCGGCGCTCGAGCACGCGACTGCCCTGCCCGCCACGCCTTCAGCAGCCTCTCCGAATTAGGAAATACAATGGCCATCTTTTGGGTATGCGCCTTAGCTCTGAGTATTTTGCTGTACGTACTCCTCGACGGGTTCGATCTGGGTGTCGGCATCCTGTACGGCTTCGCGCGTGAGGAGAGTCGCCGCACCGCCATGATGACCGCGATCGCTCCTGTCTGGGACGGCAATGAGACGTGGCTGGTGGTGAGCGGGGTGATCCTTTTTGGCGCGTTTCCAGTCGTTTATGCCACGCTCTTCTCCGCCTTTTACCTGCCGGTCATCTTTATGCTGGCGGGCCTCATCCTGCGCGGCGTGGCGTTCGAGTTCCGCGGCAAAGCGACCCAGTCGCGTCCGCTCTGGGATGCGGCCTTCTTCGGCGGCTCATTGGTCGCCGCGTTCATGCAAGGACTCATGGTCGGCGCGCTGGTCGAGGGCCTTCCCATTTCCGACGGCGAATATTCGGGCGGTGCCCTGGGCTGGTTGAGTCCATTCGCCTTGCTGTGCGGCGGCGCGCTTTGCTTCGCCTATTCGCTACTCGGCGCCTGCTGGTTAATCCGCAAGAGCAAGGACGAATTGCAAGAGACCGCTTATCGGATCATATCCCGCGCAGCGGTCGGACTGGCAATCATTCTGATTTTCGTCTTCGTGTGTTCGGTAGCCGAGCACCTGCGTGTCATGAGCCGATGGCTCGAGCGGCCGTACCTGTTGGTCTTCCCGATGATCGGCGTCGCGGCATCCATCGTGCTCGCGCGCAGCGTGCGCAAACACGGAGATCGCGCACCCTTCCTCATGGCTGCACTCGGCTTTGCAGCGGCGTTCGCTACCTTTGCCATCACATTCTGGCCCTACATGATTCCTTTCTCGATTACGGTTGATCAAGCGGCGGCGCCGCACTCCTCGCTTGCGTTCATGTTCTGGGGAGCGGGTATCTTCATCCTGCCACTTATGCACGCGTATACAGCGATCAGCTACAGGGTGTTCCGTGGCAAAACCGAGCCGGCGGCGGGCGAATACTAAAGGGGGATATTGCTCATCGCGGCAATGACCCTTCGTCCCAGCCGCCGCCCAGCGCCTTGATGAGCAGGACGCTGGCGCTCATGCGGCGGATCTGGATGTCTGCGGCCGCCAAGCGCGCCGCGAGGGCGGCGTTCTCGGTTACCACGATTTGCAAATACGCGACGAGCCCCATCTGATATTGATACTGGAATTGCCTGAGTGCACTGGCCGTGGACATTACCGCCGCCGCCTCGCTCACGCTCTCGAGTTCGAGATCGTGCAGCGCCGAGAGGCTATCCTCCACTTCTTGGTATGCGGCCAACACGACACCCCGATAATCGGCGACTTGCTCGTCATATCCTGCGCGGGCTTCGGCAAGCTGTGCGCGGTGCCGTCCCGCATCGAACAGTGTCAACGCCGCCGCGGGGCCGAACGACCACATGCGTGCCGGAGCAGTAACCCAGCTGGAAGCCTGCGTGCTTTCGAATCCCGCCGAGGCAAGCAAATCGAACACCGGGAAGTAAGCGGCGCGCGCCACGCCGATCTCGGAATTGGCGGCGGCCACGAGGCGCTCCGCCGCGGCGATGTCCGGCCGGCGCTCGAGCAGCGCGGACGGCAGTCCGGGGTCGACGGATGGCGGGGAGACGTCGATCGGTAAGGGCTGGGCCGCGAGATGGAACCTCGACGCCGATTCGCCGAGCAATACGGCGATGGCATGTTCGGTTTCGGCGCGCAGCAAGTGTGTTTCAGCCGCCCGTGTGCGGGCGGTTTCGAGCTGGGCTTTCGCCTGATCCACTTCGGCCCGGGCTGCGAGGCCGCCATCATGAAGCCTTTGAGTCAGCGCAAGCGCCCGCGCGTAGTCGGACACGGTTCTATCCAAGATTTCCTGCTCTGTATCAGCACCCCTGAGAACGAAGTAATCGCTCGCAAGATCCGCGTGGATTGCGAGCGATAGTACGGCAAAATCAGCGGCGCTCGCCTGTTCCCCCAAGCGCACGGCGGCCACGGAATTGCGGATGCGGCCCCACACGTCGGCTTCATAGGACACGTCCACATTCGACGGCAGGTCGTTGGTCACAGTCGGCGTCGCCGGGCTATGCGTGGGCGAATACAGCGAGTTTCGGTAATGCTGGATCGATGCTTCGGCAGTCAGCGTAGGGAAATAAGCGGTGCGTGCGATGCGGGTCTGCGCGCGTGCTTGCTGCAGGCGTGCAAAGGCGGCCTTGAGACCTTGATTGGCTGCGTCCACTCGTGACTCCAGCTCATCGAGCTCTGGGTCGCGGTACGCCCGCCACCAAGCGCCCCGCTCGATCCCGTCCGCGGGCTGCGCGGGCTTCCAATCCGCGGCACCCTGATAAGCATCCGGGGGCGTTGAGACTGATGGTCTCTGGTAGGGCGGCGCGAGCGAACAGGCCCCAAGTGCCGCGCAGAGGCTGCCCGCGAGCGCACGTTTCTTGGATCGAGACATGACGGCATGATTAACCGCGCGCGCTGGGATTGATTGTTCCAAACCCGCGCGCTTGGCTAATTCTGTCCGTCCTACCAAGCGAAGCGGACATGTCCAATGCTGATCGTCATTTGCAATCCTCAGCCCCTCGGCCGAGGCACCCTAACTCGGGATCCATGGCAAGCGTAAACGACATGCATTCAATCATGCGCACACTCGCACGTCGGCGAGTCCTCAACGGCGACAGCGAGTACTGGCGATCGATGGTGGGGAAGCTGCGTGCCGCCGTCGGCGCGTCTCATCCGGCGCTCGTCTGCGGCCTGCGCCTGTCGGCCTCTGTGAGCCTCGCGCTACTCTTGGCTTTTTGGCTGCAACTCGACAACGCCTATTGGGCCGGCGCGTCCGCGGCTGCGGTGTGCCAGCCCACCTTGGGAGCCTCCCTTCGCAAAGGTTGGTACCGCATGATCGGCACAGTCGTAGGCGCAACGGTCATCGTCGTAATCACCGGATGTTTCGTACAGAGCCGCGCCGCATTCCTCATCTCGATAGCCCTGTGGGGTGGCGTCTGCGCCACGATATCGACACTGCTTCGCAATTTCGCATCGTACGGGGCGGCGCTCGCCAGCACAACGGCGATTATCATCGGATGCGAGACGCTTGGGACGACGGGCGGGCCCGATGGCCAGACCTTCTTGCTCGCCGTCACGCGGGCGAGCGAAATCTGTATTGGCATCGTCTGCGCGGGGTCTGTCCTGGCGGCCACCGATTTTGGGGGCGCGCGGCGTCGCTTGGCCGCGCAATTTGCCGCTTTGTTGTCCGACATCCAGGCGGGGCTCGAAGGCTCTCTGAAAGCGCCCGCGGTGCGACCGGAGAATCTACAATCGGTCCGGCGCGAGCTCATCGGCCGCGTCGTTGCGCTCGATCCCATCGTCGATCAAACGATTGGGGAATCGTCCGAGATCCGTTATCACTCGTCCGTGCTAGCGCACGCCTTGGAGGGGCTGTTTGACGCTTTGGTTGGTTGGCAAGCGATCGCCAATCATGTAGTCCGGCTACCCCTCAATCTCGCGAACGAGCAGGCGGTTGCGGTGGGGCGCTTTGTGCCACGCGACCTCACCGCTATAGGACAATGCGATTCCCCGGTGCTGTCCGGCCTGAGCTCACCCAGCCTACATCGAGTCGCTCGTCAAGCAGTTCGCCGTCTGATTCACACTCCCACGCTTGTTCCGTCGCTGCGATTGTTGCTCGACCAGACGGCCATGGCATTGGCAGGGATCTCGCGCACGCTAGTCGGGGTCGCGCTGCTGGTTGCAGATCCCAAAAGACCCCCATCACCACGCGATCGCGCTCGCCCCTACATCGCCGACTGGCTGCCCTCACTCATCAACGGCGGACGGGCGTTCCTCACGATCTGCGCTGCCGAAGCCCTCTGGATCGTAACGGCATGGCCGAGCGGGGCGACATGCATCATCTGGGCAGCGGTCGCCGTCGTGCTGTTTGGCCCCAGATCGGACTTGGCCTATACGAGTGCCATCAGTTTCTGCGCCGGCGCGTGCATCGCCACGGTGTTTGCAGCTGTCGTTAAGTTCGCAGTGCTCCCGCAATGCGAGTCCTTTGTCTGTCTGTCCGCAGTTTTCGCGTGCTTTCTGGTCCCGGTCGGTGCCTTGGGCTCGCGTGGCCGGTTCCCAGCACTGTTCGGAGTGATTCCGGTGACCTTTATCGCGTTGGTCACACCAGCCAATGTCATGGTGTACGACACCGACGCATTCTATAACCCGGCTATGGCCTTAGTCGCCGGAGCAGTGATTGCAGCGCTCGCCTTTCTCTTGTTACCGCCGCTCTCACCTGCGGTCCGGACCCGCCGCCTGCTGACCTCGACGCTGCGCGATTTGCGGCGGATCGCAGCGGGCCATGGACCCCGCAGATCCAGGGAGTGGAAGCGCCGGATTTATGCCCGTTTGATCGCGCTCCCCGACTCCGCCGGACTCGTCGAGCGCGCGCAAATGACAGCGGCCGTAACGGCAGGAATCGAGTTGATCAACCTGCATCGCTCGACCCGTATTCTTCTGATCGGCTCTCAGCTGGAACCGGCGTTCATTGCCGTCGCGGAGGGCAGGTGCGCCGCCGCCACCGGAGCGCTCGCCCGGGTCGACCGGCAGCTCGCGACGATGCCGCTGGAGGGGAGCGGACTGAAGCGTGTGATTCGCGCGCGCGCCTCGGTTCTCGTGCTGACCGAGCTTCTCAACCAGCACACCGCCTACTTCTGCGCTGGAGCTCTCCGGTGAGGCTTTCCGAAATTGACCTGCTCGGTGTGTATGTCGCACCCATTGTCGTGATCATGGCCGCCGCGTGGATCCTTCTGCTGATCTTCCGCCGGGTGGTGGTGCGCTTCGGGCTCTCGCAGTACGTGTGGCATCCCGCACTGTTCTCGCTTGCCATCTACGTCATTTTCGTATCGTCCATCGTTCTTTTCATCGCGATCTAGGTAATTGCCACGTTGGACACAAAAATCAAGCGAATTCGCAAAAAGCCGCCTCTGAGCACTCCTTCACGGAGGAGCGTCGAGTGCCGTGGCACGTCAGGCTCGCGTAGACATGCAATGGCGGTTTTTGCCACTCTGGCGTTCGTCATAGCCGCCGCGATGCTCGGACGGGCCAGTTGGCGAACGTACGCAGAAACACCATGGACGCGGGACGGCACTGTGCGCGCCTATGTCGTCACCATGGCACCCGAAGTGTTTGGACGCATCGTGGAGCTGCGAGTGGCCGACAATCAATTGGTGCATAAAGGCGACTTGTTGATAGTCGTCGATCCGACCGACTATCGGATCGCCGTTAGCCGTGCGACTGCCGCCCTGCGGCAAGCCGAACTCGATGCGGAGAACACCGCGCGTCTCGCCCAGCGTCGTGACAGCCTCGCGAAGCTCGACGCTGTCGCCCTCGAGCAGGCACAGACCTATGAAAACGCCGCATCGGTCGCGCAGGCACAAGTTCAGCAAGCCGCGGCCAATTTGCGTCAGGCGCGCGCAAATCTCGAGCGGACGGAGATTCGATCCCCAGTCAACGGTTGGGTCACCAACCTCCTAGTGCAGCGTGAGGATTTTGCCACCGTCGGACAGAATGAGATTTCACTGGTCGATGCCGACTCGTTCTGGGTCGACGCATACTTCGAGGAGACGCAGTTAGGCTCCATTCATGAGTCTGACGACGCGGTGATTCAGTTGCTCGGCTATAAGCCGGTCGTCCGCGGCCATGTCGACAGCATTTCGCGCGGAATCTATGTCGCTAATGCGCAGCAGAGCCAGCAGGGGCTTGCGGCAGTGAATCCCATTTTCACCTGGGTACGCTTGGCACAGCGAGTGCCGGTACGCATACACGTGGACGACGTCCCGCAAGGCGTTCGGCTGGTAGCGGGAATGAGCGCGACCGTGCACATCGAGCATCCGGTCAAAGCATCAGCCTCTCACAGTGCTCTGCCCTAGCGGATCGCCGCAGCAATTTCGTGCTAATCAAAGATTTCATCCAATAAAAATGGCGCTGCAATCAAGCAAAGTGACATCAACGACATCGTGTTTCTGTACGCAACCAAGAAGGAGCATCCATGAGTCTCATCGCGAAACGTCTCGAAGATCTCGGTATCAAATTGCCGCATCCGGCCGCGCCCGTGGCCAACTACGTCCCGTTTACACGGGTCGGCTCTTTGCTGTTCGTTTCCGGCCAGTTGCCATTCGGTCCGGATGGGAAAATTTCATCCGCGCATACCGGCAAGCTCAGCCCGCAATCGTCGACCGAGGCCGCGAGCGCCGCGGCACGGGTCTGTGCGATCAACCTGATCGCCCAGGCGCAAGCGGCGGTTGGCGACCTGGACAAGATCGTGCAGGTCGTGCGGCTCGGCGGTTTCTTCAATGTGGAGAAGAGCTTCGACCCGCTGTCGGCCGCCATGAATGGTGCCTCCGACCTGATGGTAGGAGTATTTGCTCAACGCGGTCGGCACTCGCGCAGCGTCGTCGGTGTCGCGCACATCGCGTTCAACGCGTTCGTCGAAATCGAAGCAACGTTTGAGATCTCACCCTGATCGGAGACACTATGACCGAACTCTGGCGTTTATCCGCGACCGAACTCGCACACCTCATCCGCACGCGCAAAGTCTCCGCACGCGAGGCCGCTGAAGCAGCACTTTCACGGCTTGATGCCGTCAATCCGCAGATCAATGCCATCGTGGCGCATCGACCTGAGCAGGTGCGTGAGCAGGCGGATCGGGTGGACCAGACCGTGGCGCGCGGCGAGGAGCCAGGCCCTCTGGCCGGTGTACTGGTATCAGTTAAGATCAATACTGATCAAGCGGGCTTTGCCACTAGCAACGGGACCAGGTTACAAAGGGACTTGGTGGCTCAGGCCAACAGCCCGGCCGTCGATAATTTGGTGCGGGCGGGCGCAGTGCTTCTAGGCCGCAGCAACGCGCCGACGTTTGCATTGCGCTGGTTCACGAGCAACTTGATGTTTGGCGCTACCCGCAATCCCCGGAACCCCTCCCTCACCCCCGGTGGCTCGACTGGCGGCGGGGGCGCGGCGGTCGCATCGGGAATCGGGCAACTCGCCGTCGGCACGGACATCGGTGGCTCTCTTCGCTACCCGGCGTATGCCTGTGGGGTGCATGGCCTTCACCCAACTCTTGGACGGGTACCGGCCTACAACGCGTCCTCGCCCGAACGTCCCATCGGGCCTCAGCTGATGTCCACGACCGGTCCGATTGCCCGCACCATCGACGACATTCGGACGGCTCTTGCGGCGATGTCAGCGTCCGATCCGCGTGACCCCTGGTGGGTACCGGCTCCCCTTGAGGGTCCCCCCGCTCCGTGTCGCGCGGCGCTTTGTCTTCGTCCGGGCGGAATCCCCATCGCAGAGGAGGTCGCTGCGGCGGTGTTGGAGGCGGGTCGGCGGCTTGCCGACGCCGGATGGACCGTGGAACAGATCGAAGACACACCGCCGATGCACGACGCGGCTGAGGTACAAGAGCGTCTGTGGCTCGGCGACGGATTCGCCGAACAAGCCGCAGCTGCGGCTCAGGATGGCGATCCGGCTGCGATTGCTGTGATGGCGGCAGTCAGCGCCAAGGTCAAGACGCTTCCGGCTGATGTCGTTGCGCGCACGCTCGTGCGGCGTACCACTTTGATGCGCGAGTGGCGCCTGTTTTTGGCCAAATATCCCGTGCTGTTGTTGCCCGTTTCGTCCGAACTGCCTTTCCCAGACGGCCTTGACCTCCAAGGTCCGGCGGGTTTTGAGCGTGTGTGGCAGGGAACTCTGGTGATGCGGGCGCTCTCAGCCATGGGACTTCCGGCTCTCACGGTTTCCACGAGACTCTTCGGTTCCATTCCAGTCGGCGTACAACTGGTCGCCAGTCACTTTCGGGAGGACTTGTGTCTGCTCGCGGGCAAAGCGATCGAGGCCGGCGGCATACCGCCCTCGCCGATCGATCCCGTTTTATGATAACCGGCGCGCAGCGAACATGCGGTCATGATCGACGCTGCACTTAGAGTTGTTGCGTTTTTTGCCGGGCTGGGGGCACTAACGCTCATCCTTCTGTCGGTATCGCGCGCAGCGCTCGTCAACCGGCTACAGGGAGATTGGCTGGCTCACCGCATCGGTCGGCTCGTCTGTGCTGCGGTGACTCGCATTGCCTCTGTGCGGCGCGATTACGATGCAATCCAGGACGCGCTCGCGTGGGTTCTCCCGCTGTATGCCCTGTTACTCATCCTGTCATGGTTCCTATTGGTGCTCGCGGGATTCACGCTGATCATCTGGTCGTGGCAGGTCGAGCCGAGTTTGCTCAAAGCGGCGATCGCAAGCGGCTCGGCTCTTAGCACGCTCGGTTTTCTGACGCCCACTGGCGTGTCCGGCCAGTGGCTGGCCATCGTCGAAGGCGCCATTGGGCTCGGCGTCGTCGTATTCTTCTTCACGTTCATTCCGGGTTACCAGACGAGCATTCAAGCGAGAGAACTAAAGGTAGCTTGGGTCTACGCGCGCGCGGGTGTCGAACCGAGCGGCTTCGCGCTCATCGAGTGGCTGCACGAGTCCGGGGTAGCCCTGAGCACGAGCGAGCTCTGGGAAGATTGGGAGGTGTGGTTTCGGGAACTGATCGAGAGTCTCACGCTCGCCCCAATTCTCACCTATGTCCCGACGCTGCAGCGTGGACAGACATGGTTGGCCGCCGCTGCGACCATTCTCGATGCGACCTCGTTCTCACTAGCGACGATGGAACGCAAGGGAACCGCTCCTGCAAAGTTGTGCTATGACACCGGCGTGCATACATTGCGAATGTTGGCCGCACAAGAAAGTCGGCGAGCATCGTTCACACCGACGGGGAATTCGTGGGACGCCGCTCGTTCGGAGTTCGACGCCACGTGCTCTCGGATGGCCATGGTGGGCGCTCCAATCCGGGCCGATCTCGATGAATCGTGGCGCCGTTTCGTTGCGCTTCGCAACCCGTACGAGGGTCCTCTTTCGCAGCTCGCGGCGAGGCTCTTGATTCCAATGCGGAACAGCCTGCCGCTGCCGCGCTGAGTCCTTGAGTCAATATCCTCTTGCTGGTATTTTATTATTAGAATTCAATCACTTACCACGCACGATCCGGCATCGGCTCGACCCCCACTCACAAGTCTTAACAGCGCTTCGCAAGGCATAACGGGTTATTCCCTCCGGCATCTGCGTAAATGCGGGTGATCAGTATGGCGCAAGGCCTGAAAGACTCTTAGAAGGACCCTTGGATGTTCGGGTGGGAATTCAGTCGGAGAATTGGCAGTGCGTGCGCCCTGCTCGGAGTGAGCCTGTTGGCTGTTACTCCTGTGGCTGCGCAGTCGACGCCGCAACAGGATACGAGCCTTGATGAGATCGTGGTGACCGCCGCGAACTTGAACGGCGTGGTTCAGGAAAAAGATAGTCCGGCGGCATTCGGAATCGACAAGCCGCTGGTGGATACGCCTCGTTCCGTGACGTCGATCAGCGACCTGCTGCTCGACCGCTACGACATCAAGACAGTTTACGATTTCACCGCAATCGCACCGGGCACCTATACCGGAAGCTACTTTGGCGTCCCGGGGAGCCTCAACATCCGAGGCACGATGGCGGATAACTATTTCAATGGTTTCCAGCAGATCACAAACTTCGCCACTTATCCCACGCCCGTCGATGCGAGTTCGAACGTCGAACTGGTGCGGGGCCCACCATCGCCTGCCTACGGCGCGGGCCAGGTCGGCGGCTACATGAACTTCATCCCCAAGAGCGCGCTGGGTCTGACCGCGAACTACCTGACCGAGCCCACCGGCGCAGTCACCGCAACTGTCGGCAGCTATAGCCAGAAGGAAGCAACTCTCGAGGGCGGCATGCCGTTAAAGCTCGGGGACCATGACGCCGGTGTGTACGGGTTCGCCAAAGTCGTCGACTCTGGCAGCTTCTACCTCGGCGAGCATCCCGAGACGCAAGTCGCGCAGCTGACGTTCAACACCAATCTGGGTTCCGGGTGGGCATTGGCCGCCACGACCCAGTACCTCCACTCGGACGGGTATTTGAAGGATCTCGGCTGGAACAGAGTCACTCAGAATCTGATCGACAACAACCAATACACCTCGGGGTCGGCGCTGACGCCGATCGTCCAACCGGGCCAACCGTTCATCACGGTGGCCGACTTCCAGGCCGCGAACGCGAAAACGCAAGCGGGAGCGGGCATTCAGCAATACGTGCTCCCCTCCTTCGGCGTGTTCGCGGTGCCGAATCAATACACGGAGTTGAATCCGTCGACAGTGAGGACGGTGTACCTGTCCCCGCGCGTGACGGATGTTTCTCCCGACGACATCAACACAGCCTCGACCCCGATCCTCTACGTCGGCCTCACGCGCGACTTTGGCGAGAGCGGACACTTGAAGCTCGAATCCTTCAGCCAATATCTCGACGCGTTGAACTACCAAAGCAGCGGATTCGCCACGTTATTTCGCACCACCGTCAACGAAGAACGAGTCTCCTATAACGACAAGCGCCACTTCGATGACACGTTGTACCTGCAATCCCTCGTGGGCGTGAGCTATCGCTATACGCACGCGTTGTCCGACCAATACTTAAACAGCGGCGTCAATGTTCAAGATCGCCGAGATTTATCACAGCCCATCACGCCGGACGAGATCTTCAACGCGGTGTTCGCGTCGCCGGGTTTCGATGGTTACCAATGGGATAATGCGGTCACGAGCCAGCAGTCGGATATCGCGGTGTTCCTGCTCGAAGACGCCCTCTTCTTGCAGCATCTGGACCTCACGGCGGGCGTGCGTAACGACAACTACTCGCTCAAGTCGGAGGATGCCGGCACCCTGGTCACAAAACCCGGCGCAACACCCGTGTGGTCGTCCGAGTCATCGAGTCCGACGAGCTACTCGCTCAGCCTGAGCGTCAAGAATCCCTGGGTGGTGCCCTACTTCACTTATGCTCGCTCCTACTCGCTCAATATCGATCAGGGGGACGCGGTCGATCCTTCGTTCCTGACCGCCCACAATGCCATCGGCGTATCCACGCTGCGCGAAGCTGGATTGAAAACCAGTCAGTTTGGCGGGCGCCTGTTCGCAGCGGCGGACGTGTATCGGCAAACGAACGAGTACGTGGACATCTATGACGATTCCATCGATGCCCAGCAGAGCCAAGGGTTCGAGGGCGAGCTGCGCTACCTCGCGACTAAGTATTTCGGCGTAACGGGCACCGTGACCACTCAGCATGTGCGCCAGCTCGGCGGCGGCGCCGGCAATGGCCCGTTCCTGGTGATCACGCCGGAGCAGGCTGGGATTTCGGGCATCCAAGGTTACGGCGGAATGTTCGAATCCAATGCTGCATATCTCGGCCTGGGCAAGGGCTACGCTCTTCATACCACGCCACAGTTCACCACGAGCCTGTTCGCGACCTACGACAACGGCGGACGATGGGGGCTCACGGGCGGGGCTATCTACAATTCCTGGACGGGCGGCTCCTTACCCGAAAGCATCAGGCTGCCGGGCTATACCCTGGTGAAGGCCGGCGCTTACGGCATCCTCGAAGGGGTGCGCGCGGATTTCTACATCGACAACGTCATGGATCGAAGATACTTCATCGCGGAGTATGACGTGGATTCGAACGCGAGCGTGTTGCCCGGCATCGGTCGGGAGTGGCACTTCAAATTGTCGAAGAGATTTTGAAACGAAACCCATGTTGTTAGCGAAAAAATACGAACTTGGGACCGTGACGATACTGGCGGCGTGCTGGGCCTTGGCACTCTTCGACATTACCGGTATCGACTATCTGATGCCCTTCATTGCGCCGAATCTGAAGCTGAGCAACACCCAAATTGGGTTGCTGTTTTCCCTCTACTACATACCATTTGGACTGTCGAGCTACGTGGCGGGCATATTGACGGACCGCCTTGGAAAGCACTGGACCTTGTTGTTCGTGGTGATGGTGCTATTTTCTGTTGCATCCGTGCTGCCGGGGCTTGCGACGTCGTTCACCACACTGCTGATCACCCGTTTAATCATGGGTGTATTGGGCGGACCGATACTGCCGCTTGCGCAAACGATCGTCGCCGTGGAGTGTCCGGCCGAGCACCGCGGCAGGAACATGGGCATCGTGCAGAGTGTCGGTACCAGCATATTGGGGTTTCTCGCACCCATCCTGTTGGTTGCGCTCGCCGTCCGCTGGGGTTGGCGCGTCGGATTTTTCGTTATTGCACTTCCCGGCCTCACCTGCGCGGCGTTCATCGCATTGTTTCTACGCCGAGCGGCGGAGCCTAAACCCGTTGTCGACGCTGGTGGCAGCGACACATCGCATCGCCGCATAGGCGTGGGCGAGGTGCTGCGGTACCGCAATGTGTGGCTGTGCGTCGTCGGGGCCTGCCTTTTTACTGCATTCGTGCTCATCGGCAGGGGATACATGCCGCTGTTCTATGTTCGGCTGCGGCACATGTCGCCGCAGCGCATGGGTATGTTGATGAGCGTATTGAGCGTCTCGGGGTTGGCGCTCGGTGTCCTCTTTCCGGCGGTTGCCGACCGCATCGGCAGAAAGCCCGCAGCCTTCATATCCAGCTTCCTCGGCGTGGTGTTTCCGCTGGCGGGCCTTTACTTCGTAGGCCCGGACGCGGTACTCGGTCTGTTGATGTTCATCGGCTGGGCGCCAGCCGGCGCCGCGATTCTGTTCCTTGCGACCATTCCTTCCGAAAGCGTACCGGTCCATTCAATTTCCACGGCTATCGGACTTACCTTTGCGATCGGCACGCTTGTTGGTGGTTTCCTGGGCCCAGCTGTCGCGGGATGGAGCGCCGATCATTGGGGCTTGCAGTCATCACTGCTGCTGCAAGCGGGCCTCGCCATCGCGATGGCGATCATCGCATTGGGGTTGAAAGAGACCAAACCTAGAAAGGCGAACTAACCCAAGGTCGCCAGCAGATCATGGGCTGCCTTCAGATCCGCGGTATCCGAGCCCTCGAGAAAGCGCGAGAAAATCGGCTTAAGCAGCGCGCGAGCGTCTTCGGGCCGCCCTTGATCGGCTTTGAGCGCCGCGAGATCGATCGACGTGCGCAACTCCCACGACATCGCGCCCTGGCGTCGGCTCAATGCGAGCGAGCGTTGGTAGTACGTCTCCGCGTCACCGTCGGGCTTCGGCGCGGAAAGGAGTGCCTTGCCTTTCAAGCGCAAGAGTTCCGGCATGTAACAAAGGTCCCCGTTTACCTCCGCCCGACCGATGCTGTCATCGACGAGTCTCAAGGCTTCAGCGACGCGCCCAATCGCTATAAAACCCTGGATGAGCGCCAAGTGGAGCTCTGTGTGCAGCTCGTAAGTTCCGGGATGCAGTTTTTCCAGGCAACGCTGCAAGCTCTCGATCCCATCTCTTATATCGCCTCGTTGAATTGCCAGCGCTGCTCTAATGCCGTGTGCGACCGTAACATTAGGCCCCATGGAGAAAGTCTCAGTGCGAGAGATGTACCAATCCACATGGTGCTTGGCACGATGGGTGTCGCCGGTCCATAGGAATACGGAAGAACCCCAATGCAACGCGAGCGAGAGCGACGCGTCCTCCAGCTTTGCGGCCTCATCAATCGTCCGAACTGCGCGGTCTACCGCCTGAGCCGGATAGCCCTGCAACCACAAAGTGCGCGCAAGGGCGGTCCCCGCCCAAATGTGGTGACCCGAGGCGAGGAAGATGGGGTTGGCCCACTGAGCACCTGGGTCGTGTCGTAGTGCGGCCTCGAGCTCCGCACGGGCGTCGCCAAGTTCTCCGGTAAAATGAAGCGAAATCCCCTTGAGAGTGCGGGCTAAGGCGATACTTGTCGAGTCTCCCTGGCCCACTGCAAGCTCAACGCCGTCCGTTGCGAAGTTGAGCGCGGTATTGAATGCCCGGTTGCGCGTATGGAACAGGTGCAATGGCACCAGCAGCTGGATTTGCTGTTGGGTTTTGCCGAGGGCTTTGGCAATCGTCATACTCCTGTTCAGAGTCGTAAGCACCACCTCATTATTGCTCTCGAACAGCAACGACATGCCCAGAGCTCCTTGAACACTCATCTCCTCCGCGGTATCCCGGGTCGCATCATCGAGCGCTGCAATGGCTCTCTCTGCCCAGCGCTGACACTCGCCATAAAACGACATCGCCCAAAAGACACGGGTGGCCGACGCTGCCAGTCCGACTCCAACTTGAGCATTGCCGTTGGCTCCGAAACACCATTCGAGGGCTGCACGCACCTCGACAAGATCGGCCACACGCGAGGCGCGCTCAGCCGCGCTCGACAGTGTCAGCCATTCGGCGGCCGTCTCATCGAGCCACCGTTGGCAATACCTTGCGTGGCGCACGGGTAGGTCGGCAGGACCGGCCGAATCGGCGCGGACTTCGAGAACATAGGCGCGCGTCGCTTCCAGGAGCCGGTAGCGCATCATGGCGCCCACCGGACGGGCGGCAACCATGGACTTCGCGACGAGGCTGTCAATCGCGCCGAAGACCAGCCCCTCATCGATGGTGGGGCACGTCACGACTGCGAGCGCCGCCTCGATCGTAAACTGTCCGACGAACACCGCGAGCCGCCGAAGCACGTCGCGTTCCAGTTCGGCAAGGAGCCCGAAACTCCACTCCAAGGTGGCCTGCAGCGTCTTCTGGCGCGGCGGTGCGGTCCGTTGCCCCGGCCATCGCAGAGTCAGGCGCTCATCGAGCAGCGCGGCGGTTCTCTTCAGACCGTAGGCCTCGACCCGTCCGGCCGCCAACTCGATCGCAAGCGCCACGCCGTCGAGCTTGCGACAGATGCCCGCCACGATCGCGGCTTCCGCGTCGCTGAAGACCAGGCGGTGGCCGCTCGCCGCTGCCCGCTCCAAGAAGAGCTGCGCCGCCGGAAACGTTTGAACCGTCGCTGCGGTGAGATCCGGATCATCTGGGGGGCAAGCCAGGGTATCCAATCGATAGACGTGTTCACCCTCGACGCGCAGAGACTCCCGGCTGGTGATCAGCAGGTGCACCTGCAGCGCCGCGACGAAGATGCGCGATGTCAGCGCAGCAATGGCCTCGATGAGGTGCTCGCAGGTGTCGAGGACCAGGAGCATCCGTTTATCGCGCAGATACGCGATCAGACTGGAGACCACATCGTCGGTCGAGACACCCAACAAAGAAGCGATCGTCGGCGCGACCAAGGCGGGGTCCGAGAGTGCGCTCAAATCGATGAACGTGACGGCGCCAGCAAAGGCCTCGACCAGATCATGCGCCACCGCGACGGCCACGGTCGTTTTGCCCACGCCGCCCGCCCCCACGATCGTGACAAATCGTGAGTCGGCGAGTCGAGCCGCGATCTCGTGCGTCTCGTCGATGCGACCAACCATGCGGGTAAGGCGGCTCGGCATAGCGGTATTGGTGAAACTGGCCGACCCCGTCGCCGAACGCTGTATACCCGGCTCAAGCGAGCGCGAAATCGGCGCGACGAAGCAGTAGCCCCGTCCGGCTACCGTCGTGATGTATCGAGAGCCCTCCTCGCCGTCGCCTAGCGCCTTGCGCAGGCTCGCGATGTGAAACCGCACACTTCCCTCGTCGACGACACTATCGGGCCACACCTGGGCTAAGAGATCCCGCTTGGTGACTACTTCGTTAGGGCAGGATACAAGTGCGATCAAGGTATCCAGTGCGCGCGCGCCCAACTCCACGCGGACTCCCTCTTTTGTGAGGGATCTTTCGCTTGCGATCAAGCTGAAAGCACCGAACGATATGACGTCTTTGGTCGGCATCCCCGTGGACTCTTCTTCTGTCATCGCCTGATTAATGGGCCCCATCCTAGGTCAAGGAGGGCTCTCGCGCCATTGATCAATTCGGCTCAGTAGGTTCCGCCCAGGCGCCGCTGAGGATCCGCCGACTGGCGGCGCAACATAGTGACCCTGCGAGATTTGTGAGCGATCGCCACAACCCGGCCTTGCGCCGCTCACAACTGCTGCGCTGCTAGCAACTGCTAATGGCATTTCGTAAGGCATAACGGGCTATACACGGCGACTTCTGAGTAAATACCCCCGCAGTTTACGGATTCGCGATCGCTCTTAAGGACCAGTCATGACCCAGCTTCAGAAAGTGCTCTATACCGGCAAAGCCCACACGTCGGGCGGCCGGGATGGCACTTCCCGCAGCTCCGATGGTCGGCTGGACGTTAGACTTTCATCCCCCGGCACGGCGGGCACCGGCACGAATCCCGAGCAGCTGTTGGCTGCCGCTTGGTCCGCATCTTTCATCGCCTCGATCAAGCACGAGGCCGAAAAACTGAAGGTTTCGCTGCCGGCGTCCGTATCGATCGACGCCGAAGTCGACCTGGCCGGGGCCGGCGGCATTTATGTCATCCGGGCGCGCCTCAACGTCACTCTGCCCGGATTGGAGCGTGAAGCAGCGCGAACCCTGGTGGACGCCGCGCATCAGGCGTGTTCCTTCTCCAAGGCCACACGAGGCAATGTCGATGTCGCAGTCAACTTGCTCTGAGCCGCACCAATCGGCGCCGGCGTGTTCCGGATTCGACCCCTCCTCCTTGACCGCGACGTTCGGCGCGCCCTGCCAAGATGGACGCCTGCTGCCAACCGTGCTGGCCACGTTGACGCGCCATGAGGCGCTGCTGGCGGAGATCGAACGAGCGAGTTCGACAGGCGGCTTTTGTTGGCATGTGTATACGGGCAAGATGACATGCACGGGCGAGGTCTACCGGATTTTCGAGCTGGATGCGGCGGTGCCGATGACCCTGCAGCTCTTGGGCACTCGGGTACACCCGGACGACCTGCCGCTGCTGCATGACATGACCGAGCGGGCGCGCATGGAGGCGAACGGGTTCGAGTATCAGCTGCGGTTGTCCCTGCAGACTGTGAAATATCTGCAGTTGAATGCGCGCCGCAGCGAGGACGCCGATGGTCAATCGCACTATATCGGGGCGATTCAGGACGTCACCCGGCGCCGCCTCTCGGAGGAGGCACTCGGCAATATGCGCTGCGAGCTGGCGCGAGTGGCGCGAGTATCGAGCCTGGGAGTCCTTACGGCCTCGATCGCGCACGAGGTCAATCAGCCCCTCTCTGGGATCATGACCAACGCAAGCACGTGTCTGCAGATGTTAGGCGCGGATCAGCCGGATATTGAAGGAGCACGCGAGACGGCGCGGCGCACGATTCGCGACGGCGAGCGAGCCTGCGAGGTGATTGCGCGGTTGCGGGCGCTGTTCGGCAAGCGGGGAGGCAAGACAGAATCGGTGGATTTCAATGCGGTGACGCGCGAGGTGATTGCGTTGTCGTTGAGCGAGCTGCATCGGCGGCGGGTGACGCTGCGCACGGAGCTTGCCGAGGAGTTGCCGGCGGTGACGGGTGATCGGGTGCAGCTGCAACAAGTGATCCTGAATCTGTTGCTAAACGCCGCAGAAGCGATGAGCGGCATTGAAGACCGGCGGCGCCAACTCCTGATCCGCACCGAGCCCGAAGCGGCCGATCGCGTGCGCCTGAGTGTCCAAGATGCGGGGGTCGGATTCGAGCCGCACGATGCAGAGCGACTGTTCCAGGCGTTCTATACCACCAAGAGCGGAGGGATGGGGATCGGTCTGTCGGTCAGCCGCTCGATCATCGAGAGTCATGGCGGACGTCTGTGGGCGGAGCCCAATGCCGGACCCGGTGCTACCTTCGCTTTTTCTCTACCGGCGCGCAAGAGTGACTGCAATGCCAAGAGGCTTGGTACCGTGCTGAGGCCTGCCGTTGCTGAGCGCTCCACGAGGAAGCCGTGATGGCTGATGCCTCGCTCATTGCAATCGTCGATGACGATGTGTCGGTGCGGCAATCCCTGCCGGATCTCGTAAGACACTTCGGCTTCAAAGTCCAGGCATTCGTTTCCGCGGAAGAGTTTCTCGCGTCTGATTGCGTCGACCGGACGAAATGTCTGATCCTCGATATTGCCATGCCGGGTATGTCTGGACCCGACCTGCAGCGGGAACTGGCGCGACGCGGGCAGAAGATCCCTATCGTCTTCATCACCGGTCAAGCGGACCCAGATTTGCGACGACAACTCCTGGCAGAGGGTGCTGTCGATTGCCTTTTCAAACCAATTAACACGACAGCACTACTCAAGGCGCTCAACACCGCGCTTGGATTGAGCTGACGCAGGGAGCACTAACATGAACTGCAGCAAATTCGCCCTAACGCAACAAAGTCCGCCGGAACCGCAGGTCATACCCACCGTATTCATCGTCGATGACGATGTCTCGGTGCGTGAGTCTCTGGAATTGATGATGCGCTGCGCGGGCTGGCGGCCGATCACTTTCGCGTCCGCCCGCGAGTTCCTGTCCCATCCTCAAGTATTCACCCCGAGCTGTCTGATCCTGGACGTCGGCCTTCCCGACGTCAATGGGCTTGACCTGCAGCAGCAGATTGCGGAAAGACATCATCCGCCGATCATTTTTCTCACCGGTCACGGCGATATTCCCACCAGCGTACGCGCAATCAAGGCGGGAGCGTTCGATTTCGTGACCAAACCCTTCCATGCGCAGAAGCTGCTGGATCTGGTGCGTGCAGCCATCGCTCTTGATTATCAGTGCCGTACCAAGCGATCCGCACTTGACGGTCTGCAGCGGCGCTTCGACTCGTTAACACCGCGTGAGCGCGAGGTCCTACCGCTGGTGGTCAGCGGCCTCCTCAACAAGCAAGCCGCCGCACATCTTGGGATCAGCGAAATCACGTTGCAGATCCACCGCACCAACGTAATGCGCAAAATGGAAGCGGGCTCGCTTGCCGAACTTGTCAGAATGGCGGACGCACTGTCGATACCCTTGGCAAGCGTTCGGCGCCTGCCGCGGCCTTCGGTTAGATTCGGACTCGCGACGCCGGAATTTAGTCTTGCGTGAGCGCGGGCGGGCCTCCATCAAAGATTGACCGATAGCTTCAGCCCAATGACCACATCGCTCGCCTTATTGGAAATGCCGCCCGGCTGGCACACATACTGGATATTCGGTCGCAGATCCAGCCATCGCGTGGCTTGAATTTTGTAGAAAAGCTCGCCCACATATTCGGCGCTCTGGACACCGACCGGACCACGCCCCAACTCGTTCTGAAGCCATTCGACATCTGCCACTCGGCTATTCACGTGAGTGCGCCCAATCGCGAAGCCGAGTTCATCCTCGGGAAGCGACGAAAAAGGTCCCGTATATAAGACTCCTGCCGCCATCTGGCTGTCGAGCGTCGAGGTCCGTCGATCGGCATAGATGCCGTTCAGGAAAACACTGACGCCTTGTTTGGATTCGCCTGTCAACGGGGCTGTCAGACGTTGTAGGAAATTGAAATAGCCCCCGTACTCTCCGTGTCGCATGAGCGGCTCGCCGCCGGCGATCGCCAACGGTTGCCCGTTCGTATTCTCGACAACGTCCGGGGCTCTCGACGAGTTGTACCAGGCACCCAATTTGTAGCTGCCGACGAGACCCCTGCCGATCGTGGGCAGCCAGCCGATCTCCACCGGGGCCAGCATTCCGGTTGCCCCCGGCGGATCCCCGAGATCCAAGGAATACCTGGTCAGTAGATAGCTTGGATTGACCTCGAAAGCGCCAAGTTGCACGTACCCGAAACCCGGAACGGACACCTTGACCCGAGTCCCCCATTGGCTCACCGGCCAGTTGTACCAGTAGCTGCCGACGCCATTCCCAGGCGCCGCACCGCAAAACGTGAAATTCATGAAGTCGCACGAGAACGCCGCGAAATCTTCGCCTTCCGACAGTCGGCCGACTTTCCAGTCCAGCATGCCGTCGAGATATTTCTGGTCGTACCAGAACTGGGTCAAGTACCACGTCTCTTTGTCGCCGTAGATTTCCTGAACTTGCTGGAGGTCGTCAAGATTGGCATCGGCACTCAAGTTTCGGCCATTGCGATCGATGACCGCGATCTTGAACTGCGCATGATCGATATCGAGGAGCTTGTGTAGATCGAGCGTCGCTGCGAAGGTCCATTGATCGGCATAGCGCCAAAGGTCCTTATCACCGCCTCGCACGTTAGTGGCCGTCTCGGACGTATAGCCGACACGAAGGTCGATTCCGTCTTCGCGCAACTCACTTCGCAAGCCATCCCAGTCGAAGAACAGATCGTCGCTGAACGGCTGCGGTGCACCCGCTTGTGCTGTCGAACCGCACACGAGGATACCCAGCGACAGGAGCGCAAGATTGAATCTCATGTTCTTCTCGAGGATGGCTGCTGGCGTTTGTCCGCGCACTGGGCTTTCATTGCGGCTGGATTGCTCAAGAAGGAGGATTCGAACCATGCCTGCGGGATGTCCGGTTGCTGCTCTCCCATTAAGCGTGCGCTTGAAAATAGAACGAAAAATCGGCGCTTCATCGTGACTCCTACGTGAACTCGACCAGCGGGTCACGATAACCGTGACGGCAGCAGCGATCCGTGCATGCAAACTATCAACACGTGAAACCATTCTCTTGAACGGAAGAGAGACGTTTGTATTTTTGCCGTCGATTGAGAAATCGACCGACGCTGGAGCGGGCGCCTCGATGGATGTACGCACACCAACGCTCCCAGGCTTCCAGCCCGTCCCGCCGAATCGGCGTAAACACGGCGGGCGTTGCCGGCATACACTCCATGCCGCCGCCGAGCGTAATGCCGACCACGCGTATGAATGGGCGCAGAAGCGGGTGCCCCCGAAGGCGCGCGTGGCTGATGATCGCGACGACCATGTCGCGTAGTTGGCGACGATCCGCGAGCCAGCACGCTACTCGGACGCGAGCATGATTAGCGCCTGAGAGAGGTAAAGATCAATTGCGTCCTACTCAAGTACCACGCTTCGCTTTACATGCTCATATACATCCTGCGACCGAGGACGCACGCTAATGGCTTACGATTCATGACGTACAATCGTTCGAGCCGGCTTGCAGAAAGCCATCCGCCTTGGATGTGGTGTATTCGGTCGACGTTAATAGAACGTCCTAGGTTAAGGTGCTAATCAAGAAGACGCCAAAAATAACTGCTGTTATGGCGAGGGCTAGGAACATAGCCACCACATCCACAAGAAAGCCGCGTTCATTGAGCGATTCTGGTCTGTCGGACATGATTATTTACCGTGGTTAGAGGATCGGGTTGAACCATACCCGTGGACCCGGGCGCGGCCTATCACGCCTTTACGTTAGATACGCATCGTTCCAGAGTGTCGGAATGTAATCGGAGGAATTATGGAGAGAGGGCCTGAGGCGGCACCGGTCGCATTGCGGTGAAACCTGTGAGTTGCCGATCTGATTGGACGCACGTCGGCATGGGTCGACCTGTTTAGCCGATGCTCAAGACCGTACCAGACGTCGGTGGCGCTCGGGGTGGGGAGCTCTTGACGGAGCCACAACTCCTTGGGATTCGCGGCGGCGGCGTATAGCTCTTCGGACTCCAACAAAGTCGTATGTTCGTCGTCAGAACCTGCCGCGATCACCACTGGAGCACCAAGATGGTTGATGGATTTTATTGGCTCGAGATCTGAGGCGGCGATATGCAGTCGAGGTTCCAGCTGCATGAGCAGCAGCGGTGCAAGAGACGACACCATAGGGCCTAGCCGAATTCTGATTCGGTTCTCGACTGCTTTGGTTATCCGTGGATAGACAGCTTCCAGAACCACCGCGTCGAAGCCGGAAGGTTGAGGGCCCAATAGCACCGCCGCCCCTCCCATGGAGCAGCCGATAACCCCAATGCGGCGCTCGGGGTTACTGTGTTTGAGCCACGCGAGGGCGGCAACTACGTCGGCTGATTCACGCGCGCCGAACGTGATCGCTTCCCCTGGCGTCTCTCCGTGCGCTTGAAGATCAATCAGCAACACGGAAAATCCATGGTCCTTCAGTAACTGAGCTCTCGATACCATCGTTGAGCGATCAGCGCGGACGGTGTGCAACAAAATGACTGCCGGAGAACTGGAGCCCGAATTAATCCACCAACCGGCAATCACATGCCCCGCGCCAGGGATGGAAACGGCATGGGCGTCGACCCGAAGCGCGTCGAAGCCAGGCGGCCATTGCACCGCGTGATTCGCCGGATGGACCAGTACTGATCCAAGAATCCATACGAACGCTGCGATCGTGCCGAACAGAATGAGCACGGCAATCAGGGGGCGCCTTAAGAACGACAAGGGTCGATTACCTGGACTCAACGTCTCTCCGTTGCCGGGCGCCAGTAAGTCATATCGACCCCAAGCAGCCCGTGGCCACTGTCGACCCTGCGACGACGGAGACGCGCGCCTCGGTCATCCGACAGATGTCATTTTCCAGATAAGGCGTCGGTTATCTCGGTTTCAGTCGGTATACGGTTTAGCATGTGACCCTGCAGCGTCGCTGGCGCCCACATTCCGCGCGTGTGCGAAAGCGTTGTGATTAGTCCACAGAAAAGCGCGGCATGAATCCCTATGATAAGGAATAGCGTAGCGGAGCGAAGTGAGAAGTAGCCGGAGTTGCTATCAGCGAGCAAGATAAATCCCCTTGCTGCCACGACTGGACTCACCGCTGTAACGTGAGCTCGCGGAAACTCGTAAACAATCACTATGGCTGCCCAATAGCAACCTACAGCGAAGCACAGTCTCGAGAGTGCCGAAGATCGAGACGCTGAATCCGCGAGCCACTCCTCTTCGAGCCTTGAGGACAAACATTCCGGCGCTTGACCGGCTGCGTAATGAATCAACCATTGAGTCAACCCGTTTAACTCGAATTGCGTCGGTCGCTCGTTACGCTGGCTCATGCGAGTACTCCTCGATTAAAGCTTGCGAACACTTCACTGGCGAGTCTCAGACCCGTTGAAGTCAGCCGATATAGCCGACGGCGCGGACGTCCCGCGCTCGAGGGATCGATAGATTCCCACTGGCTGACGAACCAACCTGCGGATTCGAGTCGAATGAGGATCGGATATAAGGTACCCGATGCAATACCGCAGCGTTGGTGCACTTCCGCGCCCGCCAACTGCTCCACCGGATTTTCCAAGAAGACTTCCAATACGCGGAGCGTCTGCAGTGACATCCGAACATTCGTGTCTTTCTTACCCATAGTAGAAACTCTACATAGGGTATAGAATAAAAGCAAGTTGACCTGTAACGGATCGGATTTCAGCAAGAGAGAACCGCATTGTGCGGGTATGTGTAAAGTCAGTTTTCGGGTCCCGAGACCAGGAGCATCAACATGGCCATGGCTGTAAGCAGTAACGACGGTAAGTCCTATTCCGACATCAACATGACCCCGTTGATCGACGTAATGCTGGTGTTGCTGATAATTTTCATCATCACGATTCCGAGCCAGACTCATGCGGTGAAGATCGACAATCCCTCACACAGTCCGCCGCCATCTACGCCTCCCGATGTGATAGATCTGTCCATAGACTTCGACGGCACCTTGCTTTGGAATAAGACACCAGTGGACCGCGCCACCATGCAGGGGTATATCACCCAAGAAGCCACCAAGAGTCCGCAGCCCGAAGTGCACATCACGGTCGACAAATTCTCAAAGTATGCAATCGTGGCGCAAACTTTGGCGGACTTGCAACACCGCGGCCTGAAGAAAATAGGGTTCGTCAATAACGAGTTCTTCTAGCAGATCCCGACGATAAAGACGCCTTTACTTGGCAGCGGGCGAATATTCAAATGACGTGAAGAACGGTACCCGCGGTGGTTGGAAAAAGAAGCTCCGAGCCATGGCGCCGCGGAAACATCGCGCGAACGGTGACTCTCCCAGAACCCACGAGTTGATCACCTTACCTGTCGCCGCCAATTCAACGACCACCGTAAAGCTCGCTGGTACAGCAGCTTGGGCGGCGCAGGCTGGAAACGCAGTCGCGGCCATATCACCTTGCGCCTTGGTCAAAGCTTGGAGCTGTTCCTTTGAGAGAGAAGCTTCGGAGCGATCTGCCTCCGCCTTAGCTTCTGACGCCGTCGGTTCACTAGCGAGGACGAAAGGCGAGCCCAGCGACAGGCTACTCGCGACCACTACGGATAGGAAATGGCACCTGCCCTGGTTCGTGTGGGAAGCAGGACGAAGCTTTGGCAGACACTCGGTTTGCTGCTCATGCGTATCCTTACTAATAACACCTAACGTCCAAGTTGAGCGGCTGCGCGGCGGCGCAAGCCCAGCCGACGCTACTTTATTTGGACTTATCAACCCCCTTCGTCCCCCACGAATACGATGCCGCGTGTCCGCTCCAATGTTAGAGCGCATCCTTACGCGCCGCCTTTCTTCCGGACGAGGCCCACCGCTTGAACCTCGACCAACGAACCAAAATGAAGTTGCGGCGAAACGGCCACAACTCGTGCAGGACGATGCTGGCCAAAGACGTCAGCGTAAACACGGTTTACGGCTGGCCAATTCGCGATGTCGGTAACGTAAACGGTAACGCTAACCACATTGTCCAAATCAGAGTGCGCCGCCCGCAGGATGGCACTCACGTTGGCTAGCGCCTGGCGCGTCTGCGCCTCAATTCCCTCCGGAATCTCGTGGCCGCCACCTGGTTTTATGGGCAACTGCCCGGACACAAAGACAAAGCCGTTCGCGACGATTGCTTGGCTGTAGTGCCCGCCGGGCGGCGGCGCATCTGCAGTTTCAATCGATTGTATAGTTTGCCCCGAGACATCTGTTGCTGTGAACGCTAGCAGTGCGAGTGTGATTGCAGTTCCGAATTTGTTCATAACGGCTCCGCTTTGTCAGTCTGTCGGTCGAACCGAAGATGGGCACCGACCATACGGCGTCCGCCGTCGTCAAGCCTCGCGCGGCGCATTCAATGCGATCTAAGGAAACTCTGATTTACCCGTCGGAGTTGATGCAATATCGCTCAACGGAGGACCGCGATGAAGCAACAGACACTGACGGGATTTGAGAAGTACGGGAAGACCACACGCCGCGCGCAGTTTCTGGCGGACATGGACAAGATTATTCCGTGGACTGAGCTTGCGGCGGCTGTGCAGAGCGCCTATCCGAAGGTCGGCGAGAGCGGCGGTCGACCGCCGATTCCACTGGAGAGGATGCTGAGGATCTACTTCCTGCAGTTGTGGTTCAACCTCTCGGATCCGGCCGTGGAGGAAGCGCTTTACGACTCGGTCGCGATGCGCGCCTTCGTGGGCATCGATCTGGGGGCAGAGGGCGCGCCCGATGAGACGACGGTGTGCAAGTTTCGCCACCTTTTGGAGCGCAACAAGTTGGGCAAAGTGCTGCTCACGGCGGTGAATGATCATCTGCATCGCAGCGGCATCAAGATTGCCAAAGGCACGATCGTGGATGCGACGATCATCGGTGCGCCGAGCTCGACGAAGAATAAGGACGGGCAGCGCGACCCGGAGATGCACCAAACCGCGAAGGGGCAGCAGTGGTACTTTGGAATGAAGGCGCATGTCGAAGTGGACAGCAAAACAAAGCTGATCCACACGGTCCTTGCCTCGGCGGCCAATGTGCAGGACCGCGACGCGTTGCCATACCTGCTTCACGGCGCGGAGACGCGAGTCTGGGGCGACCAGGGCTATCAGGGCCATGCGCACCTGATTCACCGACATGCACCGCGAGCGAAGGATTTCACGAACAAACGCTATCGCTTTCGCGGGAAGGTCAATGAGGTCGAGAAGGCGAAGAATCGGAACAAGTCTGGAGTGCGAGCGAAGGTCGAGCACGTGTTCGGCGTGATCAAGAACATCTTTGGCTTTCGAAAGGTGCGCTACCGGGGTCTTGCGAAGAACCTGCACCGGCTCGAAGTCACCGCCGCGCTCACAAATCTGTACATGGTTCGCCGCAGGCTGCTCAATGCGTAGGAGACGTGTCGATACGGATCGGGAAATGCGGAGTTTTGAGGCAACAATCCTCGGCACAAGGGCCCGCTTTGGTCGGTTCCTCGGTGTTCGATCGAAATCGCAGCAGAAATCCGTTGTCATGGCTAGTTCTTCAGACCTTCCCTAACGATGAGGTTGAGCGACGCGGGGTTGCGCCGACGAAAAACGAAGCTGATTTATCCAAATCATCGACCCTCTCCTTGGCCAACCGAAGTTGTTGCCCCGCGATCGCTCGAACCGATTGTTAGATGTCGTCGCGCACAATGGAACGCACGGTATACCAGACCATAGAAACCGCAAGCACCAGAAGAATGCTGCCCAATAGAACCACCGACCGCTTGGCCCAGCTCGTCCGTTTCCAGGGCGAACGAGCCGCCGCGACAAGTTAGCGCCGTTTTTGCCGCGTTTCATCCGCTTGCGCGACGCACCATCCTATCTTGGCATGGACAAGAATCGCTTCAATCGCGATGTTCGTCCGCTCCTCCCCGCGATTCCAATCGGCACACAGGGAATCGCCTTCGACCGGCTTGACCTCGATTCCTGGGCCGACGACTATAAGAGCCGCAACGGGCATCCCGCGGCTCAACCTGAAAGGGATAAGCCATGGGAAACCAAAGAAAGTCAGGCCTCACCAAACGAGGTGGGATCTGGCATATCGATAAGCAGTTCCGAGGAGCACGCATTTGCGAAAGCACTGGAACAGGCGAGATCGGGCAAGCCGAAGAGTACCTTGCGAAGCGGATAATCGAGATTCGCGAGATCAGGCTCTATGGTGCCCGCGAGCTGCGCACGTTCCGGTCCGCGGCGACGAAATATCTGCTGGAATACGCCTACAAGAGGCGCATCAAGGACGATGCGCTACACCTGAAGCAGCTCGATCCGTTCATTGGAGCCTTGGAGCTGAAACAGGTGCATATGGGCACTCTGCAGGATTTCATCGAGCAGCGGCGGCGGGATGGCGTCAAGACGAAGACCCTGAATTTGGCGCTTGGCGTCGTACGCAGGATCTTAAATCTTGCCTCCTCCGAGTGGATAGATCGACAAGGCAAGACCTGGTTGAAAACGGCACCGAAGATCAAGCTGTTTCCAGTCAGAGACGCCCGCTCACCCTATCCGCTCACGCGCGAAGAACAGGCGCTCTTGTTTCAAGAGTTGCCCGACCACCTCGCGCGCATGGCGCTCTTCAAGGTGAACACGGGGCTGCGGGAGCAGGAAGTTTGCGGACTCAAGTGGGACTATGAGGTCAAGGTGCCGGAACTCGATACATCGGTGTTCATCATCCCGGGCGAGCGCATCAAGAATGGCGAGGAACGCCTCGTCGTGCTCAACGGGATCGCGAAGTCGGTCGTCGAGAGCGTTCGCGGGCTGCATCCGGTTTATGTATTCGTCCACGCGCGGAACAAAGACGGCGAATCGGGGCCGGTGCTGAAGATCAACAACACGGCCTGGAAGGCGGCTCGGGAGCGCGCGGCGGATGCTTGGGAAAAGCAGCACGGCGAGCCTGCGCCGGCGGGCTTCAGGAGTATTCGGGTTCACGATCTCAAACACACCTTCGGTCGCAGATTGCGGGCGGCAGGAGTCTCGTTCGAAGATCGTCAGGATTTGCTCGGGCATCGCAGTGGTCGCATCACGACGCACTACTCCCAAGCGGAACTGACGAACCTGACTGAGGCCACGGAAAAAGTTTGTGCGACGCAGTCCCGCAAAACTCCCGCAATCACGTGGTTGCGGCGCAAGACGGGTTAGTTGTAAGCGCTAAGTTACTGATCTATTTTGATATTTTTTGCGCGCCCGGACGGATTCGAACCGCCGACCACCTGGTTCGAAGCCAGGTGCTCTATCCAGCTGAGCTACGGGCGCAACCGCCGCGAAGTTTACCGGGTTCACTACGGCGTCGCACGCATGACCGCAAATCGAGTCCGGGAAAGCGCCTCATGCCGTTTGCTGTCTGATCGCGGCCGACGATGGACAAACCTCCTTCAATTGCTCTGCAATTCGCTGTGCCTTGGTACGCGATCGACAACGGGCCGAGCCTCGCCCTCGGTTATCGCAGCAGGCTTCGCGCCTTTCGCATCGATCGGGGTGTCTTGCTCATCACGCCACAATCTATCGGAGTGCAATTCGTGCAGACTGACTTCTCTTTTCCGTTCCGCGGCGTGGTTTCTGCGCCACGAGACATATGCTGCTCTCATATAAGCGCCCGAGAGTCCGAATCCGGCGATGATTATTGCGATTAAAAGATCGTCAGCCATGGCAATCCTCCCCTTGTTCGCAAGAATCGGCACGCTGAGATGATTCGCGGGTAGCTGCCGGTGGGTACCCTGCTCGCGGAAAAGCCGCCGATGTCGCGAGAGCATGTGATCGCTTCACAATTCCTCCTAAGTCAAAATTTGCTAGCTCGAGCAGAAAAGGCGGACCCTAAGCTTTCTCATATGCATATGCGTAAAGCACGAGATCACGCGACCCTTAGTTGATCGGGTAATTCGACGTGGGTTGCGTGCAATAATTCGGTGCCGGATTGTTCGCATTGAACGTGGGGTTGGGGCCGTCGTAGGCTGACCACCCGACGCAATTCCCCTGCGGCTGACCTAGCCCCATGTTGATCATCCAAATCCCCTGGTCGTTATACGAGGCCCCCGCCGCCGTTGCCGTGTTGAGCAAATCGTAGTAAACCACCGGTCCCGCATCCGTGATGAACACCTTGGGATCGAGGCGCTGCGCGATCGCCCCGGTGGCTAGCGTGCTATTCGCCTCAACCAGCACCTCGAAGAACGGATTGTTCGGGTCGAGGGTGGTCACTCCGATGCCGTTGGGGTCGGTTTCGGTCTGCTGCGATTCGGCCTGTGGTCCTAGGCCCATGACCACATAGGTCACGCACTTCGGGGTGCAGTTGATGAAGGCCTTGGGATCGAACATGTAGGGCTCGAGCGGATCCGGAGAAAAGATGGTGTTTACCAGGGTCATGATCGGCGAGCCGTCCGAGTTGGTGCCCGTCTGATGGAAGACCTCGATCTGCATATCCGCAGCCACGGTCATCAGGATGTACGTCGCGTTGCCATTGGCGTCGGGGAAGTCCGGCGCGAGGAACATCACCCCGCGCTGCTTGGTGGTGGGATCGAAGGTCAATTGGTCGTAAGCGTGGGTGTCCATGTCATACCAGAACTCCTGCTGCAATAGATTCACGCCAATCGGCACATCGCCCTGGAAGGTCAGCCAGCGCGTGCTCTGCGGATAAGGGCTATTGGCATCGTGCGCGCAGGCCACGAAGCGCTCGCCGATGCCGTTGGCGATCTGGCCGAACGGAACTTGATAGGGCACCGTGCCTGTCGCGGTGCTCACGGGTTCGGTAAACATCTCAGTGGGTGTGAGCAGATTCTCGAACAGCGCGGAGGCGAAGGAATCCGACACGCACTGGCTCGCCAACGGCAGTACCGTATTCTGGAAGGGCGGCAAATAGGCGCCTGGGAAGAAGGTGGGTACTGTCCACGTGGCGAGGCCACCGCTGTTTCCTGTTTCCGAGGCCAGCGCGGCTGCTGCATACTGGTAGGTCGCGGGCTCTCCAGACGCAATGCCGGTGTACACCAACTGCGATACCGGATCCTGGCCGGCCACCGGCGTGGAGAAAGCCCATTCCGGTCCATTGCCCCAGTCCTGCCAGAAGAAGGCCAGTAGCGGCGCCGCGTTGCTTTCGCGGCCCGAGGAAGGAATGAACATACCCGTCACCGGATTGACGTAGTTCACCCACAGATTGTTGTCGCGATCGGTCCAGTTCACCTGGGAGTTCGTGGAACCGAAGTTGCAGGTGGAGCAGTAACGGCCGTCGCGCGCCCAGTCGAACTCGATATCGCCGGTCATGTACGGAGACACCGACACTTCGGTGAAGGCCTGAGTGACTGACACGGTCGCATGGGGTGGGGTCAGGGCACAGGATTTCGGCGCGGCCTTTTCGCACACGTTGAATTGCAGCCCGGGATATGTGGCGGCCGCAACGGTGGCGGCTACGGTGATGACGCCCGTGGAGGGAATCAACGTGATGCCCGTCGGCCAGGTGCCGATCTCTGACACGGTGGCATTTCCGGAGGCTCCCAGCGTTGCGGCGGCGCCGTTGATCACATCGTTGATGACCACGTTGCCGATGGCCACTCCCGGTTCGTTCCCCACCACGATGCTGCCCGCCACGTTCACTGCGGTGATCGATGCATCCACCTGGATGGTGACGGGCGCAGATGGGCAATCCTGCGTCGAACCATACGCGCACACGGTGTAAGACATCGAATCGTAGTAACCCTGCGCTACGGTGGATGCAACCGTGACGGCGCCGGTCGTGGTGTTGAGCGCAATGCCGGTGGGCCAGATGCCGCTGGCGCTCACCGTGCAATTCGGCGAGGTCTGCAGCCGGCAATTAACGCCGTTGATGGTGTCCGGCTGATTCGGAGACTGTCCGTTCACTACGTTCTTGAGCGGCGTGGAGTTCTTGCCAAAGGTGGCGATGCCTGCCTGCGCATTGACGATGATCTTGTTCGTGATATCCAAATCGATGGTGTTGGCGGCACAGTTCACCGGCACGTTCAGATCGCAGAGCTGGTACTGGAATTCGTAACCGCCGGCGGCCAGCGTGCTGGAGGTGTAGAGGCCGCCGGTCGCGTTGTCGAGCGCTACACCGGTCGGCCAGTTGCCCACCTTGGCCACATGCGCGTTGCCGCCGGTGCCGGTAACCGCCGGTTGGCCGTTCACCGTATCACCGGCGAGCACGTTGACCACGGGCTGAACGGCCACGCCCGCCGGGGCGGATACGGTTATCGGGTTCGCGAGAATGTACGCGGTGATGATGGTCACCGTCACGGTATTCGACGCGCAGGCCTGCCCCGGCGGCAAGCTGCAGATTTCATAAGAATTGACCCAGGTGCCATCGGCGGACGATATCTGGGTGCTGACCTTCCCGGCGGCGTTCAGGCCGATGCCATTGGTCCACGGGGTACCGTTTAGCTTGGCGACCAGCGCATTGCCGCCCGTGCCGAGAACGGCGGGTGCTCCATTGATCGTGTCGGTGGCGGCGACATTCGCCACCGGCTGCGAAGGCACGCCGAAATCGGCCGTGCCGGTATGCGCATTAGCCACCACCACCGGGCGATTGCTGACGGTCACCATGGCCGTGTTGCCGTTGCAGGTAGGCGTCGGCTCGTTCAAGTCGCACACCTGGTAGCCCAGCGGATACACATTCGCTGCTACAGAGGCGCTCGCACTGATCTGGCCGTTGGTGGTATTCAGCGCGAAGCCCACGGGCCAGCTGCCGGTCGCCGACACCTTGGCATTCCCGCCGGGTCCGAGGACAACGGCAGCTCCATTCACGCTGTCGCCCAAGGTGACATTAGGGATGCACGCACCGCCGACTCCGGTGTAACAGGTTCCGGACTGGGGGATTACGACGATTACCGGTTGGATGACAGTAACTGTGCTAGTCGGGCTTACCGCGCAGTCGGAGAAGAGGTCGCACAGCTGGTACTGGAAGGAGTATGTGCCCACCGGCGCGCTAGCGGAGGTGCTGACGAGCCCGTTGGCGGGATTGAGCGCAATGCCGGCAGGCCAGGTGCCGTATTTGTTGACTATGGCATTCCCGCCCGAACCGAGCACGGCCGGTGCGCCGTTCACCGTGTCGGTCGCAACCACATTCGAGATTGCCTTCGAGCCGATGCCGACGTCGGCGGTGCCAAACTGAGCATTTGCAACGATTTGCGACTGCGCGGAGGCGGCGAAGGCGACACTCAGACCGAATCCGAGAAGGCTGCGATTGATTTGATGTCGAGGCATACCTAGTGACGTCCTTGTCTCGGGTCACGGCGCAAGCATCAGAAGCTGGCCAAGCGACTGGCGCAGTCTTTACATGAGTCCGTAAGTACCGAGATCGTTCATTTCGCCGTTCGTTTTCATAAGCGGTTCGCTGCCGCTCAAAATGATCGGTAAATTGGAAATGAAGTCGCAGTGTTTAATTTGCGGCTGCATTCGCCTTCATTCGAGTCAGCTACCGTGACCTTACCCCGATGTTAAGCTTGAAGAACCAACTTCGCAAAGACGCATGCAGGGGTAGCTCCGCATCCCGCGGTGCCGTGGCGAGCTAATTGTGGCCCCTGCCCCACCCCTTTCCGTCTTGCTAACCTATTTTTCAAGGACTTATACCCTTGACATAACTCGACAGGACCGCTATTTGGGATTGACCTGAATCTTCTGCATCATTCCGGCATCTTCGTGGTCCAGCACATGACAATGGAACACAAAGGTGCCGGCGATTTCGGGATCGCGGAAATCCATGCGCAGCGACACCGAGGGGTATGGGCCAGTACCACTCCACGCCGGAACCACCACGGTATCCCTGAGTTGCGGATCCGCTTGGGCGACGCCATTCACCGCCATGAATAAAAAGTGGATCTGGTGAATGTGGAACGCGTGCGTTTCGCCGGTGCGATTCTCGACATTCCAATCCTCCACCGCGCCCACGGTCGTGGTGATCGCCGGCGGATCGGGCATGGAGAACACCTTCGGGGTCTGCCCATCCACGGTGATAAAAAACTCGGTGGGGCCGTTCGTTCCGTTGGTGGCCTCCGCGAAATAAATCTTGCGACGCGCGGTAGGAGTCTGTGCGATCAGGCCGGCGAAGCGTTGCGGCACTGCCGCGCCAGCCTTTGGGTGCGTGGCGGGCAGCGCCGGCGGCTCTATGGCCGAGCTCGTCGCTTGAATGACGGCCAGTGCCTGGGCCCCATTGGGATTACCGATCGGACCGGTGTCGAAGCCCAGTTGCTGAAAAATGGCCGCCTGACCTGCGGGCGGAGCCGTCACGATGAATTCGGCACGGCCTGCCGGCGGCAGCGCGATCGATGTCACGGTGGAGGATGAAGTGACCGGGACGCCATCCAAGGCGATAATCTCGAGCGGCTGCTGCGTGTCCCCGAACGAGACCGCCAGATTGAGAAACGCCTGGGAGGACGCGTTCGCCACGCGCCAGAATTCTTGTACCCCGGGCTGCATTTGAATGACGGGCGAAGGCAACGGCGAAGCGGCCGGCTGGTAATTCAGGGTCAATTGGTACGGGCCTGCGACCCAGGAATTTGGGTTGGTGAATTGCTGGCGAATGATCAACACCCGCTCTGGAAGTCCGCCGACCTGCGGTTTCACGTTTTGCATGCCATCGACGATCAATGCGCCGGCGGCGCCGCCATTGACTTGCAAGGTCGTTTCCCCGTGAAGGTGCGGATGGTACCAATACATGCCCGGCGAATCGTTCTTCGGAATGCGAAACTGATACTGAAACGCGGGGTCGGTGTTCTCGATATCGGTGTTGAGAATCTCGTCCTCATGGCATACCGGAGGAATATTGAGCCCATGGAAATGGATATTGGTGGAGGTGGCGACCATGGTCCCGCCATCGCAGGGATCATGCGTCGCCGTGCCCTGCGATGTCGCCGGCATTTTCGCCATGTTCGACATCTTCGCCATGCCGGTCATCGCCGCTCGTTTCGTCGGTGGCGGCGGCGGCAGATAGGTCAAACGGTTGGTCAGGCTCAGGGCGAGTTCATCGCCCGGGTTGAGGTGCAACGTCGGGGCTTCCACCGCGCCGCTGCTGCTTTGATAGATGTAGCATTCCTCCAGATAGCCCGCGACTTCGCTGCGCAGGGTGAATGCTGCGGTAAGCACACCGCTCGCGCTGTAAAGAGCCAGCGGATTGTTTACCACGCTGCCCGGCGCGGGTCGCGCAGGGCAGGCGCCGCCGTGCGCCAGTGGACTGCCTAGGCAAGCCGAACATATCAGCAGCGCCAAGGCGGATATACGATAACTGTCCATACGTTGGTTCCCGAGCATCCTTTGCCGGTATTAGAACGGCCTAACCGGGTAGACGCCGATAGAAAGAAGCTCAGAGTGATCGCTGTTATCGACGATGGGCGAGCTTGCGGTCTCGCTCAGCGTGCAAGCCGTGTCCGCGATGGCGAGCTGAACCACGCCGATGGAAGAATAGCCATTCGATCCGAATTCCGGCACATAGATGAGGCCGCCGAGCGCGCTCGGAAGTTGCAGAGCAGCAGCCCCGGTGTATGACCACGTGCCGTAGAAACCCCTGAGCGGCGCGGAAGTGCAGCCGGGCGCAATCTTTCCCGTGGCTTTGTCGAACGGCGCCGCCGTGACCGTGCCGCCGGAATTATTGCTGACGATGATCAGTGATTCATCCGGAGTCAGCCTGACATTCCCGGAATTCCAGGATTTGCCGACGTCGTAGGCGATGGTGGGCGTCAATTTTCCGGACGAGATGTCGGATACCTCGAGGGTGGTCACGGTGGAAGCATCGCCGAAGATGGCGTAATGCCCATCCGCTGTGATATCCACGCCATTCGGCAGATGATCGTTGGCGAAACCCGATGAGTTCTGAGCGTCGCCGTTCGACACCGGCACCCCTGCGGCGATATTGAAGGATTCGATCGAGCCATCCCCGTAGGTAACCACCATCGTGGACCCGTGGATAGCCAGGGGTCCCACCGCTCCGGTGTTGAGGCCGACCGTCGACACGTCGCCGACGAAACTCAGCATGCAGCCGGGCTCTACGCTAAAGGTGGCGATGGTGCTCGAGGTCGAGTAGGTCGCATACAGATAGTTTGCGTTGGCCGCCAAGCCGATGCCGTTCGTGGTCGCCGTATCGCTCAAGGAGGCCAAGAAGGTGCCCGTGGCCGTGAGCGTCCCGGCATTTATACCCGAGATGTCTCCGGACGCCGCATTCGAGGCGAACACGCAGACCTCGTTCCCCTGGGGCACGATCGCGATGCGCGAGGAGGCGAAAAAGCCGCCTGCTATACCGACACCGCCGGTCGGAATCACGACTTTATTGTCGAGCGCCCCGCTCGACTCGATGGAGTAAAAGCTGACTGTGCTGCCGGCAGGCCCCTGCGGCGGGTTGAACACCGGCACATCGTTGTTGGTGACGAGAAAGCTGCCGACGCTGCTGGCCGAGGATGCCGCCGCATACGCGCACGCGGCTATCAGAAGAACCTTCCCCACCCTATTCATTGTTCTGCATTCTATTCGTTGCACGTCAGGAGGTATATTTATACGGCGCGCGCCTGCGCGATGCAGGAGGGCCGATACGACATAATGTGCAAGGTCACGGTTGATGGCAACGCGACGCCTCTGCCCGCCGCGATCGTCCCTCGAGTCTCATAGAGGATACTAAAAGTTCTCTTGACTTGATTATCCCCGAGCGTATGGTCGGTCCCTTAGTCAATCGACGAGTGATGGCGTCAAACCAGTCAGTGACTGACGCTGTCGACATCAAAAAAAACGAACGAGGGGCATTGAATGAAAAGTTCTTTACGCAATCTCAAAGCCATCAGCTGCATCGGACTCGCCGGCGTAGCGATGACTTTGGCGGCCGGCGCCAGCCGCGCGCAATTCCTGGACACGGTCCCGCCACCGATGTCCCACGCAAAAGGCATGTACTACAAGACTCATCCCGCCGCCTGGAATGAATTCCTGGCGCAACTGCCGCATCGATCGGCCGCCGACGTCTCCCTCACCAAGCCGGCAACCTCGCCGCAGTTCGGGGGAACCTGGCAAACGGTCACGGTGAACACCGGCATCACCTCGGGACTGAGCAATCCGGAGCTACTGACCGACGGTACGGTCATCTTCAACGATAGCGGCACCCAATTCTGGTGGAAGCTAACCCCCGACAGCGCGGGCAACTACGCCGACGGCACGTGGACTCAGATCGCCACATTGCCGGTGATCGGCGGTGTCCAATACGCGCCGCTGTATTTCGCTTCCGCGGTGCTTCCCGATGGGCGCTACATCATCATGGGCGGCGAGTATCAGGCCGGAGTCGCAACATGGACCAACTTGGGCGCGATCTACGACCCGGTCGGCAATTCCTGGACTGCGGTCAATGCGCCCACGGGCTGGGGCTACTCCAATGGGGACGGGGTGATCGGCGACTCCGAAAGCGTGGTGTTGGCCGACGGCACCTGGATGCTGGCCGGATGCTGCAACTATCCCGACCAGGAAGCGCTGCTGGATGCGACGACCTTGACCTGGACTTTCACCGGCGCGCCGAATGCCGCGGGAGGCTATCAAGATGAACAGGGTTACGAGTTGTTGCCCAATGGCAATGTGCTGACGATCGACGTTTGGACCAACTACCCCAATGGCGACGCGACTAATGCGGAGCAGTACGTTCCCTCCTCGGGCACGTGGGTCAGCGCCGGCAATACGCCGTATTCGCTGGTTGATCCCGCGACCTGCGGCAATTGGGAAATTGGACCTGCCGTCATGCGCCCGAATGGAACGCTCGTTGCCTTCGGCGGCAACACGGGCTGCAAGGGTGTGCCTAACGCGGATCCCACCGCGATATATAATACGACTGCGGGCACTTGGAGCGCGGGCAAGAACGTACCGTCAATCTGCGGCAAACACGCTGACTTAGGTTGCGATCTCGCCGACGCTCCAGGGGCAATGATGCCGAATGGCAATATCCTGTTTGCCGCAAGCTCCGGGTATGGCAACCCGCCGACCCACTTCTTCGAGTACACCAGCACGGATGCCATCGAACAGGTGGCCGACACACTGGAGAATGCCAGCACTTCGGGCGCGTATTACTACAACTTCCTCGTGTTGCCGAATGGCCAGATTCTAGTCACGGATTTCACCAACACCGCCGAAGTGTATTCGCCGGTCGGATCTCCCAAGGCCGCCTGGGCCCCGACCATCAGCTCGCCTCCAAAGGTCGTCGCGCGCAACGGCTCGTATACGCTGTCGGGCACGCAATTCAACGGCCTGACGCAGGGTGCCTACTACGGCGACGATGAACAGGGCGCGACCAACTATCCGATCGTGCGGCTGACGAACAAGGCGAGCGGCAACGTGGTCTACGCCCGTACCGTAAATCCCAACACGATGTCCATCGCGCCGGGGACCGCGAGTTCAGTGACCGTTATCATTCCAGCGGCAGCCGAAACTGGCGCCACCTATTTGGCCGTCATCGCCAATGGCATCGCATCGAAGCCGGTGGAGGTCGACGTAGTCAGATGACCGCAGGATGAAAAAGCCGGCGGCGCGTCATTCTTAACCTCCCGGGGCGAGGTTTTAGTGACGCGCTTGCCGGGCTTGACGGTATTTGCTTTCACGCCAGCCCTGCTCGCATCTGCGCCTATGTACAGCATGCCGCGCTGCGCCAACCCATGCTCGCCATCCTGGAAGCCGCTTGCCCGGGTCAGGTCATTCATTCACCAGTTGACTAAGTTTGGGTTAGGTTGATATATCAAAGCTAATATATCTGGTGGTACTATGGTTATAGGATCCGCCATTGTCACGGTGCGACCGCAAGCGCGGGCGCCTGGTCAAGGTCACCCGCCGCAGCAAACCTTTCAGTGCCGGGGTCTTGCAACAAAAAAATCATCGGGCGATTCATGCACGCAGTCCGATGTCCAAAAATACGGCGCGTGACCGAACCAACATAATCAGGAGTTATCGTGGGATCAGATATTGAGATCGCTCAGAACGCGACATTGAAGCCCATTGGGGAAATTGCCGCTCGCCTAGGCATCCCTGCCGCGAGCATCGAGAACTACGGTCATTTCAAGGCGAAAATAGCGCTCGATTATATCGATTCGCTTAAAGATAGGCCCGACGGCAAGCTCGTCCTGGTCACCGCTTTGAGCCCCACCCCCGCAGGCGAAGGCAAGACCACGACCACGGTGGGCCTCGGAGACGCACTCAACAAGATCGGCAAGAAAGCGGTCATCTGCCTGCGCGAGCCGAGCCTCGGCCCCGTGTTCGGGATGAAGGGCGGCGCGGCCGGCGGCGGCTACGCGCAAGTCGTGCCGATGGAAGACATCAATCTGCACTTCACGGGCGACTTCAGCGCCATCGGGCTTGCGCACAACCTGCTCTCCGCCCTCATCGACAATCACATCTACCACAGCAATGCATTGGGCTTCGACGTGCGGCGCATCGCGTGGAAGCGCGTCATGGACATGAACGACCGCGCGTTGCGCGATATCACGGTGGGGCTGGGCGGGCCCGGCAATGGCTTCCCGCGTCAGGACGGCTTCGACATCGTGGTGGCCTCCGAGGTCATGGCCATCTTTTGTCTCTCGAAGTCCCTGGTCGACCTCAAGCAGCGGCTCGGCAACATCGTGGTCGGCTATCGCCGCGACTTGAAACCCATCCGCGCCAGCGACCTGAATGCCCAGGGTGCAATGACGGTGCTGCTCAAGGAGGCGCTGAAACCAAACCTGGTGCAGACGCTGGAGAACAACCCGGCGTTCATTCACGGCGGCCCGTTCGCGAACATCGCGCACGGCTGCAATTCGGTGCTCGCCACCTCCACCGCGCTCAAGCTCGCCGACTATGTGGTCACGGAGGCGGGCTTCGGCGCCGACCTCGGCGCGGAGAAGTTCATCGACATCAAGTGCCGCAAGTCCGGACTGCGCCCATCGGCCGTGGTCATCGTCGCGACCATCCGCGCCCTGAAATTTCACGGCGGTTGCGAGGTCGCGGAATTGAGCAAGGAGAACCTTGCGGCGCTCGACAAGGGAGTCGCAAACCTGCAGCGCCACGTGAACAACGTGCGCACCCACTATGGCCTGCCTTGCGTGGTGTCCGTCAACCACTTCACCGCCGACACTGCCGCGGAGCATGCGTTGCTCGCGAAGAAACTCGCGGCCCTCGACGTGCCCTTGATCGTGGCGCGTCATTGGGCCGAGGGCGGCGCCGGCGCGGTCGACGTTGCCCGAAAAGTCGTGGACCTGGTGGAAGGCGCAACATCGAACTTCCGCTTCGTGTACGCGGAGCAGCAGTCGCTCTGGGACAAGGTGAAGGCGATTGCCACGAAAATCTACGGTGCCGCGGATATCTCGGCCGATGCCAAGGTACGAGCCCGGATCGAGCAGTTGCAGGCCGATTACGGGCATTATCCGGTGTGCATCGCAAAGACTCAGTATTCGTTCTCCACCGATCCGGCGGCTCGCGGTGCGCCGAGCGGGCACATCGTCAACATTCGCGAGGTGCGACTCGCCGCCGGCGCGGAGTTCATCGTCGCGGTATGCGGCGACGTGATGACCATGCCGGGGCTGCCCAAGGTGCCGTCCGCCGACAAGATCGACATTGACGCGCAGGGGCGCATCGTGGGACTGTTCTAGTCGCCGAGAACCGAGCCGGGCTCGAGACCGATCTCCGCGCAGAGCGGCGGCGCCGGCATTTTCTTGCCGGTGTCGTAGCGCAGCTTGGACACCTCGATCTGGCCGCCCTGCGCCGCGATCGAGACACTCTGCTCGCCTATGGCGGTGACGGCTCCGACGCTGCCTTTGACCTGCGAAAAGGTGCGCGCCAGATGCTTGCGCGCGCCAAACAGCTGCAGCTTCTTTCCCTTGAACAGCGTCCACGCGGCCGGCGCCGGATCGCAGCCGCGAATCAGATCGTGGATCTGATCGACGTGGTTGTGCCAATTGATCTTCGCTTCGCCGCTCCGGCACCATCCTTCGTAGCTCGCCTGCGACTCATCCTGGACGGTGGCCGTCGCGCCGCTGACGACCAAATCAGCCGCCTCCACCACCGCAGCAACCCCCATCGGAAACAGGCGCTCGAAGTAGATGCTCCCCACCGTGTCGTTCGCGCCAATCGGAGTGTCTTTCCGCAGGATGATCGGGCCTTCGTCGAGGCCGTCGGTGGGTCGAAAGATGGTGAGTCCCGTGTGCGAGTCGCCTTGGATGATCGCCCAATTGATGGAACTCGGTCCCCGGTGGAGCGGCAGCAGCGAAGGGTGATACTGAATCGTGCCGTGGCGCGGAATGTTGGCGAAATCCTGTGCGACGAATTGCAGCACGTAGGCGAGGATGCCGACGTCGGCGTCGAGTGCGCGCAACGCCACGCGCGCCTCCTCGGCCTTCAGCGAGGCGAACTGATAAACCGGGATGCGCCGCTCCTCGGCCGCGACGCGCAGTTCATCGGGAGCTGCACCCGGCTTCTCGGGCGCGCAGAACACGCCGGCGACGCTATCGCCGCGGCTCAGAAATGCCTCGAGCACGGCCTTGCCGAAGTCTCGCTGACCGATGATGGCGACTCGCATAGACCCCCCGGATTCACAGGTACTTGTTGTGATATTTTATATATCATAGCAGAAACGCCCGCGTAAACTCGGCGCAAGCCGTGCGAGATCCGGCCGGCGAACTCTTCGGGGTGATTAAATGCGCCCGCTTTCGAATCGCCCGCCAGCTGGCGGTTCACCCGGCAACATCGTTCGCGAGCGTGCGGCCAGTTCGGCGCCGAGTCGCCCTCGATCGAGCGCGCCTTCCCAACGCGCGATCACGATCGTCGCAACGCCGTTACCGATGATGTTGGTCACGGCACGGGCTTCACTCATGAACCGGTCGACCCCCAGAATCAACGCCAGACCGGCCACTGGCACCGAGGGCACGACCATCAGTGTTGCGGCCAGCGTGATGAACCCGGCCCCGGTGACGCCTGAAGCGCCCTTCGACGTCAACATGGCCACCGCCAGGATGGCGAGTTGTTGCGGCAGCGTGAGGTCGATGTTCAGAGCCTGTGCGACGAACAAGGCCGCCATGGTCAGGTAAATGTTGGTGCCGTCGAGATTGAACGAATATCCAAGGGGAATTACCAATCCGACCACCTGCCTGGAGCAGCCCAATTGCTCCAGCTTGAGCATCAACATAGGCAGGGCGGCCTCCGAGGATGAGGTGCCGAGGACTACCAGCAGCTCGTCGCGGATATACCGCAGGAACTGCAAAATGCTGAAGCCCGCCATTCGCGCAATCAGGCCCAGCACGATCAGCACGAATAGCAGGCAGGTCAGATAGAAGCTGCCCATGAGTTTGAGAAGCGGCGCCAGGCTTTGAACTCCGTACTTGCCCACCGTAAACGCCATCGCGCTTCCGGCGCCGATCGGGGCCAGCCTCATGACCAATCCGATCATTTTGAAAAAGGCCTTGGACAAGCCCTCGAACACGCGCAACACCGGTTGCGCCGCCTCGCCCATATACATCAGCGCGAGCCCGGTAAGCAGCGCCAACAGCAGCACCTGCAATAAATCGCCCCCGCTGGTAAAGGCGTCCGTGAAGGTCTTGGGGATGATGTGCAACACGAACTCGACGGCGGACTGATCCTTCGCCTGCTGCGCATACTTGGCGACGGCAGCCGCATCGAGCGTCGCCGGATTTACATTGAAGCCAGTGCCGGGCTTCAGCACATTGATGACCGTCAGCCCGATGATCAGGGAGAATGTGGACACCAACTCGAAGTATGCGATCGCCTTCAGCGCAACCCGGCCGACCTGGCTGGCATGAGAGCCGTTCGCGATCCCGAGAACCACGGTGAGAAAGATCACCGGTGCGATCAGCATCTTGATCAGGGCAATGAATCCATCGCCGAAGGGCTTGAGGGCGACACCCGCGGCGGGCCAGAAAAAGCCCAGCAGTCCGCCGCAAACGATGGCGCACAGCACGACCAGGTAGAAGCGGGACGCGCGGGGTTGAATGATCGATCTCCCTGGGGGACGTCGAATTCTTATTGGTTCAGTTTAAGTCCGCCCCTGACGATATCTTTGCGGCGATCAGCCGCATTGGGAATTGCACATTCGCTTAGCGCCGCTTCAAGCCAGCGTAAAGCGCAGCTCGCCGAGATTGCCGACCGAGCAGGCGATCTCATCGCCCGCCTTCAGCCACACCTGCTTCTCCTTGGGCATGCCGAGGATTACGCCGGGGGGCGTTCCGGTAAAAATCAAATCGCCCGGCTCGAGCGGGAAATGCCGGCTGATGTAGGACACGAGATACTCGGTGTTGTACACCAGCGAGCTGGTGTTGGAGTGCTGGCGTGTTTCGCCGTTGACCCGGCACTCGATGTTCAGGTTGTTCGGATCCTCTACCAGGTCGGCGCATACGAAGTACGGACCGATCGGCGCAAAATCGTCGAGCGTCTTGCCGATCATCCACTGGTGGCCATCGAGTTCGAGCTGCAGATCGCGCGCCGAAAAATCGTTGGATGTGCAGTAACCGGCGATGCACTTGGAGGCGTCCTCGAGGCTCACGTTATGCGCGCGACGGCCGATGGCCATGAGCAACTCCACCTCGTAGTCGAACTTGGTCGCCACCTCGGTCGGCAGGCGAATGGTGGCGCCATGATTGGTGAGCGCATTGTTGTACTTGTTGAAGAGGATCGGCACCGCCGGCACCTTGTCGCCCGTTTCCTTGGCGTGATCGCGATAGTTCAGTCCGATGCACACGATCTTGCCGGGTTCGCCGAACAGTCGTCCATGCGTGATCTGCGCCTCATCCACATACAGACTGTCGGCGTGGTGCGACTTCTGCGCCGCGTCGATGAGATGCTTAAGTTCGGGGGCACCGCCCTCCTGCAGTAAATCGTCGAGCGTCAGCGGTGCCGGGAGGT